>Ga0315912_10003063_pt1 | contig 17037 bp, 14 predicted proteins | sample VfabasoilMG_FD_204469 | JGI IMG/M metagenome (GOLD analysis project Ga0315912, IMG submission 204469) | Garden soil microbial communities collected in Santa Monica, California, United States - V. faba soil | ecosystem: Environmental > Terrestrial > Soil > Garden | place: USA: California... | reverse complement strand
CCTTAAGCCTAGTTTTGCAGTACAGTTACGCGGACTAAACCCTAATGGAAAAAAAGGTACTGGTGGTTGACGACGAGCAGGATATCGTCGACCTCATCTCGTACAATCTCAAGCGTGAAGGATATGGCGTCTGCACGGCTCACGACGGTATTGAGGCACTGGAAACGGCAGCCAAGGAAAAGCCTGACCTCGTGATCCTGGACGTTATGATGCCCGGCATGGATGGATATGATGTCTGTAGAGCGCTTCGGAAGTCTGTCGATACGGAGTCAGTAGCGATCATATTCCTGACCGCCCGGTCAAGTGAGATCGATCAAGTCATTGGATTGGAGCTGGGTGCGGACGATTACATCCAGAAGCCAATTAGCCCACGCGTTCTCTTAGCTCGGGTTAAAACAATTCTTCGAAGGGGCACGGAGACCGTACGGACAGAAACGATCGCTGCACCGGAGATAGTAAGAGTTGGTAACGTGGAGATCAATCGTCAGACGTACACGCTTCGCGTTGATGGAAAAGAGATCTTTCTCCCAAAGAAAGAATTCGAACTCCTTGCATTTCTTGCTGTGAATAGTGGACGAGTCTTTTCGCGCGAATCGCTGCTCAAGAGATTGTGGGGCGAAAGTGTATACGTAGTTGATAGAACAGTCGATGTACACGTATCAAAAGTTCGCGACAAACTGGGTCCATACTCTCACTGGATCGAAACCGTAAAAGGTGTAGGCTACCGCTTCAGAGAGCACGTGGCATAGTTTTGCATTAATGCCGCCTTCAACACGTAGGCGTCCGTTTCACGAAACGGCAATTCTTTGGTTAACGATCACATCACTGATCGTAGTTATTGCCATTCTCGCAATTGCCGGCACTATCACACTACTTACACTAACACTCTCCATCACGCTAGTTGGGGGCTTGGGGGTTGTCTTCCACTTTCTGCATCGTCGTTCTCTTGAGTCAACCATCGAGCAACCACTGCAACGAATTGCGGAGTACTGTTCGAGCTTTGTTCAGGGGGCTACAACAGGCCGCATCGAGATGGATGCACAAGCACTGACAACTGTTGTGCAAACTGCTGAGGGAATCAACGAGATCGCGCAAAAAGCACTCGTCGACATTTCCGAAATGAAACGTCTCGAACGCATACGCGGAGAGTTCATCGGAAACGTTTCACACGAATTGCGTACCCCCATCTTTAGTGTACAAGGGTATCTCGAAACGCTGCTCGACGGTGCAGCTCTTGATCCTGAAGTCAGCAAACAGTTCCTCGAGAAGGCATACAACAATGCATTGCGCTTGAACGCATTGCTGAACGATCTCATCGATATCTCGCGCATTGAAAGCGGTGAGCTCCGCATGTCGTTCCGTTACCTCAATATCTGCGAGTTAGCACGCGATGTAACGCATGCCTTAGAATTTGCAGCAGCACAAAAGCGCGTGAAGTTCGTTCACGAAATGCCTGATGGCGATGATCTGCTAGCATACTGCGATAAGGATCGCATGGTGCAGGTGCTGACAAATCTTGTTGAGAATGCCATCAAATACAACGTCGAAGATGGCAGCGTCTACATCAAACTGGAACGTACTGAGCATGGAGTTCGCGTCACCGTAAAGGACACAGGCATCGGCATTTCGCAGGAACACCATGGACGCGTGTTCGAGCGGTTCTATCGTGTAGATCGCGATAGGTCAAGGTTGGTAGGGGGCACAGGACTCGGACTCGCTATCGTTAAGCACATCCTCGAAGCACACCAAGCTTCGATCTCACTGAGCAGTGAGCCTGGAAAAGGAACGTCGATCTCGTTCGAGTTGGTTGGCGGACCGTCTACTTAAGCACGGTCACTCGCGTGTGCGCGATCTCACCCGAACATTCAACTCTTGCTGTGTAAGTACCGCTGGACACATGTTTCAGATCGAAAACAAGTGTGCGTCCAGATTGATACCACGTTGCATTCGTCAGCGATCCGTGAGCATCTACGAGAGAACAACGCGATACTAATTCATCAGTGGCGAGTTCGATCACTGCATGTGTTAATGCAGGTTGCGGAAACACTGAACGGACAACGCTCTTGTGCTCGTCGACGGATGTTGTTGGTTCCATCGTAATGTCATCGATGTAGAATCCATCGGAATGACGCGCAACGTTGGTACGAAATCTCAATCGTAGCATCAAGGTATCTGGTGAAAGAGCTAAGATGTTGCGACCAAATCTCCACGCATCATCACCCTTTGTTGTATCAGACCACCTGTCATCCTTGCCGGCGTTCCACCATTCTATCACGTTCCAATCTCCATCGAGGTCGATTCCGCCATACTTTCCTTCGAGGAACATCGTATCGTTCGGATCAACGAATGCAGCAACACGGTAAGTCAAAGCAATTGAGTTTGCTTCGGGAATAACTGACGCAGCTCTGTACGGATACATGATGATGGTATCGCGCTGCGATGGACCATACGGTCCGGAAGGGGTTTCTGTAAGTGAATTCGGTTGCGAATACGCAAACGACGACAAGCCCCATTCACCGTTCAGCGTCAGATAGTTTGGCAGAGAGTCAAACTTCTCAGTGGTCCACTGCAAGTCTCCAGTAAATGCAATTGCTTCGTTGCTTGCAGGAGATTGGTTGTTGTTAGAATCGACACAAACAGCAGTGATTCGGTACCAACCATATGAGTTTGGCAGCACGTCGAATGTGATCGTCTTACCGGTGTCAGAAGCCAATACTTCCCGGTTGATGGTAAGCGTGTTTGCCAAAAAGCTAATGGACTTTAGGTTGGCGAGCGGTGTAACACCATCAAGTCGTTTTGTTGGGATCGTTAGCGTTACTGCGATCGAACCCGGTGTTGTTCCATGTGCTTCACGAATGATAGGCGTGCCGGGTGCGCGCGAACCTCCCGCAAATGCGGATGCAAATCGAATTGAAGATGTATCCGATCCTGCAGCAACTCTTAAATCATAATGGTACTCTCGATACAATTCAAGACCAAGGTCTTTTGTAGAGAGGATGTTCAACGGAAACTCACCGATGAGAACACTGTCTCGACGCAATACGAAACGTGCACCAGTTGTGTCGAGCGGTTGACCAAATGAACGTGTATCGACTGCACTCCACTCAAGATCGATCGACGTTGGTTCATCCGGCAGTGTTATTGCTGCAAATGTTTCAGGTGCTTCGGGTGCACGAACGTTTATGATGGCCGTGTAGACGTCGTTGTCCGTGCGGTTCTGCTCTGTTGTATTGCGCATGTCTACCCAACTCGGATACACCATACCGTTTCTGAAATCGCAACCGGAGTAATCGCCTGCAAACGTGTTGAATGCAAATGGGTTTCTGCGCAGGTCGTTGTTGTCGTCGCCAACTCTGCGATCGACCCACGTGGTGCCGCCATCGCTGCTGTAGCTGACGTAGCAATTCACAAGGATGTTCGCTGCATCATCTCTGCTGTCGAAATACATTACAGCCAGATCTCCACTTGTTGGATCGAGTGATATCCATGGCCAGAACTGATCGTTCGTTGTGTCAGTATGAACAACCTTCGATGTTGACCATGTTGTGCCGTTGTCTGTTGAGCGCGAGAAGTACACGTTTGGATAATTGTCAGCAGCCCAGCAGAGATACAACCAACCGCCGCGTGGTCCAGTTGTGTTGTCGATGGTAAGTGTTGGATATGCTTCTGCTCGGACAACTCCTTTTACACGCGAGTTGACTTGATCACCTAACTTCGACTTTTCACCGAACGGTTTGTACGACTGAATGAGGCGTGTTGAAGACCACGTCGCACCACCATCTGTAGATCGTGCATACCGTACACCGTCCTCAGTTCCGCTGTTCCAAACAACGTGTACAGATCCATCCGGACCCGTGCGAGCAAGTGGGAAGCTCTGACCAAATGTTGTGTCTTCGCTTGTATGAGGATATCGTTCTCCAACGGCAACCGGAGCACGCCATGTTAGACCGTGGTCTGTTGATGAAGTGATAACGATCTGCGTTGATGAATCTCTATTGATGACACGCTTCCATGGGATGTACAAGTTGCCCCGTAATGGAGAAGTTGAGCTTGTATCTGCATGGATATAGTATTTGTCTTCGAATGCACTATCAGCTGTTTGTTGTCCGGTGTGAATGATCACAGCCGTGTGCTTTGGACTCCACGTTATTCCTCCGTCCATTGTCATCGAAACAAAAACACCATTCTCACCCGATTGTGTGTTACCTGTTCTATTGAATCCGCCATAACACAAAAACCCGCGCCCTTCATGATCAAAGCAAACAGATGGATCGTTGCTCGATGCCCAACCTTCTCGTGCTTTACCAAGGTCGACATTCGTCCACGACTTTCCTGCATCGGTTGAGTAGTAAGCCCACGTCGATGAGTTATTCCTGTAGTCAACAGCAGAACCGATAAGGTTTCGTGGATTCAACGGATTGATCGCGATCGATGACTCGTTCTGCGCAGGCAACGACCCCGTTTCATCCACCACCATGCTGGCATTCGTAAACATCGATGGATATACCGATACACCCTGGATCATGGGAATGAGATACGTCAACGTATCATAGTTCGGCTCTCCAATTGGTGTTGGATGTGCACGCTCCATGTTCCGATCGTGTTCGCGTCCGGCATGCAGTGTTAAACAGCTTAGGATGAGTAAGGGGGCAATGAATCGTAAGGTCATAGAGTGTTAATTCGAAATAAGATCAATTCTAAGCTGACTCCAACCATGCAGCGTGCTCATTCGCTCGACGGTTTCTTGATACTGATCGGCATGCTGATCCGATGCAGCACGAAGCGCAAGAAGCATGTTAGAGACGGTGATCATTCTTGATACCGTTTGAGAATCTGATGTGAGTTGTGCAGCATCAGCAAGTAGTGTTCGTGCAAGAGCGACGTCGCCCTCGAGCAACGCTGCAACGGCTCTGGTGTTTAGGATAAGACATCTGTCATCGTTCGACATATGCATGTCGGATTCTGCTGCGTCAAGCAATGCATATGCATCAGCTAGTCGACCCAATTCAATGTCAGCGCGTGCTGCAAGACAACGCAAGATCGTTTTCTCGCGTGTGGTGCAACCATCTTGCTTCAGCGCTGCAACCGCTATTGCACGGGCATTTGCGGGTTCCGACGAGATGATCAAGTCGCATGCTGCATCGATCGCTTCGCTTGGGTTGCGGTAGCCTGCAGTAGCGGCAGTGTCGGCAGAGTCGGCAGTAGCGGCAGTGTCGGCAGAGTCGGCAGAGTCGGCAGTAGCGGCAGTTACGGCAGTAACGGCAGAAATGTTGGCAGCAAGTTCATTACCGATGAGCATGCGCTGTGTTGTCTCGGTGTCCTCGGCTTCGGAACTGTGTGCGGCGATGAATGCAGATAGCTGCTGACGAACCTCATCAAGATCCGATGCAGAATGTTCCTTTGAAAGGATCTCTGCAATACGTTGATGGATGCTCTTGCGCTCTTCGTACTCTGGATAGTGGGAGAAGTGCGTGTACGCAACAGCAGATGTGAATTCATACGTTGTTGTCTTTACACCGTAGCGTGTGCGCATACCAATGCTTTTTATCGTCGATGTAGTATGCTGAAGTCTTCGCAGTGTTCGAATTGCCGTCAGTACATCAACGTTCATCAGTGCCGACACAACAAATGCGGTAAACTCTCTGCCCTCAGCAGCGCATAATGCTAGCGTCATGGCATCCTGCTCGCTGATCTCGTGCAGTGCAACGTCAGTTGCTGGATGATCGCTCAGCGACAGGCCACTTTCAGTTAATGCTGTGTCAGCAATGTGTCCGTCTGCATCGACTTGCTTTGTCCGCTCAAGATATCGCACATACTCAACAATGATCCCGGGATTTCCCGCAGAACGCTCAAACAACAACTTTGTCTGAAGTGGTGTTGGTTTGAATGAAGGGGCATGTGTTCGTATCACTTCGGCAGCACCTTCAACGTTGACGCTACCGAGATTAATAAGCTGTGCTGTTGTCGACTTTTCTCTCAACAACGCCGACAATGACGGATTGTGTTTCTTTACAAGTGCCGACGATGATGCCCAAACAATGAGCAGCGGTATACCCGGCTGCCAATGCATAATGCGCTTGACGACTTCAACACTTTGTGCATCTGACCATTGTGCATCGTCAATAAGTAGTGCGATCGGTGAGTCTTTCGCAATACGCTCAAGTGTGTTTGCGCAATCGTCAACTGCAGCTCGCTTTTTTGTTTGTAGTGCTGATGTCTCACGTTTGTATTCAGTTACGTCCGCTGTGATGGCTTTTACGGCGTAGAAGATGTCACCAGCGATCGGTATCGAAGCCAACACCGACATGCCGATGTTCATTGCCAAGCGCTTCTTTGCAACCTGTTCGCCATTCAAGTACAGTTGTTCTATTGCATGACCAAATGGCTGAAGTGGCTGAATGGCTGCGACGTTGAACGAACCGATGGGTGGACGGCAATCGACGCGGACAACATTGCGTGCGCTTTCTTTGATAGATGCTTCCAAAACATCAAGGACATAACTCTTTCCAGTGCCATGCTCTCCATTAATGAAGACAACTGCACTGTCGCCCCCTTCCCAAAAGTGAAGGGCTTTCTCGAGAACTGCAACGACTTCTTTATGTCCGGGAATGAACATCACTTCACTTCTCCGCTTTTCGTATTGCGAGAGATAGCGAGGAATGCACGCAGCAAGCGTTCTGTTTCGGCGTTTTCGGCTGGTGCGCCAGATGCGCGTACTTCCGATGAGACGAATGCTTCCGTCGATTCATCGGTGCGTCCGTACATCAACACCGCTGCATACGTAATGAGCAGCATGAACTCGAGACCTAATGCAGATAGCACAATGCTCGGATCGCTTGCCGGCAAAAACTTCAAACCGCGAATACCAATAACAATGATCAAGACCGCTGCACCGATGTACACAAAACCCAACACAGCGTTGCTGTATCGCTCGGTAAAGTACACGCGCATGTAAAACTTGAGTGCATCGTGTGCACGCATCAGTTGCGAGCCGGCGGGAGCATCGCGCCAGAGTAATGCGCGACGCAACAAATCAATGTCGGAATACGCCATGCCGTACGTGTCAGCCATGTCGTGCAATTTTCTTGCATCCGCTTTTGTGAGATTGCTCGATAACTGCGCGATCTCTTGCGGAGTGTGTTCACCGAACTGACCCAATGCAACGCGATCGAGTGCAAGTAAGATCTCTCGTTCAATTTTTTGCCGGAGATAACCACCGGGAAACATCATGCTGAGTAATGCAGCGATCACAAAGCCCCCTACCACAACAAGCGGCGCAAGTGCGAGCACAGGCTTAAAGATGAATTCGGCTCGCACTGGTGGAGCTGGTCGGCCTTCGAGAAGTGCAACGGTCTCAGCGGCCTTAACGCTGCGCGGATCCACAAGAGCCCACGTGGTGAGGAGTCCGGTCGTTACGCGTTCATCGGCCCTATTCTCCGAGATCTGATACGATACTTCGCGTCCATCGCGGATCACTTCACTGCGAAGAAACGTTTGGAAGAACAATGCAAGGAGTGGTGATGCAACAAAGAGAAACAAAGTCGCCGACGATGCGACAACTAAGAACCAGAATGTTGCGACTTGAGTGCTGTTGTGTTCGCTGAGCTCTACAACTCGAGAGCGTGTTGTTCCTGCCATGCTTCAAGATACCTTGTTGAACGAATACTCGCGTACGATCTCTGCGACTTGGATGGAAAACATCTTGTACCACTTCTCTCGACCCAACTTTTGAGCCATCAAGTGGTCAGCTTGGAGTTTCCACCGCCTTACATGTTCCTCCGTCGGCCAATACGACAGCGTGACCCTTTTCTCGCCATCTGCATAGGTGGCATAATCCAGACATCCAAACTCCTCAAACGCCAACCTCTCCAGTAACTCTGATGCCCGCTCATATGCTTCGTCCGTCACATCCGGTATCGATCTGAAGATCACAACGATAGTTTTGTCCATGAAGAAATTCCTCCTGCTGCTGTTTTTCCTTTTTGCCTTTTCGCCCTTTCGCCTTTTCGCCCAGTTCCCCTGGAACAATCCACTCAAAATAGCACGCTCCACCGATGGCATCACCTTCACCAGCGAGCAGGTGTTTCAGGATTCATCCGGTGTGCCATGCGCAATACAATGGAACGGTGATACACTGGTTGCTGTGTTCCAATGGTTTCGCAAACCGCAAGGATCTGCAACGTGGGATAGAGTTGCAGTGAAGTTCTCCTATGATAGGGGAGTAACGTGGACCGAGCCCCTTCCCATCATCATCGAAGGTATGCCTTCGAACTACCAACGACCATTCGATCCAACCATCGTTGCAACCGATAGCGGCATTCGCATTTATTATTCGTCGAGCGAAGGCATGCCAAAGCCGGGTGAGGAAAAGATCATTGATACCTACTCGGCATTTGGAACCGATGGCATTCATTACACCTTCGAACCCGGAGCACGCTTTGATGCAACCAATCGTAAGGTGATCGATCCAGCCGTCACCATCTGGCGAGGCATATGGCATTTTGTATCGCCGATCGGTGCCCCGCAAGAAGGAGCGTATCATGCCATATCAACAGATGGTTTGTTGTTCGATCAGGTAGCCGACATTCCATCCGACAACAGACATAACTGGACAGGAAACTTTACAAACGACGGCGATAGCATTCTGCGCTTCTTTGGCAGTGGAGAATACGTCTGGCAGGTCTCAACTGATGGATCGAATTGGAGTCCGTATACCAACACGAATATTCGAGGGGGCGATCCAACTGTCGTGCAACTTGCGATCGATAGTTATATCATGATCTACGTCGGACAACCGTATCCTACGGGAATGGAGAGTGGAGAGTGGAGAATGGAGAATGGAGAATGGAGAAGGGAGAAGGGAGAGGGTGAAGAGTGTCAGGTATATAATGTTATGGGGCAGCTCATTGAAGAGACGAAGACGTTCGATGAGTCGAGGTTGACATCTGGGTTGTATTACGTTGTAAGCATTAAGAATTCGAAATGGTCTGGCACCACTCTTCGATACGTGCCTTGATCTCATCGCGCACGATGCGTGTTTGTGCGAGTCGTTCTACGTGTGTGCCTGTAAAAGCTGATGGATCGCGGAAATTCCAGATCAGTCGTTGATACAAACCTGGAATAAATGGACATCTCTCGGCACTTGCTTCATCGCACACGGTAATCACAACATCAATCGAAATGTTAGATGAAAGGAATTCATCAACTGTGGTTGTTGCGTTTTGTGAAATGTCGATTCCATCTTCGTGCATCACTTCAACTGCGATGGGATTGAGCACGCCTGCTTCGAGTCCAGCGCTGTACGCTTTCACGTCATTGGGGAACAAAGTGTTCGCATATGCCTCTGCCATTTGACTGCGGGCACTGTTGTGAATACAAACGAAGAGGACTGACGTCATGAAGTTGATTCTCTTATTACGGTACAGTTAGCACAACACTCCTCGCCATGCACTCTTCTACAGAATAACGTGGCAACGAGTGAGCCGACGATCGGTGCAATAAGGTATATCCACAAGTGGTTGAAGTTCCCTGAAATCAGAGCTGGGCCTACGCTTCGTGCCGGATTCAATGAAGCTCCGGAAATGGGTCCTCCAATAGCAGCAGCGATGAATATGTAGCATCCTACGAGTGCAGCTACGCTCAACAAACTCTTTGATTTCTTTTGAGAGATCTTCATGACGATGTAAACAAGCACACCCGTCGACACAACTTCAAACAGCAAAGCACTAACAATTCCGGCAGATGGTTGAGTTACACCAAATGAATGTATTGTTCCGAAAGCAACAGCAATCATGAGTGACGCCAGTATTGCTCCAACGATTTGTGCGGCGATGTACAACGTCACTTGACGCACATCAATCTTACCTGCAAAGTACAAACCCAATGTAACGGCAGGATTAAGGTGCGCACCACTTGTGCTTGCCGTACTCAGAATCATGGCAAACACTGCAACGCCGAAACTCGTCGCAATACCAATGTTCCCAAGTAAGCCGTCGAACTGCTGATCAAACACAATGCTGCCGGTACCGATCAGTACCAGACCAAAAGTTCCAATTGCTTCAGCTATGAGTTTTTTCATTTTCTCCACTGAAGAATTCCGAGATACTGCTCCCATGGTCCAACGTGAGATGCATACTGATACGACATTGCACGTACGATCTGCGCAATGTGATCGAGGTCGTGCACAGCCCACGTAGCGATGAGGTTTTTCAGCGTTACCCTGCCCAACGCCGGATGCATACCTGTCTTCGTCAATTGTTCTTCGGTCAATAGTTTATCGCGTAACACCTGTACATTCTGTGCTCGCAGAGTTTCAAACTCATCAAGCAGATCGTTAAGCGTCTTGCCGTTTGATTCTGTGAACTGTGCGAATCGATCGAATGGTGTGAATGGTCTCGACTCTCCAATGTTGAGAATGATATCCATTCTCTCCAACCAATCACGCTTCTCGCCATGAATGAGATGTCCGATCACGTCGTATGGACTCCACGTCTCGCCGCCTTCGTTGTTATGCGTCCACTCTTCATCCAATTGCGACAAAAGAGTGCGCATCACAGATGGTGTGCGCTCAATGATCTCTAGGGTATGGTCTACAGAGAATTGCATAGTTGACTCCGAGTAAAAATAAAAAGGGCTGTCCACCGGACAGCCCATTAACATTCGATAACAGAATACGAGTTCGCCACTCGCTACTCGCTATTCTCTGTTCGCTACTCTGTCGTTACTTTTCTTCGTCGACGACGGTAAAGTCTGCGTCTTCTACCTTGTTTCCTGCGTCGGCAGTATCGGCAGTACCGGCAGAACCGGCAGTATCGGCTGACGTTGGATTAGCAGAAGCGTCTTGGTACATCTTCGTAGAAGCTTCGCTCCAGAGTTGGTTCAGGGCATCCATAGCCGGACGTATATCAGCTGCGTTGTTCTTGATCGCATCCTGTAGTCTGTCCTTGGCCTTTGTAATGCGGTCCTTTGTGTCGGCATCGAGTTTTTCTGCAAACTCTGTGAGTTGCTTCTCGGTGCTGTACACAAGTTGGTCGCCCTGGTTGCGCGTTTCGATCTCTTCCTTGCGCTTCTTGTCCTCAGCAGCGTGGTCTTGAGCGTCGCGTTTCATCTGCTCGACCTCAGTCTTATCCAGACCGCTTGAGCCGGTGATGCGGATGTTCTGTTCCTTATTCGTTGCCTTGTCCTTTGCCGTGACGCTAAGAATACCGTTGGCGTCGATGTCGAACGTGACTTCGATCTGCGGGATCCCGCGCGGCGCCGGTGGTATTCCGTCGAGGTGGAACTTGCCAAGCGTTTTGTTATCCGCAGCCATTGGACGTTCGCCCTGCAGGATGTGGATCTCAACGGATGGCTGACTATCCGAAGCCGTCGAAAACGTTTCCGTCTTGCGATGCGGAATTGTTGTGTTCGATTGGATCATCGGCGTCATCACACCACCCATGGTTTCGATACCAAGCGATAGCGGAGTAACGTCGAGCAACAACACATCCTTCACATCACCTGCAAGAACGCCGCCTTGAATAGCCGCGCCTACTGCAACAACTTCATCGGGGTTCACACCTTTCGATGGCTCCTTGCCGAAGAAGTTCTTTACAAGTTCTTGGATCTTCGGAATGCGTGTTGAGCCGCCGACGAGAATTACTTCGTCGATCTGTGTTGGTGTAAGATTCGCATCGCGCAATGCAGCTTCGCATGGCTTGAGCGATCTGTCGAACAAGTCAACACACAACTGCTCAAACTTTGCGCGCGTGATGTTGATGTTAAGGTGCTTCGGTCCATCTTGCGTTGCTGTGACGAACGGAAGGTTGACATCTGTTGCCAACATCTGCGATAACTCGATCTTGGCTTTCTCTGCACCTTCGCGCAAACGCTGCAATGCCATTGGATCCTTGCGCAGATCGATGCCTTCCTGCTTTTGAAACTCGTCGGCGAGGTAATTCACCAAACGATGGTCGAAGTTGTCGCCGCCGAGGTGTGTATCACCATTCGTCGACTTCACCTCAAACACACCATCACCGATCTCTAGAATGGAGATGTCGAACGTTCCGCCGCCAAGGTCGTACACGGCAACGGTCTGGTTCGCCCCCTTTTTATCCAAACCAAATGCAAGCGCCGCTGCTGTTGGTTCGTTGATGATACGTCGTACCGTTAGGCCCGCGATCTCGCCGGCATCCTTGGTTGCTTGACGTTGCGCATCGTTGAAGTACGCAGGTACAGTGATCACAGCTTCTGTGATCTTCTCACCCAGGTAGTCTTCTGCGGTTTGCTTCATCTTCTGAAGGATCATTGCTGATACTTCAGGGGGCGAGTAGTGGCGGCCATCTACGTCGACGCGTGCAGTGTTGTTATCTCCTGCAACAACATCGTATGGAACAGTCTTGGCTTCGTCCGAAACCTCACCGATCTGACGTCCCATAAAACGCTTGATGGAGTAGACGGTGTTCTTCGGATTGGTAACAGACTGACGCTTCGCAGCTTGTCCAACGAGGCGTTCACCACTCTTTGTGAATGCCACGATAGAAGGCGTTGTGCGCATGCCTTCGCTGTTTGCGATCACAACAGGCGACGCGCCTTCCATAACGGCAACCACAGAGTTCGTGGTTCCCAAGTCAATTCCAATGATCTTACCCATGAATTCTTATCCTTGTTTACTTAATTGTGATTTCAAGTTCTTTTGGTTTCGCCGGTTCTTTTTTTGCGATCTCGATGTTCAACACACCGTTGTCAAACGATGCAGAGATCGAATCTGTGTCGAGATTGTCCGGCAATGCGAACGACCGTGTGAATGAACCCCAACTGCGTTCAACACGCAGAAAGTTCTTTTCTTCTGTCTTCTCCTCGCGCTTCTTTTCACCGCGAATGGTAAGCATGTTGCCGTCGGTGACGGAGATCTTTACGTCTTCCTTCGTCAAACCTGGCAACTCAGCGTGGAATGTGAGTGACTTCTCTGTATCGGCTACATCCACTCGTGGTGTAAAGTCTCCGATCTCAAAACGAATGCCTCCGCGATTAACATCGTCGAACACTTCATTTACGCGACGCATCATTGTATCGAAGCCGCGGAACGGATCTACTTTGATGATTCCCATGGTGGGTCTCCTATGCAAAACGTTAAACATGAGTTTTTTCCTCCTTGAATGGTAGTTTGGGGACTATGAAAATTGTGCCAAACCGGAATATCTGCCAGTATGGCAGGCGCTCGTTGATTGTTGAGCTAAACTGGCATATATCATCGACATACAGCCTGCCAATATGACTCGCGCACAACTGCTCGACACATTATCTGTTACCTATAACCTATCACCTGTTACCTTCATCACCGGTGACGCCGGCATGGGCAAATCCACCATCCTAAGGCAGGTAGAGCAGGTGCTTCAGGGAGCTGAGTCAACCGCATGCGTCTTTGCTGACTGTTCCTCCCCGGTTGGGGGAATGGATATTGGGAGTGTTGAGTCGCTTCATCCTTGGATCACAGCGATGAAGGGGCTGGTAACAGCGTCATCGAAATCCAGCGCTCATCGTTTAGCGACAGACCTCGCCATGGCGTGGATCAAGTTCATCCCAATTGTTGGCGACGTGATTGAGTCCACCATAACTACGGTTGGCATCGTTAAAAAACATAACACAGGAAATGCAGAAACACCGGTAAGCAAGGAGCACGTTTTTGAACAATGCATTTCGTTTTTCAAAACTGTTGCTGAGAAGCAAAGCGTTGTTGTGATCATCGATGACGCGCATTGGGCCGATGACTCTTCTGTTAATCTGCTCTTTGCTTTAGCGCGTTGTGGTATCCCGAACTTGAAGTGCATTGTTGCATACCGACCACATGACGTTGCCACTTCTCGCAATGGATCTGAACATCCACTTGCCCGAACAGAACGCGAACTGAACAGATACCAGTTGTGTCAACACATCGAAGTGCCACCACTATCAGATGAAGAGTTGACGACATTGATCGGTGAAGTGCATGGTGCGAGTGATGCAACTCAGTTCGATAGCATAAAGAAGTTCAGTAATGGCAATCCGTTGCTTGCTGCTGGTTGGACCAACAGCAAAACGTTGTCGCCAACAGTAGAAGCAGTAGTGCACGAACAGATCCAACGATGCGATCGTGAGTTGAAAGAACTCTTGATGTCGGCTTCAAGCGAGGGCGAAGTTTTTACGTCGTTAGTTCTGCGTTCTCTCACGAGTCACACGCCCCTTCACATAGCATCCTTGTTACGTAAGGCAGAATCTGATCACGGTCTGATTCGAGCGCTTGGGAAACGCGAACAGTATGCAACTGACACGCAAGCGTATGAATTCACAAACAACGCTGTCTACCGTGCATTTGAGAAGAGTCTGGGTCAGGAAGAATCTGTGTTACTTCATCAGGCAGTTGCCGAAGTTCTAGCAACTGAGTTTGCACAACTGGAACGCACCGAGCCGGCATGGATGAATACGGGTTCTCGTTTGGCAGTGCATTACAACCTGGCACACCAACATGAACAGGCGGCGCGACTCAGTATTGAACTGGGGACGCGTGCTTGGGATCTGTTCGCAGAACATGAAGCATTACATGCAGTGCAGCAGGCGGAGAGTGCATTGTCAAAGGTCAAGCGCGTGACCGATTCAATTCACGAAGTCACGATCGCTCTGTTAGAACTCAAGATCAGGATTTTTGTCTTTACGCGTCGCGTCGATGAAGCTCATCAGGAATGCATTGCGTTGCGCGAGTTGGCATTAAAAACGAATCATCCTGAAGCGGCTATCAACGCACTCGTTCGAAGAGCGCAGTTGTCGAGTATGATGGGATTTCCTGATGATGTAGCGTTGTTTGCGCACCAGGCTCTCGACGAATCACTTGCCATCGGCTATGCTAATGGTGAGCGTGGATCAATCTCCATGCTTGGCATGTGGCATGAGTCGTATGGTCGAATCACAGATGCATTGGCGTCATTCGAACGCACGCTTGCACTTGCACAAGAACTTGGAACACCTGCATTGATCGCCAATTCACTTGTGAACATTGGACGACAGCGCACATATCTCAAGGAACACCAAGCTGCACTCGAGTGTTTCATGAAAGCTGTAGAGTATCTCGATGACGATGCACATCCCGACGCGTTGGCAAAAGCATTGAACAATGCAGGTATCAGTTTAAAAGAGATGGGGCGACTCGATGAAGCAGCGGCACATTTTCGACGAGCGCTTGGTCTTCACGAAAGTATCGGTGATAAGACAGGGTACTCATCGTTGTGCACCAACCTCGGACAACTGTTCTTGGGAACTGACCGATTGTCGGAGGCGATGGAGTATTTCGAAACAAGCATTGCCATCAAGCGCGAGATTCATGACGCATACGGTCTTTCGTTTGCGCTGTATTCAAAGGGGCTGGCACTCGCTGAACAGAAAAACGTCGCGGAGTCGCTGGAATACCTGAACGAAGCGTTACAGTGTGCTACCAGCATTGGCGAACAGTTGATCGTTGATGAAGTCGAACGAAACATTAGAGAGATCGAACAATGGAAAAGCTGAGACAGAGAGTGTATTCGATTGTTGACGAGGATTTTTCCGATCTACCGTCGAGGATACTGAACATCATCATCTTTTCGATGATCGGTTTGTCGACGCTACTTGTGGTGATCGCGTCCGACAAAGAGATCGAAACTCGATTCCACACAACTTTTGAGATACTCAATCTCATTGTAGTGGCAGTGTTTCTGAGTGAGTATCTCGTCCGAGTGTGGACGTGCGTCGAGAACCCGAAGTACTCACATTGGTTGTTCGGACGAATACGCTTCATGCTTTCGCCGATGATGCTCATCGATCTCATTGCTATTGCACCGGCTTTCCTAGTGTGGATTCAATTCGACCTCAGAAGCATGCGCCTCATCCGATTGTTGCGAATGGTGCGTGTGTTAAAAGTAGCCCGATACGTAACCGCACTTGCGGTGATAAAACAGGTGATCGTTGAGAAGCGTCACCAACTCGCTGTGTCGATAGCATTTGTGGTGCTCATGCTCATCATCACATCAACGCTGATGTTTGAAGCAGAGCACGAAGCCCAACCCGACAAGTTCTCGAGCATTCTCACAACGATGTGGTGGGGAGTTGCATCGCTAACAACCGTAGGTTATGGAGATGTATACCCAATCACACCGATCGGAAAGATCCTAGCAGGTGTGGTAGCTGTGCTTGGCGTTGGATTGTTTGCGATACCAACCGGCGTACTTGCATCCGGGTTTAGTCAGTTAGCACTAGAAGAGGAGCGCACACATACATGTCCGCATTGCGGCAAGGAGATCTAGGTATCAATAAAAGATCTACAAATGCGACGCCAGTTAGAATCTCGCCTGCATTAGAAAACTGATGGTTGGTATAACGGGAATTGAGGTGGCCTCGTAGTCGTAGTCCTTTCCAAAGAAGTCCATCGAGCGACCAAATCCCACCTCCGCCATAATACCAGGTATCAAAACAATTCCTCCGACTTGGTAATACTTGTTAATACCAGCACCAAGAGCAATAGTCCCAGTGTTGCCTTCGCTTGGTTCATTAAATGTGCCGCCTGGACCAAACTCCGATGTGTATGACCCGCTTGTCATCCCAGAGAAAAACTCAATATCGAGTTGAATCTTGCCCTGGAATCCAAACTCACTTGCCGCACCTTGACGCGAGTACATTGCGCCTACCAAGACCCTTGTGCTTGTATACGACACATCTGAAATTTTATACGTTCTTTGTCTCCACGATTGATTGGATACAAAGTTTGACGTGTAGCCGCCAGAATGGAATGAGATCCCGAGCAAATACATGTAGCCCGCGTTAAGTGTGTTGTCGGATTCTAAACTGAGATCGAAAGCTAATGTTGCACCATAGCCAAAATCGACAAATGAAGGATCGTTTTCCATCATAATGTAGCGAACGGTTATTACTGGTATGACTCCAAAATTCATCCTTCTAGAGTCTAACGTTCTATTGATCGGACTCTGACCGAAGTCTTGCGAACACAATGTAGAAATCGCAACACAGCAACATGCAACGGCTGAGACAAGTGTT
>Ga0315912_10003062_pt1 | contig 17037 bp, 11 predicted proteins | sample VfabasoilMG_FD_204469 | JGI IMG/M metagenome (GOLD analysis project Ga0315912, IMG submission 204469) | Garden soil microbial communities collected in Santa Monica, California, United States - V. faba soil | ecosystem: Environmental > Terrestrial > Soil > Garden | place: USA: California... | reverse complement strand
TCTGCGATGTTCGTCGGATCGGGGGTCGAGGGGGTCGGTTCGGTGATGCCGAGGGCAACACCGTACTCGCCCTGCGCTTCGAGAAGCTCCTGGAAGAACGGGGGACCGACGAGGCGTTCGAGGTCTGACTGGAATTTGTTCTTGGTGATGATGGAGAACCGCCGTTCACCTTCGGCGTGCTGTCGCATGAATTGTAGACGCAGAAAGCCGAGGCCATCGCCAAAGACAGCGGCGAGGATCTCGAGCGCACGCGTGCGATCGGGCGACTCCCTCAATACCTCGTAGTTGGCCAAGCGATCGCGGACCGCCCCGAACAACGCATCGACACGCCGATCGATGGGACGGAGGTCCAGTCGACGAACGATCGCGGCTTGGTCGGTCCATGCGACGTGCAAGGTTGTCACGCGCTGGCTCACGTTCTCGAGTGCAGCACGGACGCCAGCGCCCGGCGACAAGGGAGCGCGCTGGATGAGCATCTTGCCAAGGCTGAGCGCGGCTGCCGTATCGAGTCGCGGCATACGGATGTAGAGGACAGGGTCAATGGGATCCATCACTTCGAACGGTGGCACGACACGTCTATAGCAGATGACATCGGCAATGGTGCACCCATGAATGGAAGAATGAATGAAATCGGTGGAGCAAAGTCCCACCGCGGAAGCGCGGTCAAACATCGACGCGCGTCGATCCGCGAAACGTCGTGTCACGGCTCGATGTCACAAGCACGTCAACTGGAAACCTCGTCGTGCTCCACCCGGCCGGTGGGCCGTGTCCCTTGGGTCCAGACAGATGCCATGGATCACCAGCCGCGCGGCTGGCTCGGGTCGTTGGACCGTGCCGGTCGTATGCGATGGTCCGGTCGCCGAAGTTCAAGAACGTGCGGAACGGGACTTCCTTGGATGGGTCGACGACGCCCACAGTGTCATCGGGCAGTTCGCGGAGGGCATCATTGCCGGAGCGACGGAGGTCGATGGCGGTGATCTCCTCGCTCGAGGTCACCTGCGTGCGGCCTGAGAGCCCGGCAAGCTGCCGCGCATCCGGGCCAAACGTCGTATCGGTCTGGCGAGCGTCACGAGGCACAAACGACTCTCGCGAAGGCTCGGATTCGCCTTGACGGTCGGACGCCCAGCTCTTCCACCCCATCGTCCGCGAGGCCGCGGGCCACCACTCGAAGCGATGGCTGTGGCATCCTATAGCTATCGGCTCCGCGCCGTCGCTCCGCGCGATGTCGCCGTACTCGTGACGGCGTGTGAGGGAGCTTGGCGTCTTCGCACGCTGCGGTGAAAGTTTTCCCCAACGTGGTCTCGTGGATGAGATGGCCCTCGGCGTTCACGAACAGCAGCCGTTCGGAGGATGCAGGGCGATCGTGTTTCCAATAGTGTCGAAGGCGAAGAAGCGCAATGCACAGACCGCGATGTTGACAATAACGGCTTGCAGTCTGACGAGGTCCTCCGGCCCTCGCAGCTGAAGCCGTGGGTCGTTAGACCGCGACCTATGATGATGACACGAAGACCCGACTCGAAAAGGTAGCTGTTCATGAGCCAAATCGTATTCGACGAGCGTACCGCCCAGCAGCTCGACGTCATGTACCGCAAGCGCGACGTGCTTCGCCGTCGCCAATTGGTTCGAGCAGCCCTCGCGGTCGAGACCGGTCACCGTGTACTGGACGTCGGCTGCGGCCCCGGCTTTTACTCGGCGGAGCTCCTCGCGGAGGTCGGTGCGAAAGGCACGGTGGTGGGCGTCGACCCTAGCGCAGCAATGCTTGTAGCCGCCGCCCGCCGCTGCGAAGGCCAGGCCAATGCCGCCTTCCACCAAGGAAACGCAACCTCGCTTCCGGTTGCGGATCGGGACTTCGACCGTGCGCTCTGCGTGCAGGTGCTCGAGTACGTGGCCGACGTGCCGGCGGCGCTCGCAGAGCTTTACCGCGTGCTTCGTCCGGGGGGGCGTGCGCTCGTCTGGGACGTCGACTGGTCGACCGTGTCGTGGCATTCCGCCCATCCTGATCGGATGCAGCACATGCTCCGCGCCTGGGACCGACACCTCGCGAATCCGGCGCTGCCGCGCACGCTGGCGGCGGCGTTGCGAGCAGCCGGGTTCACGGAGATCCAGGCTGAGGGACACACTTTTGTTACCACCGAACTCGATCCTGAGACCTATGGCGGCATGGTGCTGCCACTGGTCGAGCAGTACCTCTCCGGACTCGACGATATCGACAGCGGAGAGGCAAAGGCCTGGGCCGAGGAGCAACGCGAACTCGGTGGGCGAGGAGAATACTTTTTCGCTATCAACCAGTTCTGCTTTACCGCCGAGCGCTCCGCGTGATCGCGTCGCTTGAAATGTCACGAGGTGCGCCGCACCCAAAGCCGAACTCGCCGAACGGTTTCTCTCCCCTGGGCATCGAGGTAGCACCCCCTGTGCGTTCGCTACCCCGCTCGCGATGAGCCGTCGGTGCGCAGGCGATACTCACGGTATCCCTCCATGAGCGCCAAATAGATCATGCGGCCCATGACGCGCTGTCCGGTATCCGTGAGATGGGACAAGTCACCGGACATGAGCTTGCTCTTGCGCCAACTGGCGATCGCGTTCGGACCCCCCATCGCCGCCCACGTGTCGAAAAACGCACAACCTTCGGCCAATGCTGCGGCACGTTGGGCAAGGGTGACGGTGCCCATCGCGTCGACCGATACGATGCGCTGGCCTTTCCGTTCGCCGTGATCCGCGGGCGCGACGACGAGGCATGGCCTGTTCCCTTCGCCACGAAAGTGCCGGAGCACCGAGCGAAACTGGTCTTCGTAGCGTTTGAGGCTTGCGTCCTTGAGGATGAGGTCATTGCCGCCGAACTCGAAAACGAGGAGCGCGGGGTCGCGATGGGCGATCTGTCGGCGCAGATGATCGGGATCGAAGTTCAGCATGCGACTCGAGAACGCACCTAGCTGGGCCATGCCGTCCCAGACGACACCGGGGGCGTCGCGCTCCAACACGACGCCGTGGAGGCGTACGCGGCCGCCTGCGTTGGCCCGCACTTGAATTGAGTGGGGACCATCGGGCAGGGTCAAGGTGAACCAGCGATCTTCGACGGCCTCGGCCTCGGTGTCGATGTAGACCGGTTCGTCGCGATCGACCGTGAGTCGGATGTCTCCGCCGCCCGGGGCGGCGACGTACCACACCTCGAACCGGCTGAGCTTGCGTCCGTTCGGGGCCGACTTCGCGGTCGCGAAACGGGAACTCGCACCGCCGGCCGACCACACCGTGGTGCCGCCGAGTCCGTACAATCCGTCGCGTTTGCAGTCGTTGATGATGTAGCAGTGCGACCAGCTCTCGCCGTCCGAAAACTCGACGCCGCGATGGCGGTAGCTCGTGTCCGGTTTGGTGAGCAGGTGGAATCCGTGCCCAGCGTCGCCAAATCGCCGTTGCATGATCTCGCGGAGGGTCGAGGTCACATTATCGTTGGCGATGGCAGAGTCTCCCCAATGGGTGACCCGTGTGATCTCCCCGGCGAGTCCAGCCTCGGTGCGGGCCAGCTGAGCATAGAAAGGGTCGAGCGTATCTCCGCGAGGAAGATCCAGGCTTCGAGGAACGGCTTCGGTATCGTCGGGATGCGGGGCGTACGGAGGGAGCTGACCCGCGACTGCCGCAGTGACGATGGGACGGTCTTCGATCGGTGCCACATCGACGGTGTCGATGGTTCGGGCGAGCGCCTCGACAGCTTCGATCCGTTCGGTGGCATCGTTCGAAGCTCCTCCGTCGCCGAGGAGTTCACGACCGATGAGGTTCCAAAACGGTGCTGGATCGGCAGGGGTCCATGGTCGCGCCCAATGCAGCGGCGGCACGACGTAGGTCATCGCGATCAATCCGCAGAGCGTCAGCATGCCCGAGATCACCTTCGTGAAGGTACCGGGCGAGCCGAGGCTCGGTTGACCCGCTTGTGCGGTACTCGGGAGGGGAGAAGACGTCGTCGACACGAGCACGGTCAGGGGGCACCGATGGTTGGGCTACTGATGGTTGGGCTACTGATGGTTGGGCTACTGATGGTCGGGCTACTGACGGTTGGACTCGACGGAAGCTCGGCCAACGCCGCGGAGGCGGCCACGGCTTTGGGGTCGAGCGGTCCGAACAGCGATCGGTATAGTACCACCGCCTGGGTCACGTGCGCGCGGGCCTCTTGGTCGGCTCCTTGAGCGGCCATGGACCTCCCGGCAAACAAGAGCGTCTCGGCAAAGTCTTCGCTCGAGACGTCGCCGCGCTGCCGATGATGTTCGAGCGCGCGAGCGAACGCTGCGGTCGCCTCCGTGTGTCGGCCGTGCGCTGCCGCGGCTCGTCCGATCGCGTACGCCGTACGGGTCTCGAGGACGGAACTTCCACCGCAGCGTTCGATCGCAGCAGTCGCGAGCACCCCCCACTCCCTCGTCGCTTCGAGGTCGGCAAGGTGAACCCCATGAAGCCAGGCCAAGTGAACGAGCCCCTGCGCTCGAAGTTCGTCTCGGCCGGATGCATCGGCGCGAGCCGTCGCGGCCAAGAACCACGCCCGTGCGGATTCCATGGCGCCATGGTCTGCGAACGTGACGGCCATCTGGAACTGCCGTTCGAGCTCCTCGCCGAGCAAGTCTTGGCTCGAGGGATTCGCGTCGACGATGCGTTCGGTCGTGACGGCGAGGCTCGGCGGGACGGGGGAAGAACGTTGCATCCACGGGTAGGCCGCACTGACGAGGACGGCGGTCGAAGCTACCGCGAGCCAACAGAACACCGGCTGCGAACCGAGAGGGCGCGGGGGTTCGAACGCGTCGAGAAGATCTTCGATCGACGGGTGGCGTTCCTCGGGCGCACGAGCGAGCCCTCGTTCGAGCGCGCGTCCGATGTACACCGGGACTTGCGAACGAGGACGAACGGGCGCGCGTTCGTACGCTAGCCGAGCTCCACGCCCTGGCTCGTCGATGATGGCAAACGGACGTACACCGTAGAGCGCCTCCCAGGCGACCACACAGAACGAGAACTGATCGCTGCGCGCGTTCACCGATTTTGCCGATGCCTGTTCGGGCGCCATGTAAGCGGGCGTCCCCAATCGCGCGCCGGTTTCGGTCGCGCAATCGGGCCTGACGTGTAGCCCGTGCGATGCGCTCCGACTCGCCTCCGGTGAGGTCAGATGGGTCGGCGACGCACTCCGACTCGCAGCGAGCTCGTCCTCGCGCTCCGAACTCGTTCCGGACCTACGGGCAAGGCCGAAGTCCAAAACGACGGCGCGACCGTCCGGCTCGACGATGACGTTGTCGGGTTTGAAGTCGCGATGGACGATCCCCTTGCGATGGGCGGCCGCCAGGCCCTGCCCAGCTTGCCGAAGGATCGTCAGCACCTCGGACCACGTGCGCGGTTGGGCCTTCAGCCAAGCACGCAGGGTCATTCCCTCGACGAATTCCATTGCGACGAACGTCCGGCTTTCGAACGTCCGGATGTCGTGAACCGCGACGACGTTGGGATGCCGGAGTCCAGCAATCGCCTGTGCCTCTTGCACGAGGCGGTCTTGGGCGCGTCGTCCTTCGGTTCGAGCATGCAGCAGTTTGAGCGCGACTTTACGGTCGAGACCGGGATCATACGCCGCGTAGACGACCCCCATTCCGCCGACGCCGAGCTCTCGGAGAATGACGTATCGATCGACGGCGGTTCCACGATCCAGCCGAAACGAATCGATGGCATCGCCTCCATCGGTCATGGAGTCGATGAGGGTGCGCGCGTTTGGACCCTCGTCCATCCTACCCATGATGCCATTCCGGATGACCCCGTGCTTCGCTCGGGTTCTATTTCAGTCCGGAGGGGCGGGGCCCAAGGACCATCGCGGGACTAAAAGCCGTGTCCGTCCCGACGGTCAATCGGCCGGTTCGTCCCCCTCACGATCGAGCGAATGCGTAGCCGCGACCTGCTTGTAGGGCGCGAATTCCTCCAAGCCTTGCAAGTAGGAAGGAAGGGCATCGGCTTCCTCGCGCAAGAAGCGGCGAACGGCATCGCGCAACCCTTCGTGACGGATCCAGTGGCTGCTATAGGTCGACGCCGGGGAGAACCCTCGCAAAAGCTTGTGTTCGCCCTGTGCCCCGGCTTCGAACAAGGGGCACCGACGGGCGATACATCGTTCGATCCCCGCGTAGTAAGCGGTTTCGAAATGAAGAAATTCGATCTCCTCGCTACAGCCCCAATAGCGTCCATAGAGAGCACCCTCGGTTTCCAGGTAGAGGGCGCCAGCGATGGTTTCTCCTTCGCGGCGGACTCGAGCGAACTGCATACGATGCGGAAGGTGTTCGGCGAGTGCGTGGAAAAACCCCGGTCGGAGATAATCCTGACCGCCGTGGCGGTCGGTCGTCGCTCGATAGAATCGGTCGAGGCGATCGAGATCGTCGACACACACGTCGCCCCCCGCGATGAACTCGAGGCCGTCTACGCCCTCGAGAGCGCGGCGACGTTCCTTGCGGATCTGTTTGCGTTTGCGGCTGCTCAACGTGCTCAAAAAACCTTCGAAATCGGTGTATCCCCGATTGCGCCAATGAAACTGAAAGCTGGCGCGAGGCATGAAATCGGCCGCGGAAAGCCACTCTTGCTCGGTCTCCGTGGTGAACAGCCAATGGATGGAGGACGCCCTGGCTTCGTCGGCGAGATCTCGCACGGCTCCGATGAGCGCGATCGCGACCTCCTTGCGGGCTGGTTCGTCCAGCGATCGGTCGAGCAGGATGCGGCGGCCGGTCGCCGGGGTGACCGGGGCCGCGATCACGACCTTGGGGTAGTACGGGATGCCGGCCCTCGAGCTGGCCCGTGCCCAGCCCCAGTCGAAAATATATTCGCCGTAGCTATGGTCCTTGAGAAAGCAAGGAACCGCCCCTACGAGTCGTCTCGCGTCCTGCGCGCGATCTTGCTGTTCGACGACGACGTAGATCGGGTTCCAGCCCGACTCCTCGCCGATCGAAGAGGATGCCTCCAAGGCTCGCAGGAACCCATGTTCGAGGAACGGGCTGCACCCATGATCGAGGGCATCCCACGCGGCGGGATCAACGCTCGAGATCTGCCGGAAAGCCCGAATGGTCAGATCCACGAGGCATACGCTTACGCTTCTCGGATGCGAGCCGCAAACACCACGAAGGTCGTCTCTCGGTCCACGACGTTCCGGTCGCCGGGCGTTGCGCGGTGCGACCGAAACGGCCTCCAACGACAACCTCACGCGAGCGGCTGCTAGACTGTCGATCTCCGCCAGGACCTACCCAGCCAAACTCTCATGCCCACGCGACGCGACGAGGAGAACGAAACCGGGGTCAGCCTGCGCGAGCGCGAAGAGAAGAAGCTCAAGCGCCCGCGCATGTACCGCGTCATCCTCCACAACGACGACTACACCCCCATGGACTTCGTGGTGCGCTTGCTCGAAAGCGTCTTCCACCGTACCGAGTCCGAAGCGACCGCGATCATGCTGCACGTGCACAACCACGGCGCCGGGGTTGCCGGAGTCTACACGCACGAGATCGCCGAGACGAAGGTGGCCCAGGTCCACCTGCTCGCTCGGAAGAACGACCACCCATTGATGGCTTCGATGGAACCGGAAGACGACGACGATGCTCAGTGATGAACTGAAGGAAACGATCAATCAGGCGATCGAAGATACCCAACGTCGTCGCCATGAGTATTTGACGCTCGAGCATCTGCTCCTCGCCCTGTTGGACAACGGCAGCGCCCAACGGGTGATCGAGGGATGCGGAGGAGATCTCGATGCCATTCGCGGGGACATCGAAGACTTCCTCGATGAAGCGATGGAAAAGATCCCCGAAGGGGATGCGTTCACGTGCCATCAGACGATTGGTGTGGGCCGTGTACTGCAGCGCGCGGTGCTCCATGTCCAAGGAGCGGGCAAGCGCGAGGTCACCGGGGCCAACATTCTCGTCGCCCTGTTCGCCGAACCCGAATCCCACGCGGTGTTTGTGCTCAACGAACATGATGTCTCTCGCCGAGACGTTACGCTGTTCATCAGCCACGGCATCGGCAAACAAATGGGAAAGGCGCCCGTGCGTCGCAGTCACTCGGAGTCGGGTGGCAATGGGCCGCTCGGCGGGGGCGATGCCGACTCCGGCGACGTCGCCGAAGATGCCCTGTCGGCGTATGCGGTCGACCTCCGTCAAAAAGCGGAGGCCGGGCGGATCGAGCCCCTCATCGGCCGCGACGCGGAGCTCAAGCGAGTCATTCAAGTCCTTTGCCGTCGTCGTAAGAACAACCCGGTTCTGGTCGGTGAGCCTGGTGTGGGCAAGACCGCCGTGGTCGAAGGATTGGCGCTGAGGATCCACGAAGGAAAAGTCCCGGCCGCGATCAAGACCGCGACGATCTACTCCCTCGACATGGGGGCTGTGCTCGCGGGAACCAAGTTCCGCGGTCAGTTCGAAGAGCGACTGAAGGCTGTGATCAGCGCCATCGAAGCCGACCCAGATGCGATCCTGTTCATCGACGAGATTCATACGGTCGTCGGCGCCGGAGCAACCTCGGGCGGCTCGATGGACGCGAGCAACCTGCTCAAGCCTGCGCTGAGTTCGGGTGCCCTTCGATGTATCGGTTCGACGACGTACAAGGAGTTCAAACACTCGTTCGAACGCGACGCGGCCCTGGCCCGGCGATTCCAGAAGATCGAGATCCTCGAACCGAGCAAGGAGGAAACGCTGCTCATCCTTCAAGGGTTGCAGAGCGTCTACGAGGAGCATCACAACGTCCGCTACACCCCCGAAGCTCTTTCTGCGGCGGTCGAGCTCGCGCACAAGTACCTTCGCGATCGTCACCTGCCCGATAGTGCGATCGATGTGATGGACGAGGTCGGGGCCGCGGCCCGGCTCGATCAGGAGCCACCGCCTCCGAGCGTGAAAGAGGTCACCGGTGGAAAGTCTCGCGAACGTGGCCGCGTCACCGAGGCGAGTTCGGCCGTTCGCGAAGCTTCCGTGGTCGTACCGTCGGTGACGATCGATGTCACGGCGATCGAAGAAGTGATCGCTCGCATGGCTCGAATCCCACCGAAGTCGGTGTCGACCGATGACAAACGGATCCTCCAGCGACTCGAGGAAGGCCTCGGCGAAGTCATCTATGGTCAGAGCAAAGCGGTCAGCGTCGTCACTCACGCGATCAAGCGCGCTCGTGCCGGGCTTGGCCGGGCGGACAAACCGATCGGGTCGTTCCTGTTTGCCGGACCTACCGGCGTGGGCAAGACCGAGTTGGCCAAGCAGCTCGCCCGGTTGCTCGGGTTGCCGTTCTTGCGGTTCGACATGTCCGAGTACATGGAGAAGCACAGCGTCAGTCGCTTGATCGGCGCGCCGCCGGGCTACGTAGGGTTCGATCAAGGTGGGTTGCTGACCGAAGCCGTGTCGAAGCAACCTCACTCCGTGCTCGTGCTCGACGAGATCGAAAAGGCCCATCCCGATGTGTTCCAGGTCCTGCTTCAGGTCATGGACAACGCGACCTTGACTGAAACCTCGGGGCGCAAAACGGATTTTCGCAACGTGATCCTCGTGATGACGAGCAATGCGGGCGCGTCGGAAATCAGCGCTCGTAAGGTCGGGTTCGCCGACGAAGGTCCGCAGAGTTCCGATGCGACGCGGGCCCTCGAACGGACGTTCACTCCCGAGTTTCGCAATCGTTTGGACAAGATCGTCTTGTTCGATGGGCTGGGTGAGGACGTCATCCGGCGGGTCGCCGACAAGATGCTCGGCGAGCTCGAACTGCAGCTGATCGAACGCAATGTTCGGATCAGCTACAGCGAAGCGGCGCGCGCTTGGGTGACGAAGCGGGGTTACGAGCCGCTCTATGGTGCACGTCCCATGGCCCGTCTCATCGACGAACACATCAAGGGCAAGCTCGTGGACCAGCTCCTCTTCGGGGACCTCGAACACGGGGGTGCCGTTCACGTGGACGAGAAAGACGGCGAGCTGACGTTTCACGTCACGCAAAGCGAAGGCGGTGGGCAGAGCAACCCCGCAGCGCCATTGAAACGACTCGCCGCGGAGTTGAATTAGTTTTTGAGGGGCCTTTCGCAAAGGCCCCTCGCTGCGGCAGCGAAGCTGCCTCCGCACACCCGAAACGCTCGCCTAGCGGCTCGTGTTGGTGGCGCGACGGGGCATTCGTGGAAGATCATGGGGAAGGGGCCCCTCGCTGCGGCGAAGCGTCACGCCTCTGCGAGGCTGATGGGCTGCCTCCGCGCACCCGAAACGCTCGCCTAGCGGCTCGTGTTGGTGGCGTCGACGGGCATTCGGGGAAGGGGTCCCTCGCTGCGGCGAAGCGTCACGCCTCTGCGAGGCTGATGGGCTGCCTCGGCGCACCCGAAACGCTCGCCTAGCGATTCTTCGCGTCGGTTGCGTAACCTCTGCGCAACGTCGAATCGGCCCGCGTCTTGAGTGCCCGCGTAAGGGGTACCCGGCTCAGCGAAATGTCTCTGGGTTCCGAGATCTCGGGCTGAGGGCACGCTTGCCAGGTTAATGGGGGCTACATTCATGCACGCCGCTTCTCGCGGGGCAGACTTGGTTCTTGCCAACCGCCCCCGAGGACCGGTAGCACGGTGTCGATGTTCGCTCGAATGTCAACCGTTGCCGCGCGATGCGGTGTGGCGTTGGCCATCTGCTTCAACCTTGGTGTGTCTTCAGGGTGCGCTCAGGAAGATGCGTCGGGCACCGCCATCCCGGGGCTCAAAGGTGATCCATTCATCGGCCGAGGTTTGTTCGTCGAGAGCCGACCGGAAGCGAGACGCCAAGCCGTCGCTTGGCGGCCGTATCGTCCCGATGATGCGCAGCTGATGGCGGAGTTGGCCAAGCATCCAGTGGCGTTCTGGTTGCGCGACGACACCCCCACGATCGAACTCACTGTCCGCGGGCAGGTGCGCCAAGCTCAACGCCAAGGGACGTTGCCGCTTTTCGCCGTCGCGGGCATCCCCGATCGGGATTGCACGGGGCAAGACGAGGGTCGTTTGCAAGGGACGTCTGCGTATCTCGATTGGGTTCAAAAGGTCCGTCGGGGGATCGGTCGAGCCGAAGCGATCGTCGTCCTCGAACCGAGCGCGTTGCGAAAGATCGATGACTGTAGCGACGCGAAGCGAACCGAACGTTTCACGATGCTGAGCGAGGCGATCGGCATCCTCGAACGCGGAGGCGTGTCGGTCTACTTGGATGCTGGGCGTGCCTCGAAGAACCCGAAGCCCGAGATCATCGACGTGCTCCGCTCGGCGGGGATCAAAGGGGCGCGAGGATTCGCCCTCAACGTAGGCGACTACGTCGATACCAAGACGACGATCACCTATGGGGTGTGGCTCGCCGAGTCGTTGGAGAAACCTTTCGTCGTCGACACGAGCCGCAACGGGCGAGGCGCTCCGGAGGACGACGACCTCTGCAATGCTCGCGGCCGGGGGCTCGGCATTCCGCCGAACACCGTCGACACCCGCCACGAACTCATCGATGCGTATCTTTGGGTGAAGGCGCCGGGGATGTCGGACGGCGAGTGCAATGGCGGTCCGAAACGCGACGAGTGGTGGCCCAAGCTTGCCCTCGAACTCGTCAAGAATACCCCGTGGATTCGGGCGGCTGCCCTCATGCCGTCGGCGCCGACGCCACCCTTGCCTCCGGAGCCTGGTCCGCGAGACGACCTCATGTTCGAGGGTTCGAAGTGGGCCGATCAGGGGTCGGATCCTCCGGTTCTCTCCCCTTGAAAGTCGAGTTCGCGGTGGAACGACCTTCACGCGCCCCAGGGCCTGAAACCCCACGCCTCACCGGGCTTGCCTTTCCGAGCCGTCTCTGGCTCGCGTTCGTCCTTCCGTGGCGTATTTTGTTCAATTCGAACTTCGCGGCTCGGATTCGAGCTCTCGACACGGCCGCACCGCGACAACCCGAGCTCCCGCCCCAACCGATGCCCCGGGTGGATGTGGCCGAAGTCGAACGAGATCTGACGCCCGCGTTGCAACTCCTCGGGTTGTTGCAGCGAGAGGGTCGCCTCGTCGATTTTTTGCAGGAGGACACCTCTGCGTTTTCCGACGCCGAGATCGGTGGGGCGGCTCGCGTGGTCCACGAAGGTTGCAACCGAGCGTTGCGGGGAGTCCTCGAACTCGAACCGGTGCGTACCGAAGCCGAGGGGGACGCTGTCACCCTCGAGGAGGGCTACGATGCCGCGAAAACCCGCGTGACCGGTGACGTCAGCGGCGAGCCGCCCTACCGCGGGCGACTCGCGCATCACGGCTGGCGAGTTGCTAAGATCGAGCTCCCGCGACGATCGACTGGAAGCGATGCCAAGATCATCGCCCCCGCCGAAGTCGAGCTCTGATGGGCCGTCAGGCCGAAGGGGCTTGAGACCCGTCAGCCCCGGAGGGGCGTGAGGCCCCGTCAGCCCCGGAGGGGCGTGAGGCCAGCCAGTCAGCCCAACGCGGGGCGTGAGGACACCGACATGGCGACAACGCCGGACGACGAGCAGCAAACCTATGCGATCGGGATCGACCTCGGCACGACGAACAGCGCGATCTCGTGGGCGTCGCTGGCCGAGGAGCTAACGAAACCCACCGCGCTCGCGGTGCCGCAGCTCGTGGCCCCGAGCGAAGTCGGGCCTTGCGCGTTGCTTCCATCGTTTCTCTATCTTCCGGCGAAGGGGCAGTTTGCGGACGGAGCTCTGTCGTTGCCTTGGGATCGAGAGGCGCCCGATGTGGTGGGCGTGTTTGCGCGTGACCAAGGCGCGTCGACCCCTGGACGGCTCGTCTCCTCGGCGAAGAGCTGGCTTTCGCACGCGCGCGTCGATCGTCGCGCGCCGATCTTGCCTTGGGGAGCCGAGGGCGACGTGCCTAAGGTATCGCCCCTCCAGGCGTCGGCGCGGTACCTACAGTACTTGCGGAAAGCCTGGGAGGAAGCCCACCCCGAGGCTCCATTCGATCGACAGGAGGTCGTGCTCACGGTGCCCGCATCGTTCGATGCCGTCGCGCGTGAGCTCACGGTCGAAGCTGCGCTGCTTGCTGGCATCGGCGAGCCGAGATTGCTGGAGGAGCCGCAGGCCGCTCTGTACGATTGGTTGGCCCAGCGAGGCACCGCCTGGCGCGACGAGCTCGCGGTCGGGGACGTGATCGTCGTCATCGACATCGGGGGTGGGACGACCGACTTTTCGCTCATCACCGTTCGTGGGCAAGACGGGGTGCTCGAGCTCGAGCGGATCGCGGTGGGCGATCACATCCTCCTCGGCGGCGACAACATGGACCTCGCGCTCGCCCATCACGTTCGCGTTCGGCTCGAGCAAGAGGGCACCCAACTCGACGATTGGCAGATGCGGGCACTCACCCACGCCTGCCGTTCGGCCAAAGAGACCTTGCTCGGGGCCGATCCTCCGGAGGTTGCCCCGATCGTCATCCCGAGCCGAGGTCGACGTCTCATCGGCGGAACGATCCGCACTGAAATCGTTCGGTCGGAGGTGGACGCCATCCTCTTGGATGGTTTTTTCCCCGATACCGCCGTTCGTGATTCCACCAAAGTAGCTCGCCGTGGGGCGCTGACGACCGTGGGGCTGCCGTATGCGAGCGATGCTGCGATCACGCGCCATCTCGCCGCGTTCCTGGCCCGAGCCCAAACCGAAAGTGCGTCGCCGTCGAGTTTCGTGCATCCGACGGCGATCCTCTTCAATGGCGGGGTCACGCAGTCGCCCCTCGTACGCGATCGGATCCGGTCGATCTTGACCCGTTGGATCGAGTCGGAGGGCGGAGCGGCGCCACGGATTCTCTCGGGGACCGATGCCGAGCTCGCGGTCAGCCGAGGCGCAGCGTATTACGGTCACGTTCGCCGTCGCGGGGGGGTGCGGATCCGCGGCGGTGCGGCCCAGTCCTATTACATCGGGATCGAACGGATGGAGCTTGCCGTCCCGGGCGTTCCACCCCGATTCGACGCGGTCTGCGTGGCACCGTGCGGGATGGAAGAGGGCAGCGAAGTGGTGCTGCAACAGGAGTTCGGACTCATCCTCGGCGAGCCGGTTTCGTTTCGCTTCTTCGGTTCGCCCGATCGTCGTCGGGACGCAGTGGGCGACGTGATCTCGCTCGATGCGGTGACCGAGTTGGCGCCGATCGAGACCACCTTGGATGGTGACGTGGGCCACGTCGTGCATGTCCAGTTGCATGCGAAGTTGACGGAGGTAGGGACCCTCGAGCTGGCTGCGGTCGATGCAGAACACGACCGTCGCTGGAAGCTCAGCTTCGACGTGCGGGTGCAGTGATGGCGGACTTCGTCGTCGGGATCGACCTCGGCACGACCCACTGCGTGATCGCGGCAGCGTCGTTGCAGCACCCGTCCGTGCGCTTGGTCGATGTGCCGCAACTCATCGCGCCCGGCGAGGTCGCAAGTCGCAAACTCTTGCCGTCATTCATGTACCTGCCCGTCCCCGGCGAGTTCTCGACGGACGAGCTGACGTTGCCGTGGGGAACCGCGGACGCGATCGTCGGGGAGATGGCCGAGCGTTGTGGGGCGAAGAGCCCTCAGCGCTGGGTGTCCTCGGCCAAGAGCTGGGTCTGCCATGGAGGCGTCAATCGACGCGCCCCGATCCTGCCCTGGAATGCTCCGGAAGGTGAACCGCACGTATCTCCGTTCGACGCCCAGGTCGCATATCTGCGGCATCTCGCGGCCGTCTGGGATCACGATCATCCATTCGCACCGATCGCGGAACAAGATGTCGTCGTCACGGTGCCGGCCTCGTTCGACGAGGGGGCTCGTGAACTCACGGTCGCGGCCGCTGCCGAGGCAGGTCTCGGGCCGGTGCGTCTGCTCGAGGAGCCGCAAGCGGCGTTTTACGACTTCGTCGGGGCTCAGGGCGACGACCTCGAAGCCGAGCTCGGCGATGCCCGCCTCATTTTGGTGGTCGATGTCGGTGGGGGAACGACGGACCTGACCCTGCTTCGGGTCGTGCCTGCGACGTCGCCGGGCGAGCCTCGGATCGACCGCATCGCGGTGGGTGGCCACCTGATGCTCGGTGGCGACAACATGGATGCTGCGGTGGCCACGTTTGCGCTCGAGCAAGCCAAGCTCGAGCGACCCAAGGACGCGACCGTGTGGTCCGCGTTGGTGCAATCCGCTCGGCAGGCGAAGGAGCGTCTGCTCGCGGCGGAGGCTCCGGATCAAGCCGTCGTTTCCGTTCAAGCCCGCGGTTCTCGGCTCATCGCCAGCACCCACAGCATCGCGCTGCGACGCGATGAAACCGTACGGATGTTGCTCGATGGGTTTCTACCCTGCACGGGCCCAGCCGAGGTCGCCCAACGCGCGTCGAAGGCTGGACTGACGACACTCGGCTTGCCGTACACGAGTGATACCGCCATTGGGCGTCACATTTGTTCGTTCCTCCGCCGTCACGTCGAGGCAGCCCGCCTCGCAGGGGCCCAGATCTACGACGGGTTGCCTCGTCCCGATCGCTTGCTGTTGAACGGCGGCGTCTTCAATGGACCTGCGCTCATCGAGCGGATCCAGGCTCTGTTCACCGGATGGTACGGCGCTCCGATCCAGCTGCTCGAGCACACTTCGCTCGACATGGCGGTCGCACGCGGGGCCGCACGGTCGGCGTTGGCTCGCCGTGGCGTGGGCGAGGTCATCGGTGGTGGCACGGCTCGGGCCTACTACATCGGGATCGAAGGGCCTGCCGGCGGGAAAGAGGCGCTGTGCGTGGCCCCGCGCGGTATGGAGGACGGCGTCGCGCTCGATGTTCCGAGCCGCAGCTTCGATTTGGTCTTGGATCGACCGGTCGCGTTCCCGCTGTTCGTCTACACGGGCGACCGAACCGATGCGATCGGGGACTTGGTCGAGGGGGACCTCGAGGCCCAGGGGCTCGATGCGTTGCCATGGCTCGTGACTTCGCTTCGCTTCGAAGGCCAAGCGTCCGCGGCGGACTCCGTTCCCGTGACGTTGCGGACGAACCTCACCGAGCTTGGCCACCTCGAACTCCACGTCGTCACGGTCGATCTACCCCCTCGTCGTTGGCGCTTGGAGTTTTCGCTGCACCACCCGCCCGCCGCGACGCCGTCATCGTCCGACGACGAACCGCCACCGCCGTTGGCAGAAGGATTCACGGCGGCCGAGCGGCTGTTCATTCGTCAGATCACGACCGCGGATCCGGGTCCGGTCAAAGGCTTGCGTCGCGATCTCGAGGGCATTCTCGGCCCTCGCGACAAATGGTCGGTGACCACATGCCGAGCGTTGTTTGGCCTCTGTATGGAGTACGAGCGCGATCGTGGCCGCAGCGAGGTGCACGAGCTCAACTGGTTGCGCCTTTGCGGATTCTGCCTTCGCCCAGGCTTTGGAGCCGAAGGCGACGCCGAGCGGACTCGCGAGCTCTGGCGGTTGCGTGACTCGGGGTTGCGTCAACCGAGCAAGGCGGTTTGGGCCGAGTGGTGGATCGCATGGCGTCGAATCACCCCAGGGCTCGATGCGCAGCAGCAGCAGCAGCTCTTCGACGACGTCCGACCGTGGCTGTGGCGGGACTCCAAACCGCCTCCGGGTCCGCATGCGCACGGCGTCGTAGAGATGATGCAACTGGCGGCATCGCTCGATCGCTTGCCTGCGTCCAGTAAGGCAGCCGTCGGCGAGCTTTTGCTCGGACGATCCGCCAAACTCGGTTCGTACTGGGCGTTGGCTCGGGTGGGCGCTCGGGAGCCGTTTCACGGGACGATCGGCGACGTCGTCGATGGCGGAACGGCCCGAGGGTGGGTCGAGCGGTTGCTCGAGCTCGACTGGTCGAAAGCCGACGGAGCCGCGTTTGCAGCGGCATGTATGGCGCGCTCCACTCAAGCCGATCCGTCGCGCGACGTTGGCGAAACCGTGCGCAACGAAGTCGCAGTCCGCCTTCGAGCGACAAAAGCACCCAGTCGATGGCTCGACATCCTTTACGGAGGATCGCTGTCGGCGACCGATACTGCGCACGTCCTCGGCGACAGTCTTCCTGTGGGACTGAGGCTGCGCTAGTACTCGGTGCCGGAAGTTCGTGGCCGGTTAGGCGCGGAGCTGCGCCGTGAGGGCAAGGCGCGAGACCGAGTCGTATCGGGAATACGGTGAGCGTCGA
>Ga0315912_10003061_pt1 | contig 17046 bp, 16 predicted proteins | sample VfabasoilMG_FD_204469 | JGI IMG/M metagenome (GOLD analysis project Ga0315912, IMG submission 204469) | Garden soil microbial communities collected in Santa Monica, California, United States - V. faba soil | ecosystem: Environmental > Terrestrial > Soil > Garden | place: USA: California... | reverse complement strand
GTACAGGCGTACCGCCGACTCCAGCATGGGGCCTCGATGCGCATCAGCCTGTGCATGATCGTGCGCGACGAGGCGGCCGAGCTCGAGGCCTGCCTGGCGGCCGCCCGCGCGGCCGTGGACGAGGTCTTCCTGGTCGACACGGGATCGAGCGACGGCACGCTCGGGCTCGCGCGCGCGGCCGGCGCGCGCGTCGAGATCTGCGCCTGGAGCGACGACTTCTCCGCGCCGCGCAACCGCGCGCTGGAGCTCGCCCGAGGCGACTGGGTGCTCGTGCTCGACGCCGACGAACGCCTGTGCGCGGCCGCCGCCGCGCGCGTGCAGCTCGCGGCGTTCGCGGAGCAGCACGCCGACGCAGCCGGCCAGGTCGTGCTCACGAACCTCGGCGCGGAACCCAGCCGCGCGCTGCTGACGCGCTTCTTCCCGCGCAGGCCGGAGTGGCGCTACGCCGGCCGGATCCACGAGCGCGTCCTGCGCGATGGCTGCGAGCCGCCGCGCGCCCCCACCGGAGTCGCGATCGAGCACCACGGCTACCGGCCGGAGATCGTCGCGGCGCGCGGCAAGCTCGCGCGCAACGCGCGCCTGCTCGAGCGCGAGATCGGAGAGCACCCGGGAGACGCCTACTTGCGCTACCAGCTCGGCCGCACGCGCGCGCTCGCCGGCGAGCACCCCGCCGCGCTCGAGGCCTTCGAGGAGGCACTCGCGCGCTGCGCGGAGGACGCGCCCTTCGGCGCGCACCTGGTCGAGTCCGCGGCCTACTCGCTGCGCGCGCTGGGCCGCTCCGAGCAGGCGCTCGCCTGGCTCTCCGGCGCGGCGCTCGATCCGCGCCGCGCGGACAGCCAGTTCGTGCTGGCGCTGCTGGCGCTGGATTGCGGCGAGCTCGAACGCGCCGCGCAACTCTTCCAGCGTTGCCTCGAACTGGAGGGCACGCTGCCCGAGGGCGGCGAGAGCGCTCCGGGCGCATCGAGCTTCGCGCCGGCCTACAACCTGGGCGTGATGCGCGAGGTCCTCGGCGACGCGGCCGGCGCGCGCGGCTGGTACGAGCGCGCGCTGCGTTCGAATCCGGAGCACGCGCAGAGCAAGGCCGGGCTCGAACGGATCGCGCGCTAGTTCTTCCAGGCCCGAAGGCCGATCATCCGATAGAATTTGCCTGGCGACGGGCCCGCATGGAACTCAACTACGAACTGGTGCGCTGGGGCCTCCTGATGCTCACGTTCCCGCTCTGGGGGCGCTTCCTGGGCGAGCTGTGGAAGGACTTCAGCGACACGCTGATCGAGGAAGGCGGCCTGTTCGGGCAACCGCCAAGCCTCGAGCGACTGAAGCGCCTCCGCGCAGAGAGGGACGCACGCCCCGACCTCTTGGTGAGCGAGCCCTGGGCGCGACGCGGCCAGGCGCGCGCAGCAGGACCGAGGCGCTCCGCGGCCGCATTCCCGTCTCGCCCGCGCAAGGGCGGATTCCGCTGAGATCGGGCCTCTCGATTCCCGCGCGCGCTGCGGGTTACTAGGCTCTGGGGCCATGAGGCCGTTCGCGACGCTCTGCTTGGCGCTCTGCGCCAGCTGCGGTCCGCTCTACCTGCGCTCGCAGGTGATCGAGTTCCGCTCCGACTCCGCGCTGACGACGAAGAGCGGCACCTGGCACGCGGTCGAGGCCGCCGACGCGCCCAGCCCGCCGCTGGTGTGGATGCAGCAGGGGACGAGCGCGGAGGCGCAGTTCAACCTGGCGATGTGCGAGGACGGAACGCCGCACAACGGGGAAGCGCGCGTCCTGCTGCGCGCCGTCGAGGGCGCGATCGACCAGGGCGGCGGGATCGTCTGGCGCGCGCTCGACGAGCGCAACTACTACCTCGCGCGCTGGAACCCGCTCGAGGGAAACCTGCGCGCCTACAAGGTCATCGAGGGGACGCGCACGCAGCTCTTCGAGAGGCCGGTCAAGGCAGGCGCGGGCTGGCACCGGCTGCGCGTCTGGTTCTCGGGTCCGGCGGTCGAGATCTGGTTCGACGGCCAGAGCCTGGGCGAGTACTCCGACGCGAGCCTGACTCGGCCGGGAACGGTCGGCCTGTGGACCAAGGCCGACGCGCAGACGCAGTTCGACAACCTCGAGATCGTGGAGTTCTGAACATGCTCGACCGCCGCAGTTTCCTGGGAGCGCTGGCCTGGCCCGCGGTCGCCGCCACGGTCCCCGCCGGGGCTTGCCTCAAGCCCGGCGCGAGCCTCGAACTCGAGGATCTGGCGGGCGATGCGCGGCCGCCGGCAGCGGTCGCGGGCGACGAGGACTTCTGGTTCCAGGTGCAGGAGGCCTTCACCGCCGACCGCTCGATGGTCAACCTCAACAACGGCGGCGTGTGCCCGGCGCCGGCGGTCGTGCAGGCGGCGATGAAGCGCTACCTCGACCACGCCAACGAGGCGCCGGCCTACGTGCTCTGGCGCCTGCAGGAGCCGCACAAGGAGACCGTGCGCAGCGGGCTGGCGCAGCTCTTCGGCTGCGATCCCGAGGAGATCGCGATCACGCGCAACGCCTCGGAGAGCCTGGAGAACATCCAGCAGGGCTTCGACCTCGAGCCCGGCGACGAGGTGCTCACGACCACCCAGGACTACCCGCGCATGCTCACGACCTGGCAGCAGCGCGAGCGCCGCAACGGGATCGTGCTCAAGCAGATCGAGATCCCCGTGCCCTGCGACGACGACGACGAGATCGTCAAGCGCTTCGAGGCCGCGCTCACGCCGCGCACGAAGGTGATGCACTTCTGCCACGTGATCAACCTGCACGGCATGGTCATGCCGGTGAAGCGCCTGGTGCAGCTCGCGCGCGCCAAGGGCATCCCGAGCGTGATCGACGGCGCGCACTCCTTCGCGCACCTGGACTTCAAGCGCGACGAGCTCGACTGCGACTACTTCGGCACCTCGCTGCACAAGTTCCTCTTCGCCCCGCACGGGACGGGCATGCTCTACGTGCGCAAGTCGAAGATCAAAACGCTCTGGCCGCTGATGTCCGCCGGGGCGGCGCAGGACGAGGACATCCGCAAGTTCGAGGAGATCGGCACGCACCCGATGGCGAACTTCCTGGCCATCGCCGAGGCGCTCGCCTTCCACGAATTGATCGGGCCCGCGCGCAAGCAAGCGCGCCAGGTCTACCTGCGGGACTTCTGGGCCAGGCGCCTGGCGCAGAGCCCGCGCGTCAAGCTGCACACGAGCCTGAAACCCGGCCGCGCGACGGGCGTCGCGCTGGTCGAGATCGAGGGCGTCGACCCGGTCAAGTTGCACGAGCACCTCTGGAACAAGCAGCGCATCTTCACCGTCGCCATCCTGCACAAGCAGTTCCAGGGCCTGCGCATCTCGCCTACCGTCTACACGCGACTCTCCGAGCTCGAGCGCTTCTGCGAGGCCATGGAGAAGGTCGCGCGCGAGGGACTCCCCGCCTGAGCACCTTCTCCGAGAGGCACATCGTCGTCACGGGCGCCGGCAGCGGGATCGGGCGCGCGATCGCGCTGCGACTGGCGCAAGGCGGCGCGCGCCTGAGCCTGCTCGCGCGGCGCATCGAGCCGCTGCAGGAGACCGCGCGTCTGTGCGGCGGGGAGGCGCTGGCACAGGCCTGCGACATCCGCCGGCGCGAGAGCGTCGAGTCGGCCTTCGACGCGGCCTGCGCGCGCCACGGCCCGCTCTTCGCGCTGGTCGCCAACAGCGGCATCGGCGGCCCGAACGAGGCCGGAGCCGAGGACCGCTTCGAGGATCTGGTCGCGACCAACCTGACCGGCACCTACCACAGTCTGTGCGCGGCCCGTGCGCGACTGGCCGAAGGGCCCGGTCCGCGGCACCTGCTCGTGATCTCCTCGATCCTGGCGCGTCTGGGCGTCCCGGGCTACAGCGGCTACTGCGCCTCGAAGGCGGGGCTGCTCGGCCTAGTGCGCTCGTTCGCCGCGGAGCTCGCCGAGCGCGGCGTGCAGGTCAACGCGCTGCTCCCGGGCTGGGTCGAGACGGATATGGCGCGGGAGGGATTGGAAGGCATGGCGCGCGCGGACGCCATCAGCCTGAGCGAGGCGCGCGCGCGAGCCCTTTCCGCCGTTCCGCTGCGGCGCATGAGCACGCCCGAGGAGATCGCCGGCGTCGTCGCGTGGCTCCTTTCGCCCGACGGGCGCGGTCTCACCGGGGCCTGCTTGGACGTCAACAACGGAGCTGTCATGAGCTGAGCGACCGCGCCGGACTCGGCCCGGCGCGGGCCTTTTTTGCGCCCCGACGCAAGATGGGCGGCAGCCCGCGCTTGCACCGTGGCCTTCCGGAAGCGAAAGTCATGCGTTCCAGCTCCTCCGGGCCCAGCGCGCAGCCCCCCGGCGCGCGCGAGACCGAGAACCGCACAGCCATGGCCACGCAATCGATGAGCGAAAAGCTCCAGACGGACGTCGAGATCCAGTTCGAGGGCAAGAGCGTCAAGCTCCCCGTCCAGCGCGGCACCGAGGACGAGGCCGGCTTCGACCTCTCGAAGCTGCGCAGCTCGACGGGCTTGATCACCTTCGACCCGGGCTACGGCAACACGGGCGCGTGCCGCAGCGCGATCACCTACATCGACGGCGACGCGGGCATCCTGCGCTACCGCGGCTACCCGATCGAGGAGCTGGCGGAGAAGTCGAGCTTCCTCGAAGTCGCCTGGCTGCTCCTGCAGGGCGAGCTGCCGACCAAGGCCGAGCTGGCGCACTTCACGCACGAGATCAAGCAGCACACGATGCTGCACGAGGACTTCAAGCGCTTCTTCGGCGCGCTGCCCAAGGACGCGCACCCGATGCCGGTCTGCGCCGCGACCGTGGGCGCGCTGGCGACCTACTACCAGGATCCCGAGAGCGAGCGCCAGATCCACTCCTCGGTCATCCGGCTCCTGGCCAAGATGCCCACGATCGCAGCCTGCTCCTACAAGCACTGCATCGGGCAGCCGTTCATGTACCCGCGCAACGAGCTCGACTACGCCTCGAACTTCATGCAGATGATGTTCGCGACGCCCTGCGAGGAGTACCAGATCGACCCGGCCGCGGCGCGCGCGATCGACCTCCTGATGATCCTGCACGCCGATCACGAGCAGAACTGCTCGACCTCGACCGTGCGCCTCGTCGGCAGCTCGCAGGCCCCGCTCTTCGCCAGCATCTCGGCCGGCATCTCGGCCCTCTGGGGCCCGCTGCACGGCGGCGCGAACCAGAAGGTGATCGAGATGCTCGAGCACATCGCGCGCGAGGACGGCAGCGCGGACAAGTACGTCGCGCGCGCCAAGGACCGCAACGACACGGCGCGCCTGATGGGCTTCGGCCATCGCATCTACAAGAGCTACGACCCGCGCGCGGCGGTGCTGAAGAAGACCTGCGCCGAGATCATCGGGCGCCTGGGCAAGTCCTCGAAGCTGCTCGAGATCGCCATGCGCCTGGAGGAAATCGCGCTCCAGGACGAGTACTTCATCAGCCGCAAGCTCTACCCCAACGTCGACTTCTACTCGGGCGTGATCTTCAACGCGCTGGGCATCCCGACCAACATGTTCACCGTGCTGTTCACGATGGGACGCCTGCCCGGGTGGATCGCGCACTGGCTCGAGATGCGCCGCGACCCGGACTTCCGCATCGGACGCCCGCGCCAGATCTACACCGGCGCGACGAAGCGGCCGTACGTGTCGATCGACCGGCGCGGCTGAGCAAGCCCGCGTGGGCCAGCCCGAGACCCTGCTGCTCTCCGACAAGGACGTGCGCGCGCTGCTGCCGATGCGCGAGTGCATCGGCGTGATGGAGGGGGCGCTGCGCAGCTTGCACGACGGCTCGAGCGTGCTCCCACTGCGAACCGTGATCCGCATCAGCGGGTCCCCCAACGCCTTCGCGACGATGCCGGCGCTGGTCGGGAAGGAGAGCGGTGCGAAGATCATCACGGTCTTCCCCGGCAACGACGCCACGCCCTTCGACTCGCACATCGGAGTCGTGCTGCTCTTCGACGCCGAGCACGGGCAGCTGCTCGCGATCGCGGACGCCTCGTCGATCACGGCCATCCGCACGGCGGCGATTTCGGGGCTGGCCACGCGCCTCCTGGCGCGCGCGGATGCGCGCGAGCTGGCGCTGCTCGGCGCGGGCGTGCTCGCGCTGCCGCACCTCGAGGCCGTGCGCTGCGTGCGCGACATCCGCCGCGTGCGGGTCTGGACGCGCAACCCCGAGCGCGCGCAGGCGTTCGTCGCGCGCGCGCGCAAGCAGGCCGAGGTCGAAATCCTCGTCTCGCGCTCGGCGCGCGAGGCGGTCGAAGGAGCCGACGTCGTCTGCACGATCACCGCCGCGCGCACGCCGGTGCTCGAGGGGGCCTGGCTCGCGCCGGGGACGCACGTCAACGCGGTCGGCGCGTCGCTCGCGAGCGCGCGCGAGCTGGACAGCGCCGCCGTCGTGCGTTCGCGCCTCTACGTCGACCGCCGCGAGTCGGCGCTGAACGAGGCCGGCGACTTCCTGATCCCGCGCGGTGAGGGTGCGTTGACCGATGCGCACATCCTGGGCGAGCTCGGCGAGCTGCTCGCGGGCCAGGTGCAGGGGCGCACGCGTCCGGACGAGATCACGCTCTTCAAGTCGCTGGGCCTCGCGGTCGAGGACGTAGCCGCGCTGCGGTACATCCACCAGCGGGCGCGGGAGAGCGGCGCGGGCCTCCCCGTCGCGCTCGGCGGGCTGCGCGCCGGCTAGGCTGCGCCGGCTTCGCTGAGCTGCGACTCGAAGGCCGCCCTGGCCTGCGCCAGCAGCGGCTCGCGGCGCTCCGGCGCGACCGCCAGCACGTCGAACTCCGCTGCCTGGGCGAGCGCGCGGAACTCGTCCTCGAAGCCGAGCGAGAGCGCCATGTCGAGCTTGTGCACGAGGCTCGCGAGCGCCGCGGCCCGGGCGTGCTGCTCGTTGTGCGCGAAATCGTGGTGTCGGGCCGCGACTGCCTCGAGTTCCTCGGGCAGGCGCCAGGCGTGCGCCAGCGCGGCGCCGGCTTCCTCGTGGTGCTGCCGGAACATGCGGCCCACGAGCGCGGGCGTGACGTCGCTCTCCTTGTTGACCGCCTTGCGCAGCATCGCGAGCAGCGGCAGCTTGCCGACGTCGTGCAAGAGGCCGATCAGGTAGGCGCGCTCGGCGTCCATGCCGACGGGTTTCGCCAGCGTGCGCGCGAGCACGGCGCAGGAGCTCGCCTGGCGCCAGACCTCCTCGGCGTAGACGGACAGGCTGCGGTCGCCGAGCAGCGAGCCGCGCACCGAGACCGCGTAGAGCATCGAGCGCAGCGTGCGCAGGCCGACGCGCACGACGGCGTCCTGCAGCGTCCGGGCCGGCTCGTTGCCCACGTAGAGCACAGAATTCGCGACGCGCAGGAGCTCGCTCGTGAGCACCGGGTCGCGCTCGACCAGCGCGACGATCTCGTGGATCTCGACCTGCGGGCGCGAGCACAGGTCGATCGCGCCGCCGCTGGTCGAGGGCAGCTGCGGCAGCTCGATCTGGCGCCGCTCGACGCGCAATCCGATGCGCGCCATGAGCTGCTTCTCGCGGCCCTGCAGTCCCCCGCCGTGCGCCGGCTCGTGATCCAGGCCCAGGCCGGACTTCGTCGGCAGCGCCGGCTTGGGCTCGGGCGCAGCCTGCGGGGCGGCACGCCGCTCCGGCTTCGGGACGGGGCGCGCGATGAACAGCGATCGGATCCAGGCCAGCATTCCGTCCGGTTGTCGGCATTCGCAGCCCGTTCTTGAGCCGTTCGCGGCGCTAGAATCCCTCGCACCAGGAAAGAAGCTCATGCCCACGCCCTGTTTCCACCTCGCATTCCCCGTCCTGGACATCGAGCGCACGCGCGGCTTCTACGTCGGGCTGCTCGGCTGCCGCGAGGGCCGCAGCGCGCAGGACTGGATCGACTTCGACTTCTACGGGCACCAGCTCTCGGCCCACGTGCTGCCCGAGGCTTGCGGGTCCGCGCACGCGCACGACGTCGACGGGGACGACGTGCCGGTGCGGCATTTCGGCATGGTGCTCGAATGGGACGCCTGGGAAGCGCTGCGCGGGCGGCTCGAACGCGAGCGGGTGCCGTTCCTGATCCGGCCGCACGTGCGCTTCCAGGGAGAAGTCGGCGAGCAGGCGACGCTCTTCGTGCGCGATCCGAGCGGGAACGCGCTCGAGTTCAAGTCCTTCCGCGATCCTGCGCGGCTCTTCGCTCGCGGCTGAGCTTCCCGCTCCAGTCCGGCGGCCTGCACGGCCGAAATCCGTTCCGGAAAGCCGCCCCGCATGTCGCGCCCCATCCAGGAGATCCTGAGGGAGATCCAGAGCCTCGAACCCCTGCCGGCCGTCGGCCTCAAGGTGCTCGAGCTCTCCGAGAAGCCCGATCTCGTCCCGCGCGAGCTGACGGACCTGATCCAGACCGATTCGGCGCTGACGGCCAAGGTGCTGAAGCTCGCCAACTCGGCGCTCTACGGCTGCACGCGCGAGATCGCCACGATCCGCGATGCGGGCGTGCGCCTGGGCACGCGCGTGCTGACCAACCTGGTGATCACCGGCTGCGCCGCGCGCCACTTCCGCAACTACGGCGGGCAGGACGCGGCCTCCGCCGCGCGCGCCTGGGAGCGCTCGGTCGCGCACGCGATCTCGGCCAGCCTGCTGGCCTCGATCTCGGGTGCGGTCGAGAAGCACCGCGCCTACACCGCCGGCCTGCTGCAGGACATCGGCGAGCTGGTGCTCGAACGCCACTTCGTGCGCGAGCGCGAGGCGATCCGGGCCGAGGTCGAGCGCGGCGCGGACCTCTTGGCGGCCGAGAAGGCCGTGCTCGGCCTCTCGCATGCCGAGGTCGGCGCGCGCCTGGCGTCGCGCTGGAACCTGCCCGAGGTGCTCGAGGACACGATCCTGTGCCATCACGAGCCCGAGCGCGCGCAGAGCGACCCGTTGCTGGCGAGCTTCGTGCACCTCGGCGGCCAGCTCGTGCAGGCCTGCGGCGTGCGCGAAGGCGCCGACCAGGACCGCACCTACGCGCTGCACGACTCGGCGCTGGGCGCCTCGGGGTTCGATGAGCTCGCGCTGGCGGAGGTCGAAGAGCGCCTGATCCTCGAACTGGGCCGCGCGCAGGAATTGCTGCTGCTCGCCTAGTCCGAAGTGCGGTGGGGTGAGCGAGGGGACTCGAACCCCCGACCCCGAGAATCACAATCTCGTGCTCTAACCAGCTGAGCTACGCCCACCGTTCCGCCGCATTGCGGGCCGAACAGGATCCCGAGGCGGCCCGCGCTTGTCAAGCGTCCGAGGGGTAGGCTCCAGGAGTTCCCATGGGCGAATCTCCCAGCGATCCCGAGCCGAAGAGCTTCGGCAACATGAGCGAGGCGCATTGGTCGCGCGCGCGCAAGGACCTCAACCAGGAGGCCCTCGACTACCTGCGTTCGCGCTCGCAGGCGCCCGGGGTCGCCGAGGGCGGGAGCGAGCGCAACTTCTACTGCATGCAGTGCGCCGGGGTGATCCCCCACGCGCCGCCGCGCGAGACCTGTCCGCACTGCGGTGTGACGCTGGACGAGTCGGTCAAGCGCTACTTCAACTGGGTCGAGATGAACGATCCGCCGCGCAGCGACCTCAGGGCGCTCTGGCCGTTCCTGCTGGGCGGAATCGTGCTGCTCGGGGTGCTCGGACTGCTCGTCTGGAGCCTCTGGCCGAATTCCGGCTAGGATCGATCGGCCGTGGACGAGTTCACACGCCGCTTCGAACGCCAGACGCGCTTCGCGCCGCTCGGGAAGCAAGGCCAGCAGCGCCTCGCCGACTCGCGCGTCCTGCTCGTCGGCTGCGGCGCGCTCGGCGGAGCGCTGGCCCAGGCGCTCGTGCGCAGCGGCGTCGGCGAGCTGGTGCTCGTCGACCGCGACCTGGTCGAGGAGTCGAACCTCCCGCGCCAGGTGCTCTTCGACGAGCGCCACGCGCGCGAAGCGACGCCCAAGGTGCTGGCGGCCTCCGAGACGCTCGCGCGCATCGGCGGACCGACGCGGCTCGAGACGCACGCGACCCACTTCGACGAGCAGAACGCCGAGGAGCTGGCCGAGGACGCCGACCTCGTGCTCGACGGCACCGACAACCTCGCCACGCGCTACCTCGTCAACGACCTGTGCGTCGAGAGCGGCACACCCTGGGTCTACGCCGGCGTCGTCGGCTCGGGAGGACTCGTGCTGCCCGTCCTGCCCGGCCGCGGGCCGTGCCTGCGCTGCCTGTTCCCCGAGCCCGCGCCGCAGGGCTCGCTCGAGACCTGCGAGTCGGCCGGCGTGCTGCAGCCGGCGGTCGCGCTGGTGGCGGCGCTGCAGTCGGGGCTCGCGCTGCGCATCCTCGCCGGGGCGCCGTTCGAGAGCGTGCAGCTCTTCGAGCTCGACGCCTGGGAGCCGCGCACGCGCGCGCTCTCCGTCGAGCGCGATCCCGCCTGCCCCTGCTGCGGCAAGCGCGAGTTCCCCTACCTGCACGACGCCGAGCCGCACCGCGCGGTGCGGTTGTGCGGGCGCAACACGGTGCAGGTGCGCGGTGCGCGCGGACGCACGGACCTCGATCTGCTCGCGCGTTCGCTCAGCGGCGTCGCGCGCGGCGTGCAGAAGAACGAGCTGCTCCTGCGCTTCGAGGTCGACGAGGGCCGCATCACGGTCTTCCCCGACGGCCGCGCGCTGGTCGAGGGCACCGAGGACGTCGGCCGTGCGCTGGCGCTCTACGACCGCTACCTCGGCCGATGAGGGCGCCGGCGATCGTGATCCTCGCGGGCGGCGCGAGCACGCGCCTGGGACAGTGCAAGGCGCTCGCCGATCTCGGCGGCACGACGCCGCTGGCCGAGCTCGTGCGCGCGGGCGCCACGTTGGTGGTCGGCGGCGCGCACAGCGCGGAGATCCGCGCCGCGCTGCCGCAGGGGATCGAGTTCGTGCTCAACGAGCACTGGCAGCGCGGCCGGCTCTCGAGCGTGCGCTGCGCCGTGCGCGCCCGGCCGGGCCTCGACCTGTGCCTGGCACCCGTCGATGTCCCGCTCGTGCCTCCCGAGGTGTTCGGGATCCTGGCGCGCGCCTGGGATGAGGCCGGGGCGCCGGCGCGCGGCTGGCTCGCGCCCTGGGTCGAGCGCGGCGGACGCCGCGCGCACGGGCACCCGGTCGTGCTCGGGCGCGAGCTCCTGGCGGAGGTCCTGGCCGAATCCCGGGAACGACCCCTGAAAGACTTTCGCACCCGGGCGGATCCGCTGCTCGAGGTCGAGGTCGAGAGCGCTTCCATCCTCGATGATCTCGACTCTCCCGAGGATCTCGCGCACTTGCGCTCGCGGCGCGGATTCTGATCTCAGCCCCGGGGGCGGGGCGGACCGATACCTGCTCCAGGAATCGATGAGCTTCCAGGGCGACGTTGCCGGCATCGGCCTCGCAGACCTTCTCCAGAGTCTCGGGCGCGGCCGTGAAGGAATTCTGACCTTGAACGCCAAGGGCGGCCCGCGGGCCACCATCGGTGTCGAGGAGGGCTACGCCTATCTCCTGCCCGAGGAGGACGAAGAGCCCGACTTCTGGCGCAACCGCGCGCGACAGGCCTGGGTGCACGCGCCCGACTTCGCGCTCGAAGGCATGCGCATGCTGGACATCGCGCGCGCGCAGCGACTCGAGACGCTCTACACGATGCTCGACAGCGATGTCGTGCACTTCCGCTTCACCCCCGGCCCGGTGCCGAAGGGCGCGGGATTCGGGAACCCGATCGCGCCCGGCGAATCGGGCACGGCGAGCAGCGGGCCGCGCCGCGACGCGATCCATGTGCAGCCCTTCCAGCTGGAGGGGCTGCTGCTCGAGTACGCGCGCCTGAAGGACGAGGGCGCCGCGGCCCCCGAGTGGTACTCGATCCCCGAGCACTTCGTGCCCTGCCTCTCCGAGGCGCAGCCCGAGACCAGCTCCGAGGCGTCGTTCTTCGAGCAGTGCGACGGCGACACGAACATGCGCGAGCTGGCCGACCGGCTCGGCTGGCCGCTGCGCCAGGTGCGCATCATGGCCGAGCTGCTCTTCTCGCGCGGCGTCCTGCGTGCCGCGCTGCCGGGCGAGCTCCTGCACATGGCGCATGCCGAGCTGCTCGAGACCAACTGCGAGCGCGCGGCGTCGCGCCTCGTTTCCTGGGTCGACTGCTCGCCGCCGGGTCTGCTCGATCCCGAGGCCGCGGGCGTGCTGGCCCAGGAATGGGAGGCCGAGCGCCTCTCGCCCGCACTCTCGCGCATGCCCCTGCCCAGCGCCCGCCGCCTCGTGCAGCGCCTCTCGCGCACGATCGGCCAGCCGCTGCGCACGGTCGAGCACTGGGCCGAGCTCTCGCGCATCGCGCAGCACGACACCTTGGTCGACCTGCACCTGCTGGTGGCCCAGATCCGCGCCGGGGTCGACCCGAACGTGCCGTCCTTCAAGACGCTGCTCGAGGTCGCGCGCGGTTTCACCGAGATCGGCCACCCGCGGCGCGGCTCCGCGATCCTGCGCATCGCGGCCGGCCGCCAGCCCGGGAGCACCGAGGATCGCCTGCAGCTCGGCATGGCGCTGCTCACCGCCAACCTGGGGAAGGAGGCCGTGCCCTGGATCGTGGCCGCCTGCCGCACGCTGCTCGACGAGGGCAGGCCCGAGCGCGCGGTCGAGCCCCTGCGCCGGCTGGTCGAGCTCGCGCCGGCCGATCGCGAGACGCGGCGCCTGCTGACGCGCGCGCGGGCCTTCTCGGTGCGCCGCGCGCTGGTCAAGAAGAACTCGCTGGTGACGATGGCGGTCGTGCTGGCGCTCTCGATCGGCGCGGTCGTGCAGTACCGCAACCAGCACCTGCGCAAGCAGCAGGCGGCCGAGATCGAGAAACTGCTCGACGACCCGAACCGGGCCCTGGAGCTGCTCGAGCGCTACTTCCCCGCCGACGTCAGCTCCTCCATCACCGCGCTGCGCGCCACGATCCTCGAGAAGAAGCGCGACCACGACAACGCGGTGCGCACGGCCTGGACCGACCGCTTCCGCGAAGCGCAGCTCGAGTGCACCCTGGGCGACCCCGTGGTCGGCCTGCAGCGCGCGCTCGAGGTCCCGCCGCCGCCGCGCGACGTCAACTCGAACGAGCCCTGGCCGCTGACCTCGGACCTCTTCAACGGGCTCGCCGCGCGCGTGCAGACCCTGCTGCGCGAGTGCGGAGACAAGGTCGAGGCCAACGTCGTCCAGGAGCAGGCCGAGGCGCGCGCGCTGGTCATGATCCGCGAGCTGCAGCAGAAGCTCGCCGGCCACGATGCCTCCGGGCCGGCCAAGGACTTCAGCGAGCACCTGAAAGAGACGGTCGAGCGCATCGGCAAGCGCGCCGAGGAGCGCAGCGCGCTGATCAAGCTGGTCGAGGACAAGAACCTCAGCAACCGGCAGAACCTGCTGCTCGGCGCGGCGCGCGCCTACAAGAGCGCCGGCGACTACACGCGCGCCAAGCAGGCCTACGATTCCCTGCTCGAGTCGGACGCGAGCCACAAGCTCGCCGCGCTGCTCGAGCACGAGGTCTCCGAGAACAACGCCTGCCTGACGGCGCTCGCGGACGCGCGCGCGCTGTGCGAGCGCGGCAAGCACACCGAGGCGCGCGCGCTGCTGCAGAAGGCGCTGCCCAAGCCGGGCGAGTACCTGCTGCCCTGGAAGGTGGCCAGCTCCCCCAGCGGCGCCAAGGTGCGCCTGCCCGACGGCTCGCAGCGCGAGACGCCCTTCACGCTCGAGACGACGCTCTTCGAGAAGGTCGAGCTCTCGTTCGAGTCGCCCGGCTACGAGCCGCGCCGTCTCGCGATCACGCAGCCGGCCGACCAACACGTCTACCTCTCGCGCACGCCCGAGATGGCGTGGACGCTGTGCGGGCGCGTGGATGCCGTGCCGCTCAGCCTGGGCGAGCGCCACCTGCTCGCTGACCGCAGCGGCACGCTGGCCTGCTTCGACGGCGGCAAGATCGTCTGGAGCAAGAAGCTCGAGACGCTGGGCGGCTTCGCGCGCGCGCCGATCCTCCTGCCGCAGCGCCCGGGCTACGTGCTGTGTGTCAGCGAGGACGGCGAGGCCTGGGTGGTCGACGCCGCGACGGGCGCCTTCGAAGGCCCTTCGACGCGCAACGTCGCGCCGCTCACGGGCCCCTACCTCGTCGGCACCAACGTGGTGCTACGCTTCCGCGACAGCACGGTCTGGACCTGGAGCACCGGCGCCACGCCCGATCCCGTCCCGGCCGAGGAGGGCAACTCGCTCCTGGCGCGCTTCGAGAGCCAGGGAGCGGAGACCGAGCAGCGCCTCGGCGTGTCGCCCAACTTCGCCATCCTGCGCAAGTCGAGCGCCGACAAGTTCCACCTCGACTCGCCCTGGAACGACCTGATGCTCGACATCCTCGAGGGGCGCTGCCGCCTTGGAACGCGCAGCAATCCGCAGGCGATCTTCAACGTCGACCTGGTCGGCGAGTGGGTCTACGCGGCCTTCGAGTCGCCCTCCGGCTCCGCGCCGCGCGGCCGGTTGTGGGTCTCCGACGGCCACGGGTTGCGCTCCTACCTTCCCTGACGCGCCTGAGACGCTAGTCTCGGACGCATGATCCGCCTCGGCTGCGCAGCATTCGCCCTGCTCGCGCTCGGCTGTCGTGCACCCGCGCGCCCGCCGCTCGAGCCCGAGACGCAGACGCCCGCGGCCGCGACGAGCGCAGCGCTGGAGGCAGAGGCGCAGCAACCCGCGCCGCAGCCGCCTCCCCCGGCCGCACAGGATCTGCCGCAGGGATGGGCCACGGTTCCGCTCGAGGGCTTCCCGGCCCTGCTCGAGCAGAACTTTCCCGCGGGGGAGCGGCGCACGCTCGTGCCCTCCGCCTTCGAGGAGCTCTCGGGCGCGCTGCGCGGCGAGGACGAGTTGGCGCTGCGCGGCCTGCTCCTGCTCGCGCGCTGCAGCGACCCGCTGGCGGGCGAGATCCTGCTGCAGCGCCTGGAACGCCGGGCCGTGCCGCGCGGGGACCTCGGGCCCGCGATCGACATCGCCGCAGCCGCCGCCGTGCGCGGCTTCGGCGACTCGCGCAACGCGGCCAGTCGCCTGGAGTCGCTGGCCTACGGCCAGCGCCCGCACCCGGACCTCGAGGTGCGCGTCGAGTGTGCCTGCTCGGCGCTCGCCTTCGGCCGCGAGCGCGCGATCCCGTTCCTGCTCGCGATTCAGAAGCACGGCACGCGCATCGCGGTCGCGAGCTCGGGCTGGAAGCCGATCGCCGACATGGACTTCTGTCAGCGGCGCGCAGCGGAGGCCTTGAGCGAGCGCGCGGGCCGGCCGTGCCGCTTCCGGCCGCTGCAGCCGCTCTCCGAGCGCGAGTCGGACATCCGCGCGCTGGAGACCGAACTCGTGCAGCGCAAGAGCCCGCCGTGATGTCGAAGGCTCTCGCGCTGGCCACGCTGCTCCTCGGCTGCACCAGCGCACGCCCTGCGCCGGTCGACGGCCCCGGCACGCTCGCCGGCCGCGCGCGCTTCGTCGACGGTCATCCAGCGCCCGACCTCGAGCTCTGGGCCGTGCCCGAGGAGGTCGCGCTGCTGCCGAACGCGCTGGCCGCATGCGTCGAGCAGGCCGCCGAGCGCGAGCGCGACGGCAAGGGCCTGTTCAGCGCGCACGCGCGCACGGACCTCGACGGTCGCTTCGCCATCGCCGGCCTGCGCGAGGGCCGCTATATGCTGCGCTGCTCGCGCCCGACGGTCGTGCTCGAGCCGCGCCACGGCTTCTACCAGACGCCGACGGTGAACATCGCGCTCTCCGTCGAGAGCTCGCGGCTGCGCGTGCACGCGCTCGCGGGCGCACGCGTGCGCCTGGTCGAGCTCAACGAGGCTGCCGGCGGCCGCTATCAGGCAGGCCAGATCTGGAACGAGACGATCGGCGGCCCGCTCGGGTGCGCCAGCTTCGACGTGCAGCAGGAGACAACCTACGGCCTGCGCATCGAGGCCAAGGGCTGCGCCGTCTACGAGGACCTCGTGTTCCTCGCGCAGAACGAATTCGAGCAGGTCAAGGAGTACCGGCTCGAGCCGCAGCGTCCGCCCGGCCGCGTGCGCCTCGTCCTGAAGTCGGTCGGGGACCTGGCGCCGGGGCCGTGCGAGGTGGACGTCCTCTCGCCGCTCACGCTCGCGCCCGACCCCGAGGCCGAGCCCCTGCGACCCGATGCGCAGGGCTGGCTGCCCCCGCTCGCGCCGGGGCGCTATCTCTTCGCGCTGCGCTTCAGGGACCCGCTCAGCCCCTACCGATCGATCGAGACGCGCGAGGTGCTCGAGCTCGCCTCGGAGGCCGAGCGCGAGATCGTCCTGACGCTCACGCTCAGGTGATCGTGCCCATCTGGCCGGCCTTCTTGGCCAGCTTGAGCTTCTTCTTCTCCTGCTTCTCCTTGATCGAGAGCTTGGGCTTCTTGTCGTCCTTCTTGTGCGTTTCGCCTTTCATGGGAGTCTCCGTGGCTGCGGCGGGTTCGGGGCGGGCAAGGACAAGGAACGCGAATCGCGTGCGCGTGTCAAGAGGCGTTCAGGGCGAGAGCCGGTACATCATGCGCGGGAACGGGCTGGCCTCGCGCACGTGCTCGACACCGGCAAGCCAGGCGACCGTGCGCTCCAGGCCCAGGCCGAAGCCCGAGTGCGGGACGCTGCCGTAGCGGCGCAGATCGAGGTACCACTCGTAGGCCTCGAGCGGCAGCTTGTTCTCGAGGATGCGCGCGCGCAGCGTCTCGTAGTCGTCCTCGCGCTGGCTGCCGCCGATGATCTCGCCCACGCCCTCGCTGCCGAGCACGTCGACGCACAGCGCCTTGCGCGGGTCCTGGGGGTCGCGCTTCATGTAGAACGACTTGACCTCGTGCGGGTAGCGGTGCACGAGCACGGGCCGGTCGAAGCTGTTCGAGATGATCGTCTCGTCGGGCGCGCCGAAGTCGTCGCCGTACTTGAACGTCGATTCGGGGTGCTTGGCCAGCAGCGCGGCGGCTTCGTCGTACGAGAGGCGCGGGAAGGGCGCCACGATGCGCTCGAGCTTCGAGAGGTCGCGCTCGAGCGCCTCGAGCTCCGGCCGGCGGCGGCGCAGGACGTCCTGCGCGATGTATACGAGCATGTCCTCCGCCAGCTGCATGATGTCCTCGAGGCTGGC
>Ga0315912_10003060_pt1 | contig 17051 bp, 14 predicted proteins | sample VfabasoilMG_FD_204469 | JGI IMG/M metagenome (GOLD analysis project Ga0315912, IMG submission 204469) | Garden soil microbial communities collected in Santa Monica, California, United States - V. faba soil | ecosystem: Environmental > Terrestrial > Soil > Garden | place: USA: California... | reverse complement strand
AAGGCCCCCCCCCTAAATTGGAAAGCCGCGATAAGGTGAGACCGGCATAATGGAGATGATCTCAATCATAGCTCTGACCAATTATGAGCGCTCCGCTTTCAAGCCCCTTCCCAACCCCGCCTGCTCCGCTAGCCCCGGCTAACGTGGTGCTCCCGCTCAAACAGGTGCTGGTCGTCAGCGACAACGAACGCTTGGCGACCGTCTTGGAATTTAATTTGCGACCAACAGCGCGGGTCACTTTATTTTTAGCGACCGCCGATAACACCTCTCCGCCGAGCCAGCAGTGGGATTTGATCATCGTGGCGCTCAGTTATAGTGACACCGAGCCGATCTATGCTCTGGCGCGCGCGGCGCTGTTGGGTCAAGCGTGGCAAGCGCCGCTCCTCGTCATTTCGGATCGGCCGTTTCCCTCTGAGCCAGATCGGCATGTCCATCACTTACACTTTCCTTTTCATACTGAAGTCTTGCAACGCCGCGTGCAGGAGATGTTGGCATGACACCCTTTGACCTAAGCCCGGATGAACGGCCCGTGTGGGTCGCCGAAACGAGCGAGCAACTCCAAGCGCTGGATGAAGGGCTCGTGCAACTAGAATTGGCGGGCAACGATCCGCAATTGCTCCAAACGATCTTCCGCGCGGCGCACACGCTTAAAGGCGCGGCGGGCATGATCGGCCACGAGCGCATGGCCGAACTCACCCACAGTTTGGAAACCATCCTCGACCGCTGGCGCAAAGGCACGGTGGCGATCTCGAGCGACTGGGTTGACCTGTGTTTGGAGGCGTTGGATGCGCTCAAGCGCCTCCACGTCGAAGTGTCAGACCCGCAAGCCGCGCCGACCGAGGTGAAAGATTTGGTCGCGCGCCTTACTCAACTTGGCAACGCTTCGGCGTCCCACAACACCGTTACAACGTCAACGCCCACCTCGGCCGGGAAGAATGGAAACACCTACGATATCCGCGCCGAGATTGCGCCGCATTGCCCAGCCTCGGCGGCGCGGGCCTATCAGATTTTTTTGGCCTTGCAAAACCTAGGCGAAATCCTACACCTCGACCCACCGCAGAGCGCCCTCGAAAACGCCACCCCAGTGCAACAAGTGCTGGCGACGCTTTATACCCCGCACTCACTGGCACAGGTGCGAAAGACCCTGGCAGACATCGCCGATGTCGTGCAGTGGCAGATCAGCGAGGAGAAACGCGCCGACCTCAAACTCAACCTCGCGCCCGAAAAAACTGTCCGCACCAGCGTGGAGCGGCTCGACCATCTCATGAATTTATTGGGCGAATTGGTGACGGATCGCAATCGGCTTAACCAACAGCGCCACAAATTAGAACAACGTTTTCACAACGACGGGCAAGTGGATGACCTCACGCAGACCGTGTTGCACTTAGGGCGCATCACCGACCAACTGCAAGAAGAAGTGATGCGTTTGCGGATGTTGCCCATTGCCAACCTGTTTGGCAAGTTCCCCCGCTTGGTGCGCGACCTCGCGCGCAAGGCGGGCAAACAGGCCGAGTTGGTTATTCGCGGCGAGGAAACCGAACTAGATCGTTCGGTCATTGAGCAGATCGGCGATCCATTGATCCATCTCCTCCGCAACGCGGTCGATCATGGATTGGAAACACCCGCCGAACGCCAACAACTCGGCAAACCCGAACGCGGCACGCTCTTACTCACGGCGCGCCATGAGGAGAGCCGGATCATTTTGACCATTGAAGATGATGGGGCCGGGATTGACTTGGACAAAGTGCGGATGGCGGCCATGAAGCGGGGCTTGCTCACCGCCGCCGAAGCTGAGGCGCTGACGGCTGAAGAGACGCTCGACCTGATTTATTTGCCTGGCCTCTCCACCTCCAACGTCACCACCGATGTTTCGGGACGGGGCGTGGGCATGGATATCGTCCGCACCAACTTGGAGCGCCTCAACGGGCAAATCGCGGTTGACTCGTGGCCCGGGCGCGGCACGCGCTTTCAGATCTCTCTACCGCTCACCCTCGCCATCATCCCCACTTTGCTGGTACGCGCCGAGCATGTCGCCAGTGGGAGTGATGGCGCGTGGCTCGGCTTAGGCCGTCCCGATAACACGCTCGCCATCCCGCTCTCGGCGGTGATGGAAACGCTCCGCCTCGCCCGCCACGAAATTCACACCGTGCGCGGCAAACCCATCGCGCAGTTGCGCGGTCATGTCTTGCCCTTAGCCCCCGTGCAGACTGTGTTAGGGCTTCCTCCACGCCGAAACATCAGTAATGCTTATGAATATGTGGTCGCCGTGCGCTGGGGAAAGTTGGAGCTGGGGCTGATGGTGGATGAGTTGTTGGGGGAGCAGGAATTGGTGATCAAAGCCCTAGGAACACTAGTCGGCGAAGCGCCCGGGATCGCGGGGGCCGCCATCCTCGGCGACGGGCAAGTCGCGCTGGTGATGGATGTGCCGGGTGTGTTTAAGCTAGCCGGGGTGTGAACCTCGCCCCGAATTAGGAGACCCTATGTTCACTGAAAGTTTCAGCATGTTCGATGACCGTCTCCACGCGCTCCTCAAAGTGATGTCGGGAGAGGGCGTCAATTACGCGGCGCGTGGTTTCTCGGGCATGGTTGGGCGCAATCTCGCTATTTCCGAGCCACGCGTGCAACTCGTACCGCTAGCCGAGTTGCCAGTGCTCTTTGGCGGCCCGGAAAGTGAGGCGGTTGGCATCTACCTCCGCACGCAAGGTGACTTGGCCGGACAAATGATGTTGGTGCTGAACTATGCCCAAGCTTTGGAATTGGTGGATTTGATGATGGGCCTGCCCGTCGGCGAAACCCAGACCTTGGGCACCCTTGAACGCTCGGCGCTGGCTGAGCTCGGCAACTTGACCGGCACGTTCTTCCTCAACGCTATGGCGCACTATGCCGGGTTGCAAACGCGCCCCACCCCACCGGCGGTGATGGTGGATATGATCGGCGCGATTTTAGATGTCATCGCCGCGACGTATGGCGGCATGGGGCGGCATGTATTGATGTTGCAAGTGGAATTTTTAGGCGACCAGCGTGAGGTCGCCGCCGATTTCTGTGTCATCCCTGACCCAGGGGTGTTAGAAAAATTTGCGGCCGTCAATGCGCCTATAGGTCACTCAGAAAACTAACTATGTTAGCCACACTCCCCGCGGAGCAACGCGCCGTCGCTGTCGGATTAGGTGAATTACGCGTGACCCGCGATCCACAAGAAGTTTTAGTTGCATATGGCTTAGGGTCGTGCGTGGCCATTGGGTTCTACGACCCGTTCGCCAAAACAGCGAGTCTGCTCCACGCCGTCTTGCCCTGCCACCTCAACGGCGAAGATCAATTTTCAACCAAGTACGTGGATAGCGGCTTAGCGATGATGTTGCGCGCGTTAAATCTTAAGCCAGCCGAACACACCCGCCTGAAAGTATGGTTGGTGGGCGGAGCCAACATGCTCGCTTCGGCCCCCGGCTTGGCGCGCAGTTTGGACATCGGCAAACGTAACATCGCTGCCGCGCAAGACACGTTGCGCCAGCTCGGATTGAAAATCTGCGCGGAGGCCGTTGGCGGCCATACCGGGCGCACTGCGCGGCTGTATGTGGCCGAAGGGCGCTTCACCATGCGCAAAATTGGCGACCCGGAACGCGACCTATCTCCCTCAAACGAAAGCGAGAAACCCCGATGAGCATAGTCCTAGTGGTAGACGACGCCGAATTCCTACGGATGCGGATTTCCAAAATCCTTAGCACCAATGGACATGAAGTCGTGCAAGCCGATAATGGCTATAGCGCGGTGAATGTCTATCGCACCTCCCATCCAGATGTGGTGTTGATGGACATCACCATGCCAGAAATGGATGGCTTGACGGCACTCAAGGAAATTCGCGCCCTCGACCCTGAAGCGCGCGTGGTGATGTTGACCGCCCTCGGCCAAGACACCGTGGTGGTCGAGGCATTGAAATCGGGCGCGAAGGACTTTGTGGTGAAGCCGTTTGAGACCGACCGTGTGCTGTCGGCCATCGGCAAGGCGCTGGATTAGTCACGGAGTTTGAGCATGTCCACTGGCGCGGCTTCGCCGGTGCGGGTCTTGGTGGTGGATGACTCCGCCTACATGCGCCACAGCCTCCAACAACGGTTAGCGGCTTGGCCCGATTTAGCCGTAGTAGGGGCCGCCCGCGATGGCATAGAAGCCTTGGAACTGATCCCGACGCTCAACCCAGACGTGGTGACGCTGGATGTTGAGATGCCGCGTATGGATGGCCTCGCCACTTTGCGCGCCGTCATGTCGCGTTCGCCTCGCCCGGTCATCATGTTTAGCAATCTCACCGCCGAGGGGGCGACGGCGACGATCCAAGCCCTGCTGTGGGGCGCGGTGGACTTCGTCGCCAAACCGACCTTGCGTGGCAACCTCGGCCAGGTCGTGGAGGAATTGGTCAAAAAAATTCGCGTCGCGGCCAAAGCTCACCCCACCCTACCCCGCCGCGCCCCCCTTCCAACCACACCGCTCACGACAGCTCGCCAACACGCTACGGTCACTGCCAAACGAAGTTCCGGCGACAAAGTAGTTGTCATCGGTGCGTCTACGGGCGGGCCAGGTGCTTTGGCGACCGTCCTCAGCCAGTTGCCGCCTGACACGCCCAGCGCCCTATTGATCGTGCAACACATGCCGATCGGTTTCACACGTGCGCTGGCCGAACACTTAGACAGCGTCGCGCCCTTTACGATCAAAGAAGCGGAGGACGGCGACCCTCTGGAAGTAGGCAAAGGTTTGCTGGCGCCCGCCGGGTATCACATGGCGATTGATAAGCATGGGCGGGTGATGTTGAACCAAGCGCCCTCCCGGCATGGCGTGCGTCCCGCGATAGACGTGACCATGGAGACTGTCGCTTCATATACTGGACGCGACGCGATCGGCGTAGTATTAACCGGCATGGGCAATGACGGCACGTTAGGGGCGACGGCGATCCATGCCTCTAGCGGACAAGTGATCGCCGAGGACGAGGCGACGTGTGTAGTCTGGGGAATGCCCCGCAGTGTGGTGAGTGCTGGCGTGGCCGATGTGGTCGCTCCCTTGCCAGAGATCGCGCCCGCTATCCAACGCGCGTTGCGCCGGAACTAAGCAAATTATAGGAAGAGCCTATGATGTACTCTAAGCTGACCATTGCCTTTGTCGAAGCCGTGCGCGAAGTCGTCTTGGCTGAAACTGGGCTGGAACTGACGCGCGGGGAATTGCAACTTTCCAACGAGGTCTTTACCACTGATGAAGTGACGGTCATCATCAGTCTCGTTGGCACGGCCAATGGCTCGGTGCTGTATACCCTTAACACACCAGCGGTTCTGACACTGGTCAGGCAGATGATGGGCGAACCCATCACTACCTTCGACTCTTTAGCCCAAAGCGCCATTGCCGAGTTGGGCAATGTCATCACTGGGCGGGCGGTGGTAAAGCTTTCTTCCAAAGGGTACAGCCTCAACATCTCTCCGCCGATGCTGGCCATGGGGGCCAACACCAGCCTCTCGACGCTCGACCTCCCCCGCCTCATTATCCCCTTTCAGCTAGGTCAAACTGAAGTGTGTCTGCACCTTCACCTCGCCGTGCGCGATAGCCACACTGGGCCACTTTAGAACACGCCTTACTTGTAAAATCGGAAATTTAAAATCAATAGGCAAAAACGGGGTCAGCGCATGCGAAACACGCGCTGACCCCGTTTTTGATCAGAGTTCCCCATTGAGTTTATAAAGCTGACCTGAGTAGGCCGAATTTATGGAAGGCCTTTGGAAGGACGTGCGCCCGATTTGTAAAGTGAATCAAAGTTGAGGCAGGCATAATCAAACGTGGGTCAGCACCTAAACACCCTAAGTTGTCATTGACCCATCGCCATTTCATTCACAGGGATCTCCGTATGAACACATTTAACAACCTCAAAATCGGCACCAAGATCATTGCTGGCTACGTCATCGCGCTTGTGTTGATGGTGGTCGTGGGGGGAGTCGCCCTAGTGCGGTTAGGCGAGGTGGACAACATCGTCACCGACCTCACCACCCACCTAGCGGTGGATCGGCAATTGGGTAATGACATGGTAACGCAGGTTTTATTAGCGCGTTTCTATGCCAATAAATATATCGCCTCCCACGACAGCACTAATCTTGATCGCTACCAAGAGGAAGCCGCCCAATTCGATGCCTTGATTAAGCAGGCGAACACGGAGATCACCAAAGCCGAACGGGTGCAATTATTGAAACAAGTTGAGGGTGATTGGGGGGCCTATCAAACAGCCTTCAACGACGTTACTCAAATCATCGCTAGCCGAGAACGCATTCAGACCGAGGTCTTAGATGTGCAAGGCCCGCTCGGTGAAGAAAAATTTGACGCTTTGCGCGAACGGCTCAACCAAGGGACGAACACTGGCCCGATCTTTGATGTGGGGACGGCCCGCGGCGGCTTTTTCCTCATGCGCCTGAATGCCTTCAAATACCTCAACGAAGGCGACTCGCAAATCATTCAAGAGTTTGATGCGGATTACCGCACCGCGCAAACCGCTTTGGCGAAATTAGATCGCGCCTTAACGGATTCCACCGAACGGCGCTTGTTGACCGAGATCACCACGGCGCTGGATAAATACGCCGAGGGATTTCATAACTTGAAGGCAGATTATGAGCGACAACACTCACTGCAAGCGGACCAATTGGATGTGTTAGGCCCGAACGTACGCCAAGTCGCCTCCAATATTGTGGCGAGTGTCGGCGCAGACTTTGAGGCTCAAACAACTGCATCAGCGACACTCGTAGTACAAACGCGTGTGGTATTGATCGTGACGATGATTGCCGCGGCCTTGCTAGGGTTAGGTTTAGGCGTGATCATCTCACGGGGTATCACCCGCCCCCTTCAACAGGTCAGCGCGATCTCACAACAAATTGCCGAGACCGACCTCAGCACCTTGGTGCAAGAACTGGGCGCTTTGGCACAAGGCGATCTAACCCGCACCGTGACCATTCAGGCGCAACCCCTGACGATCAATTCGCGCGACGAAGTGGGGCAGATGGCGCTGGCGTTCAATACCATTATTCAACGCCTACAAGAAACGGGCGAGGCCTTCCGCGAAATGAGCGGGCGGCTCCGCGAGGCCGTCGGGCAAGTCGCCGAGAACGCTGCTTCGCTCAATGCCGCTTCAGGGCAACTCGCCGCGGCCGCCAACCAAGCCGGACAAGCGACGAACCAAATCGCCGTCACCGTGCAACAAGTGGCAAAAGGCACTGCCCAACAAACCGAAGGCGTCACTAAGACCGCCGCCTCCGTCGAGCAAGTGTCGCGCGCGATTGACGGTGTGGCGAAAGGCGCGCAAGAACAAGCCGCCGCCGTTAGTCGGGCTTCCACCATCACCGCCCAAATCACCGATGCCATCAAACAAGTCAGCGCCAACGCTCAGACCGTCACCCAAGACGCTCAAGGCGCGGCGCATACGGCGCGCTCTGGTGCGCAAACCGTTCAAGACACAGTGCGCGGCATGGAATCCATCCGCGCCAAAGTCAACGCCTCCGCCTTGAAGGTCAAGGAGATGGGTCAACGCTCCGACCAGATCGGCGCCATTGTCGAGACGATTGACGACATCGCGTCGCAAACGAATCTGCTGGCGCTCAACGCCGCCATTGAAGCCGCCCGCGCTGGTGAGCATGGCAAAGGCTTTGCCGTCGTCGCCGACGAAGTCCGCAAACTCGCCGAGCGCGCCAGCGTCGCCACGAAGGAAATTGCCGGCCTCATCAAGAGCATTCAGCAAAGCGTCACCGAAGCGGTAGTGGCCATGGATGAGGGCGCGAAGGAAGTGCAAACTGGTGTGGCGAAGGCCGATGCCGCGGGCGAAGCGCTCACCAGCATTCTCAAGGCGGTTGAAGCCGTCAACCAGCAAGCCGAAGCGGCGCTGGGCGCGGCGCAACGCATGAACACAGCTTCGGCTGAACTCGTCAACGCCATGGATGCGGTGAGCGCGGTCGTGGAAGAGAACACCGCCGCCACAGAAGAAATGGCGGCTGGGGCGTCCGAAGTGACGCGCGCGATTGAAAACATCGCTAGCGTGAGCGAAGAGAACAGCGCCTCGGTGGAAGAAGTGAGCGCCTCCGCCGAGGAGATGAACGCACAAGTGGAAGAAGTGAGCGCCTCGGCCCAATCGCTCACCGAAATGGCGCAAGCTTTGCAAGAAGTCGTGGCGCGCTTTCAATTGGAAACGGCTGGGGCTAACGGGGCGCGTCCTAGCAAACCGACCTCCCCAGCCCGCTCCGTGGCCCCGCCGCTATACCACCCTACCTCGCCGACACGCGTCTCTCTAGGCCACGGCAATGGTAATGGCAACGGACACAAGGTCATTGCTTAAGGATTAGGAGCCGCATCATGGACAACCATCTCGTCGTTTTTGACCTAGCCAACGAACATTATGGGGTGGACATCGCCGCCGTCGAGGGCATCATTAAAATGCAACCCATCACGCTCGTGCCGCGGGCACCAGAATTTATCGAAGGCGTCACCAACTTGCGGGGCAAGGTCTTGCCCGTGCTTGACCTCCGCAAACGCTTTGGCTTGCCGGCCGCCGCCACGACCAAAGACAGCCGGATCGTCGTGGTGGAAATGAACGCAACCACGGTCGGGATTGTGGTGGATGGTGTGAGCGAAGTATTGCAACTCGCCCCAGAGGCCGTTGAGCCGCCGTCCCCACTGGTGACGACGGTGGACTCGGCTTTCATTAAGGGGATCGCCAAATTTGCCGAACGGCTCATCATTTTGCTGGACCTGGGCAAAGTGCTGACCTTGCATGAAAAAGGCGAATTGCACACCCTCCCTACGGCCGCTTAGGAGACCAGCATGGCCGCCACCGCCTCCCTTCTTCCGCTCACACCGGTTGCCCCGCTCGGCACAGACGAGTATCGCATTGCGCCGGGTGCACAACTTGCCCGCGCCAATTTAGCCTGCGCGCAATTGGCGGTGGCTGACCTGACTATGGCCGATCTGACCGAAGCCGACCTCTCCGGGGCCGATTTGTTAGGCGCGAATCTCTCTCTGGCGAATCTGACGGGCGCACAAATCCGGAATGCCATCCTCAGTGGCGCGTTTTTGCCGTTGTGCAACCTCACACGGGTCAACCTGTCTGGCTCTTTTTGCACTGAGACTAACTTCTCCCAAGCCGATCTATCCCACGCTAATTTAGAAAACGTTAACCTCACCTTAGCGAACCTGTATCAAGCCCGCCTCGTCGAAGCCAGTTTAAAGAACGCCTACCTCAGTGGCGCGTGTTTAGTCGCGGCGGTGCTAGAAAATGCGGAGCTGAGTGGCGCCGACTTAGCGGGCGTAAACGCCGTCCACGCCGATTTCACGCATGCCACGTTGACGTGGGCACACTTGCTCGAAGGTAACTTTAACGAAGCCTGCTTCAAAGGGGCCGATTTGAGTCATGCCATGTTGTTCCGCGTCAGCCTGAACCATGCCGATTTTGAGGATGCGCACCTGCTCGGAGTCAACGCCGAAGGGGCAATGTTGAGCCGCGCGCGCTTGCTCAACGCCGATCTGACCTGTGCCGTCCTCAAGAAGGCCAATTTCAGCGAAGCGCTACTGGAACACGCCCGCCTCTACCAAGTGGAGGCGACCGCCATCAACTTGACCCGCGCGCGACTGAGCGAAGTTGAGGCGGCAGAAGCGAATTTTAACGGCGCGCTCCTCACCGACGCCAACGCCTCGCGCGCCAACTTTATGGGGGCCGATTTTCGCGGGGCCGATTTGACCAACATCACCTTGACCAACGCCGACCTCACTAAGGCCAATTTAGCGTGGGCCGGGCTGACCAAAGCCAACCTCGCGCGCGCTGAGTTTTTGGGGGCCTGCCTCGAAGAGGCCGACCTCCGCTATGCGGATTTACGCCAAGCCAACTTGCAACAAGCGCGCCTCGTGCGGGCTGACCTTACCGAGGCGAACCTCAGTGGGGCCGACTTAAGCGGGGCCGACCTGAGTGAAGCAAAGCTCACCCCGGCCCAACTGGCGCAAACCAAATCGCTTCGCGGCACGCTCTTGCCAGACAAAAGCGTGCATGTCTGACCTCGTCGCTTTGCCTACGCTCTCCCCCTTCACGTTCAACGCCCATCCACCTAGCCTGTTTGATGATGTGCCGATTGGGCTTTACCGAACTACGCCGGATGGGCAGATCGTAGATTGCAACACGACGTTTGTGGAAATGTTGGGCTATCCTTCGCGCGAGGCCATGCTGAATTGCATGGCACATGATCTATACCCCAACCTCAGCACGCGCCGCCAATGGCAGGCCAAGCTCGAAACCACCCGGGGTGCCTACCATGTTGAAAAACAATTGCGCCGCTTTAATGGCGAACTGCTGTGGGTGCGCGACACGACGCGCGTCATGCGCGATGGCCATGGACAGGCCGTTTTTTATGATGGTTATTTAGAAGACATCACTGAGGTCAAGCAACGTGAACTGGAGGTCAGCGCCATTGGCAGTTTGTCGGCGGCGTTGCGCTCCGCCACCAGCCGCGCCGAAATGTTGCCGCTGTTGGTCAACCATGTGCGGGACTTGTTCCACGCCGAAGGGGCCTCGCTCTCCATGGAAGACCCCCTCACGCGTTCGATCAAAATCGAAGCGGGCAGTGGGAGTGGCGCTCAGTTTATCGGGAGCATTTTGCCCCTCGGTGTCGGCGTGACTGGGCGGGTGATCGCTACGGGTGAAGCGTATCTCACGCATAACGCCCCCAGTGACCCGTTGTTCGCTTGGCCGCATTTGCTCGGTGACCTAAAGGCCGTGGCCTGCGTCCCCCTCAAGACTGATCAGCACGTCATCGGCGCATTATGGGTAGGACGGATCATGCGCCTCACCCCGCCCGAACTGCGGGTGCTGACCGCCATTGCCGACATCGCGGCCAACGCCATCACCCGCATCAGTGCGCACGACAGCATGGAGCGCAATTTGCAACGGCTCCAAGCGCTCCGCGCCATTGACAGCGCCATCACCAACAACCTCGACCTCGCCGCGATCCTCAACATCGTTTTGGAGAAAATGCAGACCCACCTGAGCGTGGAGGCGGGGGCGGTGTTGCGGTTGAATTCCGACAAACGGGTTTTGGAGTTCGTCGCCGGTCGTGGCTTCAAGACCGAACGGATTACAAAACTAAACCCACATTTGGGCGAAGGCTGTGTCGGGCAAGCCGCGCTCCAGCGGAATCTGTTCCACTTAGCGAGTCTGGCACAATCCGATTGCCCGCGCTCGCTCGTGGCGCAAGAAGAGGGCTTCGACGATTACTACGCGCTCCCCTTGATCGTGAAAGAACAAGTGGTGGGCGTGCTGGAGGTCTTCCAACGTGCGACCCTCATCCCAACCCCCGACTGGTTGAACTTCTTAGAGGCGCTGGCGGGCCAAGCGGCGATTGCGATTGACAACGCCAACTTGCTCGACCGTTTGGTGCATTCCAATGTGGAACTAACGCTAGCTTATGACGCGACGATTGAAGGCTGGTCGCGCGCATTGGATTTGCGCGACAAAGAGACCGAAGGTCACTCGCAACGCGTAACCGAAATGGCCGTACGCCTCGCGCAGGAAATGGCTCTGCCGCCCGAAGACCTGGTGCATCTCTATCGCGGCGCGTTGTTGCACGATATTGGCAAAATGGGCGTGCCGGACGACATCCTTCGCAAACCCGGCCCACTCACGCCCGAGGAGCGGCTCATTATGGAACAACACCCGCGCCTCGCCTATGAGATGCTCGCGCCCATTGCCTATCTCAAACGCGCTCTTGACATTCCTTATTGTCATCACGAAAAGTGGGATGGCACGGGCTATCCACGTGGGTTGCGAAGCGAAGCCATCCCGCTGGCGGCGCGTATCTTCGCCATCGCCGATGTGTGGGATGCCATGTCGGCCGACCGCCCCTATCGCGCCGGGTGTGAGGAAGCCGAAGTCTTGACCTACATTCAATCACAGGCGGGGAAACATTTTGACCCACGCGTCGTCGCCGCAGTGTTGCGCCTGAAAGGGGTGACGCCACAACCAGTCGCTACCTACTAAACCCAAATTGAGTGCGGAGCGTCAGGTGAAGCCGACCTCTAATAACTTGGAGCGATAAGCCGTAAATATCGGGAAGGCACTGTAGCGCGCTTCTCGGTGAATGAAGCATCAAAGCCAGCCTTGCAACAATCGCAAGGCTGGCTTTGATGCTAATAGGTTAATGAGAAAATAATGGGGTGAAATGTGAAACGGTGTGGTCATGAGTTGGTCAAGAATGATTTGCATCCCAGCGGCAGTCAGAAGTATCTCTGCAAGCATTGTTGTCGCGTCATAACACTGCCTCCCACCCCTGGCGGTGCGGCAAGTGGGGGTGACACACACGATAACGTTGGTGTGGTTCAAACTACGTTCGCTATAAAGCTAGGTTCTAAAGTCAAAGACCACCCGCTAAAGCGGGTGGCTTGAAAGCGCGACTGAAAGTCGCCTAAAGTTCGCCTACTTGAAAGTCCTGATCATCCGAAGTTGACTCTTTGCCCTGGTTCGCGATGTACTGTGCAATGATCTCGTCGGTCACATTACCAGAGCTAGCAACAAAATAGCCGCGTGCCCATAAATGTTGCCCCCAGAATTGGCGTTTCAACTCACTAAACTCATCCAACATCTGGCGACTACTTCGACCCTTTAGGCGTTGCATCAAGTCACTCACCGACAGATTCGGCGGCACCGAGACGAGCAGATGGACATGGTCAATCGCGACATGCCCTTTTTCAATATAGACTTCCAAGGTGTCGCACGTTTGTCGAATCAACTCGCGCAACCGCAAGCCAATTTGCCCGCGCAAGACAGGTTTGCGATATTTCGTCAGCCAAACCACATGATATTTCAGATCGTAAACCGCATGGGAGGTTTTTCGGTAACTCATGCGGGAATTCTAATCCAAGTCCAGCGGGGGGTTGAAAACGGCCTGCCTAAAGGCAGGGGTTTCTACCCCATTTACAGACAATGAGCCTAACTAGCCTGCCTAATCTCCTCCACCGCCGCTGGATTCTCCAACGAAGAAATATCGCCTAAGGCCTGCCCCAAATAAGCCGCGCGGATCAGGCGGCGCATCACTTTGGCGTTGCGCGTCTTGGGCAGGTCTTTCACAAATTTAATCTCGCGCGGCTTGAGGGGCTTGCCGAGGTCATCGGCGATCTTGCTCTTCAGCGCCTCGCGCAGTTCTTCGCTGGGGGCGTGACCGGGGCGCAACACGCAGAAGCACACCAACTCATTGCCCTTCACTTCATCCGGCACACCAATCGCGGCGGCCTCCACCACGGCTGGGTGCGCCACCAAAACCGACTCGGCTTCCGCCGGGCCGAGCCGCTTGCCAGCGATCTTGATCGTGTCATCGCTCCGCCCCAAGATGTACCACAGCCCATCGTTATCCACGGCCGCGAAGTCACCATGCACCCACACGCCGGGGAAACGGCTCCAATAAGTGTCTTCGTAACGTTGCGCGTCTTGCCAAAAGCCGCGTGTCATCCCGATCCACGGCGCGCGGATGACCAGTTCGCCGACTTGATTGCGCACCGATTGACCGTTCTCATCCACCACATCGGCGGCGATGCCCGGACACGGCGCGCTAAAAGCACATGGCTTGAGCGGCAACAGCGGGTTGCCCATCACGATCCCGCCCGAAATCTCCGTGCCCCCCGAATAGTTGATGATGGGGCGGCGACCCTCACCAACAGTGTTAAACAACCATAACCAGGGGTCGGGGTTCCACGGTTCACCCGTCGAAGCGAAGAAGCGGAGCGACGAACGATCATGTTGCTTGACCGGCTCATCTCCGAACTTGATCAGTGCGCGCACCAACGTAGGCGAGATGCCCAGATGCGAGAGTTTGTGTCGCGCCACCATCGCCCACAACCGATCCGGGCCGGGGAAGTCGGGCGCGCCATCGTAGAGGAACATCGTCGCGCCCAGCAAGAGCGTGCCGAACACCAACCACGGCCCCATCATCCAGCCCATATCGGTCAGCCAATACATCACATCGCCGGGTTGGACATCCGTGCCAAAGGCCATATCTTGCGCGGCCTTAACCGGAAAACCGCAATGCGTATGCACTGCGCCTTTCGGGCGACCGGTCGTGCCAGAGGTGTAGATGATCATCAGTGGGTCTTCGGCGGCGGTGGGCTCACTCACGGCAAACGTGGACTGCGCGGGGATCAGCTCGTGCCACCAGTGATCGCGTCCGGCCTTCATCGGTACAGTATTGCCTGCACGCTTGACGACGATCATCTCGCGCAGAGAAGGCACCTGCGCTACGGCTTCGTCGGCGACAGGCTTCATGGGCACGACATTGCCGCGCCGAAAGAAGCCATCGGCGGTGAACAAGGCCTTGGCGTTGCCATCCACCAAGCGCGAGACGATGGCGCTGACGCCATAGCCGGAGAAGAGCGGCAAGACGACCCCGCCGATTTTGACAATCGCCAGTAGCGCGATCACGATCTCAGGCGTCATCGGCATAAACAGGCCAATGGCATCACCTTTGCCGAGGCCATGCAACCGCAAGGCGTTGGCGCACTGATTAACGGCTAAATGGAGATCGCCGTAGGTCAGCGTGCGTTGCGTACCTTCTTCACCTTCCCAAATCAGCGCGGGACGGCGCGCGCTCTTGGGGTCACGATAGTATTTCTCGACACAGTTATAGACGATATTGATCACGCCGCCCTCGCACCAGCGCGGCCAAGCTGGCCCGCGGCTCATGTCTAACACGGTGCGATAGGGTTTTTGAAAATCAATATCCAGAAACTTCAACACCGCTTCGGTGAACCACGCCACATCCGTCGTTGACCGTTGCAACAAGTCAGCAAAAGACGCCAGCCGATGTTTATCCATGAATCGCTTGAGATTAGAGCGGTTGATGTAGTCGGGCGTGGGCCGCCAAACGATGTCGCCGCCGAAGGTGAAGGAGGAGTCGTTAGACATATGAGCCTCGTAAACGTTACAGATGTTGCGCCAATTCGTTTTTCACATAGTCAATGGGCGGCAGGGGGGTGGGGTCAACGCCATAGCACATCGCTAGATAATAAGCAGTGTAATCGCCAAAGTGTAGCGCCGTGAGCATGTGCGCGAGAGGCGAGGCCCCGCGCGCTTCGATGACATCCGTGTTGAAGCCCGCGGTCATATAGAGTTCGCGCGTTATATCGGCGCGTAACTGATTGCGTGGATGCGCATGGCTTGAGCGCAAAAACAAGACCATGTGCTTGCTGATCTGGCCTTCGGGGTACATGAGGCCGACGATGGCATTGTGATCCATTTCGGGCAGTTCATCATACACACTCCAGGCTTTGCCCATTTGCGCCAACTGGTTTCTCCAATGCCGCGCGACCGGCGCGAGATAATCGGCGGCGAAGATTGCGCCCATTCGATCCATTAATTGCCCAGCCATCCGCTTAGCGGGGTTGCCAGCGATGGGCGTAGTCGCGCGGAGCGCATCTTGTTGGGCGCGCAACGCCTCCACAGCCTCCGTCACCTCCGCCGTCGGGTCAGCGATCAGCCCCAACTTCACTAAAACTGCTAGCGACCACAAGAACATGTACCCGAGCGTAGCGCGGCGCGGACTCGCTTGGGGCAATAACCACACGGGCGCATTGTGCGTCTGAGCGAAAGTCGCCAATTGACCGCCGGTGGTGATCGCCAATAATTTTGCGCCACGCTCAACGGCCTGCGCGCCCGCACTGAGCAGTTCTTCATTGTCCCCCGAATGGGAGAGGCCCACGACCAATGTATTTGGTCCGACATAGGCGGGCGGCGTGTAGTTGCGCCAAACTGTCACTGGCACTGGACAAGCTGGAGCGACGAGCGCCTGAGTTAAGGCTCCGCCCATGGCGGCCTCACCCATCCCTGCGAAAACAATATGCGTCACCGAACGGTAAGCTTCGGGCAAGGCGAGTGCCTGCGCCAATTGCCAAGCTTCGGCAATTTGGTCAGGAAAGGCGTCTATTGGCTGAAGGGCGTTTTGCGAGTCTATGGAATGGAGGTAGGGGAGGTCGTTGAGATGCATAAGAAACCTGTCATCAGAAAGTATTATGGGCGCAAGGTCAGCGGACCTAAACGCAACATATTATCCGGGGCCGCTGGGATAGCGAGCGGCAAACGCTCTAAGTCGGTTTGGCGATAGACCCCTAAGGCCAACTCATATTCACCAGATGGGAGGGTTGAGGGCAACGCGAGGGTTACCGAGGCTGCCACCACTTCGCCCGGTATCCAGGTCGAAGTCTTATCACCAGAACCTAATGGCGGTTGATCCTGTTGGGCCACCAATTCTTGCTTCGCGTTAAGTAGATGGACAAATACGGTTAAATCCTCTAGCGGCTCAAGGGCTTGCCAAACCAAGTGCAGGGTGAGCGGGTGGCCTAAGGTCGCCTGAACTGGCGTAATGAATCGCAACAAGCGCAGGGCGTCACCGAAAACGACCTCCGGCGTAAGCGTAAGTGATTCTAGCGAGGTCGGGCTAACGCCAGCGATCAACGGCCCCCACTGTCCATTAGCGCCACAGGCGGCAGGCGGAGTGGCCGTGGTTGGCACGACTGGGCCCTGATCGGTCAATTCAAGGAGGTTCAAGCCCGCGCGTAAGGTCACGGGTTCAGTTGAGTAAAGTAGCGCCTCGCCAACTACTAACGACCGAAGGGGTTGCCCATTGACTTGTAAAGTTAACCGATGGGTCGCTGGTGGCGGGTTAATCCAAACACTGAGGCTTTGTTCGGTAGTCTGTGGGATGAAGAACCCGATGGTTCCATGTTGACAAAATTGTCGCCCGACGGTTTCCGTAGCGGTGATAACCTCACTCCAACTTTCCCCTAAGAATTCGAAATGAAACGGGGCTTCGGTTGACGAAACAGGCACTTTGAACACCGCGCCTTGTTCATCCTCAGCTTGAGGTGGCCCGATGATTTTTTCGAGCTGGGCGCGGGCAAAGGGGGCCGCCTCTGCCGACGCATCGTAAATGACCCAGCCAATCTGAGCCACATTTAGCATGGCCCAAAGTTGGGCAGGGCTGAGCGCCGCCGTCGTCGGCGTCAACAATAATTGGCGATAAAAC
>Ga0315912_10003059_pt1 | contig 17051 bp, 12 predicted proteins | sample VfabasoilMG_FD_204469 | JGI IMG/M metagenome (GOLD analysis project Ga0315912, IMG submission 204469) | Garden soil microbial communities collected in Santa Monica, California, United States - V. faba soil | ecosystem: Environmental > Terrestrial > Soil > Garden | place: USA: California... | reverse complement strand
GCCGTTCCCGCCCCCGCCCCCCCCCCCCCCCCCCCCCCCCCCCCCCCCCCCCCCCGCTCCCCACAACCCCCCCCCCCCCCCCCCCGCTCCTACAAAGGGGATGGATTGCTTTCGTGGGGTCAGGCGCGACCGGCGAACTCGCCCGTCGTCGTGTTCACCAGGATGCGTTCGCCCACCACGATGTACTCGGGCACCTGGATCTCGATGCCGGTGGAAAGCTTCGCGGGCTTGGGGCGCTTGGTCGCCGTGGCGCCCTTGAGTTCGGGTGCGGTGTCGACCACTTCCAGCGTCACGCTCTGCGGCAGTTGCACGCCCACGGGCATGCCGTCGATCAGCTGGATCTGGCAGTCCTCCAGGCCCTCGGTGATGTAGCCGGCGTTGTCGCCCACCAGGTCGGGATCGATCAGGTACTGGGTGTAGTCCTCGACATCCATGAACACGAAGGCATCGCCGTCGCGGTAGGAGTACGTGGCATCTCGTCGCGAGAGGTCCACTTCCTTCAGGTCGTCGTCGGCGCGCAGGCTCAGGTCGAGCTTGACGCCGCCGGGGATCGAGTACAGCGCGAAGCGGTACGTGGTGTTGCCGCCGCGACCGGTCGGCGAACTGCGCTGCAGGTCGCGCACCTGGTACGCCTTGCCGTCGTGCTCGACGACGTTTCCTTTCTTCACGTCTGCGGCTTTCATCGCGGTTGCCTGTGTTCGTATGTCGGAGGGTTGGTGCGATCGCGCTGCGGCGCGATCGCGCGGGATCATTTCGCGGGCAGGCGCGTGGCGCCGTCGAGGCGGATGACCGAGCCGTTGAGGTAGCGGTTGAGCACGATGAAGGCGACGGCCTGCGCGAACTCCTCGGGTTGCCCCAGCCGCTGCGGGTAGGTCGCCTGCGCGCACAGCGAGTCGTACACGGCCTGCGGCACGCCTTCGATCATGGGCGTGTGGAAGATGCCCGGCGCCACCGTCATCACGCGGATACCCACGCGTGCGAACTCGCGCGCCATGGGCAGCGCCATGCCGATCACGCCGCCCTTCGAGGCCGAGTAGGCGCACTGGCCGACCTGGCCCTCGTAGGCGGCGATGGAGGCCGTGTTCACGAGCACGCCGCGCTCGCCGTCGGCGCCCGGATCGTTGCGCTGCATCTGCGCGGCCGCGGCCTTGCACACGTTGAAGCTGCCGACCAGGTTCACGCGTACCGTGGTCTCGAACTGCGACAGCGGCATCGGGCCTTCCTTGCCGAGCACGCGACCCGAGCCCAGGATGCCGGCGCAGTTCACCGCGACATTGATCCCGCCCATGGCCTCGGCCGCCGCCGCCATCGATGCCTCGACGCCGGATTCGGACGACACGTCGGTCCTCAGGTAGCGCGTCGCGCCACCGAGCGTGGCGGCCGCGGCCGTGCCTTTCTCGTCCGATATGTCGAGCAGGCAGACCCGTCCGCCGTTCGCGACGAGGTGGCTGGCCACGGCAAGTCCCAGTCCCGACGCGCCGCCGGTGACCACTGCCTTCACCTGGTTCAGTTCCACGCGGGCGTCCTTCCAGCAACGGGGGGCGCGGATTGTACCCGAGCCCCCGCTGAAGGCGCGGCGGGCGCTCAATCCGGGGTCGGCGCGAGGTCCCGCACGTAGAAGGTGTTGCAGCCGAAATGCCCGGTGTTGCCCATGGCAGTGGCGTGGCGTCGGAATCCGACGCGCTCGTACAGGGCGCGCGCCGCGTGCATGTTCGAGAGCGTTTCGAGATAGCAGGTGCGGAAGCCGAATCCGCGCGCCGCCTCGAGGCAGCGCTCGATCAGCACGCGTCCGGCACCGCTGCCGCGCAGGACGGGCAGGAAGTACATCTTGCGCAGCTCGCACACGTCATCGTCGCCGCCGTCCAGCGGCGCCACGCCTCCGCCCCCGAGCACGGTGCCGGCCACCTCGATGACGAAATAGGCGGCGCGCGGGAGCGTGTAGGCCGCGTGCATCGCGTCCACCTCGGCGTCCTGGATCGCGAACCCCGGGCCCGACGCGCCGAACTCGGGCATCACGGTGCGGATGATGCCCGCCAGTGCGGCGTCGTCGCGCGCGGCGATCGGGCGCAGGCTCCAGGCGGTCGCCGGGGTGCCCGTGGCGGTGTTCGTGTCGGTCATGCGTGTCGGTTCCCTGCCTGCACGTAGCGTACGAGTTCGTCGGGGGGCAGCGGGCGGGCGAACAGGAAGCCCTGCGCGTAGCGGGCGCCGTGCCCGACGAGGAAACTGCGCTGCTCCACCCGTTCCACGCCCTCCGCGATCACGTTCACCCGGAGCGCATCGGCCATGCGGATGATGGCATCGAGGATCGCGGAATCCTCCTCGTTCCCGGGAATGCCCTGCATGAAGTGGTGGCTGATCTTGAGCGCGTCGAACGGCAGCCGCCTGAGCGTGTTCAGGGCCGAGTAGCCTTCGCCGAAGTCGTCGATCACCAGTTGCACGCCGAGCTGCTTGAGTCGATCGAAGGTGGCGATGGTATCGGGCACGTCCTCGATCAGCACGCGCTCGGTCAGCTCCAGCTCCAGCGCCGAGCCCGGCAGCCCGTGGCACGCGAGCGCCTCGCTCACCACCTCGACCAGGTTCTCGCTCAGGAACTGGCGGTAGGACACGTTGACCGCGATGCGCGAGAGCGCCAGGCCGCTGTCGGTCCACGCGCGGAGCTGCCGGCAGGCCTCGCGGATCACCCAGGCGCCGATGCGCACGATGTCGCCGGTGTTCTCCGCATGCGGCACGAACACATCGGGCATCAGCGCGCCGAGCACGCGACTGTTCCAGCGCAGCAGGGCCTCGGCCGCGACCGGCCTGCCGCTGGCCAGTTCCACCTGGGGCTGGAACAGCAGGTGGAACTCGCCGTGGTCCAGGGCGCGCCTGAGCTGGGTCTCGATCATCAGCCGATCGGTGAGCGCGCGCGCGAGCTGCGGGCTGAAACCCTGCCACTGGTTGCGACCGCGCCGCTTCGCCTCGTACATGGCGGCATCGGCATGGTTGATCAGCTGCTGCACGCTCGTGCCATCGTCGGGATGCCGCGCGATGCCGACCGAGGCGGTGATGGTGAAGTCCTCGCCGGCATACTCGAACGGTCGGTCGAACGCATCGGTGATGCGCACCGCCAGCGCCTCGGTGCGCTGCACGAGGTCCTCATCCGCCGCCACCACGATCATGAATTCGTCGCCGCCGAAGCGCGCGATCAGGTGCGCATCGCCGGCCGCCTGGCGCAGGCGCTCGGCCGCGGCGACCAGAAGGCCATCGCCCGCCGCATGGCCGAGCAGGTCGTTGATGACCTTGAAGCGGTCGAGGTCGACGTACAGCAGCGACGGCCCGGGCCGCGTCCCGGCCTCGCGCAGCGCACCCGCGAGCCCGTGCAGCAGCGCGTCGCGGTTCGCGAGGCCCGTGAGCGGGTCGGTCAGCGCCTGGCGACGCAGCTGCTCCTCCTGCTGGCGGCGCGCGGTGATGTCCTGCACGGTGGCGGCGAGCGCGTGCGCGAGGCCATGCACGACGATCGCGCGCCCCTGCACGCGGACCCAGCGGACATGCCCGCGGCGCGAGACCAGCTTGAGGTCGAGCTCGAACGGCGGTCCGCCCTGGCGCACCCGTTCGGCCGCGTCGCGCAGGCGATCGGCGTGGTCGGGCGGGAACAGGGCGAGCAGGGCGCCCCAATCGATGCGATGCCCCGCGGGCCAGTCGATCAGGCGCGCGAGCTCCTCGGAGTGGTAGAGCTGTTCGCGCAGGAAATCGCGCTCGAACGCGCCGATCTGCGCCAGCGCGGCCGTCTCGCGCGCGAGCTCGCTCTGCCGCTTCAGCGCGGTCACGTCGCTGAACAGGGTGATCACCTGGAACGGCACGCGCTGGCCGGTGAGGAACTGCGGCACGGCCGTGGTCGAGAGCCAGGTGATGCCGCGCATGCGGGGTGAATAGACGCCGACCAGGGTGCTGTCTATCACCATGCCGCCGGCGAGCGCGCGCGCGGCCGGCACCTGGTTCCAGTCCAGGCGCGCGCCGTCGGCATCGACCAGGCTCCAGGCCTCCTTGCGCATCACGTCCTCGCGCAACTCGCGCTCGCCAAGGCCCAGGATGCGCTCGGCCGCGGCATTCGCCGAGACGATGCGACCGCGCGGGTCGCTGACCAGGATGCCCTTGTCGACGCTGTTCAACAGTTGCCGGTAGCGCTCCTCGGAGGCGCGCAGCGCCGATTCCACCTGGCGCCGTACGCCGATGTCGCGCGCCACCGCCACCACGTGTGGCTCGCCGCCCTCCCGGTAGACGTTGGAATGCACTTCCACGGGGAAGCGTCGCCCGTCGGAGCGCACGTTCGTGGTCTCCACCGACGAGGTCTGGCCGGGCACGTGGCTGCGCCACACCTCGTCCATGTGGTGCGGCGGAAGACTCGGGTTGAGGTCGTAGACCGACAGCCGCGACAGCCGCTCGGGCGGGTAGCCGAACAAGCGGCCCGCGGCCTCGTTCGCGATCACGATGCGGCCCTCGCGGTCGTGCACGGTGACCGCCTCGGGCACCGCGTCGAGCAGGCTGAGGAAGCGGCTCTCGGCAGCGGCGGCGTCCTCGCGCAGGCGATCCAGCGCGTGGCGCGCCGAGGTGATCGCGAGTGCCACGGTGCCTGCGCCGCCGGCGGCCGACAGCGCCAGCTCGAGCTGCGCGAGCGCGCGCTCGCAACCCGCTACCAGCCGCGCGGCCGGCGATGGTCGAAGCTCCGCATCCTGGCGCTGCGCGCCCATGTCGGCGGGACGTACTCCGGGCCGGGAATCCTCGCGATCGAGGATATCACCGCGCCCCGGCCCGCTTCAGTCGGCGCGACGGGGCAACCCCGCGCGGCCCACCTTCGATCCGTTCTCGCGCCCGAGCACGTCGCTGATCCAGCGGCCGGTGTCGATCAGCCCCTGCAGGTCGACGCCGGTCGCCAGGCCCAGGCCATGCAGCAGGTAGACCACGTCTTCGGAGGCGACGTTGCCGGTCGCGCCGTTCGCGTACGGGCAGCCACCCAAGCCGCCGACCGAGGCATCGACCACGCGCACGCCGAGCTCGATCGACGCGTACACGTTCGCCAGCGCCTGGCCGCGGGTGTCGTGGTAGTGCACGGCGAGGGCGGCCATCGGCACCTCCGCCGCCACCGCGCGCACCATGTCGCGCGCCTTGCCCGCGGTACCGGCGCCGATCGTGTCGCCGAGCGAGATTTCGTAGCACCCCGACTCGTACAGCGTCCGGGCGACGCGCACCACGTCGGCGACCGGCACGTCGCCCTGGTAGGGACAGCCGAGCACGGTCGAGACGTAGCCGCGCACGGCCACGCCATCGGCGCGCGCGCGCTCCATCACGGGCGCGAAGCGGGCGAGGGATTCCTCGATCGAGGCATTGGTGTTGCGCCGGCTGAACGCCTCGGAGGCGGCGGTGAACACCGCCACCTCGGTGGCGCCGACGGCTCGCGCGCGCTCGTAGCCTTGCAGGTTCGGCACCAGCACCGGCCGTCGTCCGCCCGCGGGCTTGTCGATCGCCGCGTACACCTCCGCCGCGTCGGCGAGCTGCGGTATCCACTTCGGGCTGACGAAACTCGTGGCTTCGATCGTGCACAGGCCGGTCGCCGCGAGGCGGCCGATCAGCTCGATCTTGGTCGCGGCCGGGATCGATTGCTTCTCGTTCTGCAGCCCGTCGCGCGGGCCCACTTCGACGATGCGGACGTGGTCGTGGCCCATCGCCTATCGCTTCTTCTGGCTGCCCGTGCGCGCGGCCGCGGCACGCTTGATCGCGCGATCCAGGGCGCGACCGTCGTCGCCCACCCGCTTGAAGCGCAACGCCTCGCCGTCGTCCACCAGGTCCATGCGCCTGAGCGCGTCGGCGATCTGGTCGGCATCGCCCGTCAGCAGCGAACTGCCTCCGTTGTTCTCCCAGCGCACGCGCCCCGGAACGGCGCCCTGCACCACGAGCGTGGCGACGCGCCTGTGGTCGGGCTGCTGCAGCGTGAGCAGTTGCTCGTCGCGACTCCAGCGGAAGAACAGCAGCGCATCGTCGGGCATCTGCTCGTCGCGCGTCTCCTCGCCCAGAAGCGTGCGCGCATCGGCGACGGTGACCATCACGTAGGGGCGGCCGTTGCCGGCGAAGGTCGCGAGGTGCGGCAGCGGCTGCTGCGCCGGCCTGGCCTTGCCCTTCTCGCGCGATTCCACGCCGCAGTCGTCGTGCACCCACACGCCGAAATCGGACTCCTCGCGGCCCTGGTCGTCGAGCGCGATCCAGGCACCGCGCAGTTCCTTCGGGCACTCGCCGGTGGCGCCGGTGGGCGCCCGCTGCAGCGCGGTCACCTGGCAGCCGGCGAGCACGCCGGCGAGCGGCAGCAGCAGGGCCAGCGTACGCATCGATCGGATCATGGGGTCGCCTCCGTCATGAATCGCACCAGTACCGCGTCGGCCTCGACGAACTCGCCGATGCTCGCGTTCAGGCTATCGATGGTGCCCGCGCGCGGCGCCTTCAAGGCGAGCTCCATCTTCATCGCCTCCATCACGATCAGTTCCTGGCCTTCCACCACCACCGCGCCCGCCGCGATGCGCACGGCCACGATGCGGCCCGGCATCGGCGCCACGACGCGATCCCCGCCCGAGCTGCCCGCGGCCTCGGCGGCGAACGCGGGTACGCGTTCGAAGCGGTGCCGGCACTGGCCGTCGTGCACGACCAGCAGGGCGCGGTGGCGGAAAATGCCGAATCGCCGCGCGATGCCGTCGATGCGCAGGCCCAGCGCATCGCCGTCGAGCCGGGCGCCGTCCACCTCCACGTGCGTGCCGGAGAAATCGAGCCGATAGCGACCCGCGCAGCCGTGGCCCGCGACCTCGATCCGCTGCCCGCGCCACGTGAAGCATTCCAGGCGCTTGCCCGGATGTCCGAGGCGCCAGCCGTCCGCCGCGCCCCAGGGCGAATGCGGATCGATGCTGGCGCGCGCGCGCGCACGGGAGTCGTGTTCGTCCTCGAGCAGCGCCGCCGTCGCCGCCGCGACGAGCGCGAGGTGCGGCACGCTGGCGCCATCGGGCAGGAACTGCTCGAGGTGGCGATCGAGGTATCCCGTGTCGATGGTGCCGGCGAGCACGGCCGGGTGCCGCACGAGGCGCTCCAGGAAATCGACGTTGGACTTCGGCCCGACGACCTCGGTGGCGGCCAACGCGCCGCGCATGCGCTCGAGCGCGAGCCGCCGGTCCGCATCGTGCACGATGATCTTCGCGATCATGGGGTCATAGAAGATCGATACCGCATCGCCCTCGATCACGCCGCCGTCGATGCGCACGTGGGCGTCCGCGCCGGGCAGTCGCAGGCGTTCGAGCCGGCCGGATCCGGGCAGGAAGTTCTGCTCGGGGTCCTCCGCGTAGAGGCGCAATTCCAGGGCGTGTCCCGACGCGCGCACCTCTTCCTGCCGGAACGGCAGGGCTTCGCCCGCCGCCACGCGCAGTTGCAGTTCCACCAGGTCCAGGCCGGTGGTGAGTTCGGTGACGGGATGCTCGACCTGCAGCCGCGTGTTGATCTCCATGAAGTAGAAGTCGCCGCCGGGTCCGACGATGAACTCCACCGTGCCTGCGTTCACGTAGTCGATGGCGCGCGCGGACGCGACCGCGGCCTCCCCCATGCGCACGCGCAACTCGGGGGTGAGGAAGGGCGATGGCGTCTCCTCGAGCACCTTCTGGTAGCGGCGCTGGGCGGAACACTCGCGCTCGTTCAGGTGCAGGGTGTTGCCGTGGCGGTCGGCGAAAACCTGGAACTCGATGTGGCGCGGCTGCTCGAGGTAGCGCTCGAGCAGCACGCGGTCGCGCCCGAACGCGTTCGCGGCTTCGCGCTGGCAGGACTCGAGCGCGGAGCGGAACTCCGAGGCGGAGCGCACCACGCGCATGCCCTTGCCGCCGCCACCGTGGGCGGCCTTGATCATGAGCGGGTAGCCGACGCGGTCGCCCTCGGCGGCGAGCCGCGCGGGATCCTGGTCCTCGCCCGTGTAGCCGGGCACCACCGGTACGCCGTGCTGTGCCATGAGCAGCTTCGCACCGGCCTTGGAGCCCATCTTGCGCATCGAGGCCGCGCCCGGTCCGATGAACGCGATCCCGGCAGCCTCCACCGCCTCCGCGAAATCCGCGTTCTCGGACAGGAATCCGTAGCCCGGATGCACGGCTTGGGCGCCGGTACGCCGGGCCACGTCCACGATCGCGCTTCCGCGCAGGTAGGACTCGGCCGGACGCGGTCCGCCGATGGCATGCGCCTCGTCGGCGAGCCGGACGTGCTGGGCGTCGGCGTCCGCGTCGGAATAGACGGCGACGGTGGCGACGCCCAGGCGCCGGCAGGTGCGGATGATGCGGCACGCGATCTCGCCGCGATTCGCGATCAGGATCTTGTCGAACACGGACGCGCTCGCTGGTCGGCGTGGGACACGGGATGGGCCCGATTGTGGGGCTTTTCCCGGTGCATCGAAAGCCGTTGCCGGCCCGGTCGCGCGCGGAGTCAGCCCGTCGCGACCCAGGCGGGCGTGCGCTTGGACAGGAAGGCCGCGAGGCCCTCGCGCCCCTCGTCCGAGGCGCGCAGGCGTGCGATGAGCGCCGAGTTCTCCTGGTCCTGGCGATCGAGGTAGTCGGCATCCAGTCCCGCCACGCGCATGGCAAGCCGCTTCGCGGCCACCACGGCCTCGGGACCGGCGCGACGGAGCAGTTCGACCTGCGTCGCGACCGCCGCATCGAGCGACTCCGTCGCCACCACCTCGTGCACCAGGCCGATGCGGGCGGCCGCGTGCGCGTCGAAGATCTCCGCGGTGAGGAAGTACCGGCGCGCCTGCCGGATGCCGATCGCCGCCATCACGTAGGGCGAGATGACCGCGGGCACCAGCCCCAGGCGCGTCTCGGTCAGGCCGAACTTCGCCTGGCTGTCGGCGAGGGCGATGTCGCAGCAGGCCACGAGCCCCACGCCACCGCCATAGGCGGCACCGTTCACGCGCGCGATCGTGGCCTTGGGCAACTCGTAGAGCCTGCGCATCAGGCGCGCGAGCGCGTGCGCGTCGCGCACGTTGTCCGCCTCGGACGCGTCGGCCATGCGCCGCATCCAGCCCAGGTCGGCCCCGGCCGAGAACGAGCGGCCCGCGCCGGTGAGGATCACGACAGAGACGTCCTCGTGCGTGCCGACCTCGTCGAGGACCTGCGTGAGTTCGTCGATCAGGGCGTCGTCGAACGCGTTGTGCCGCTCGGGGCGGTCGAGCGTGATGGTGGCCAGGCCGTCGAGGTACTCGAGTCGTACGCTGTCCATGGGGCAGGGATCCGCGATCAGGCGCAGGCGCGCGCAAGCGGGAATCCTAGCCGAAGCGTGAATACGACTTGTGGCCGGGGCGCCGACGCCAGGCGGAGGTAGGGTGCGTCTCGGACGCACCTGCTCGAGCATCACAAGAGCGAATATGGTGCGTCCGAGACGCACCCTACATGCGGAATACGCCGAACTTCTGCGGCACGATCGGCGCGTTGAGCGATGCCGACAGGGCCAGGCCGAGCACGCGGCGGGTATCCACCGGGTCGATCACGCCGTCGTCCCACAGCCGCGCCGTGGCGTAGTACGGATGTCCCTGGCGCTCGTACTGGGTGCGGATCGGCGCCTTGAACGCGTCCTCGTCCTCGGCGCTCCAGCTGCCACCGCCGGCCTCGATGCCGTCTCGCCTGACGGTGGCGAGCACGCTCGCGGCCTGTTCGCCGCCCATCACGCTGATGCGCGCGTTCGGCCACATCCACAGCATGCGCGGCTGGTAGCCGCGGCCGCACATGGCGTAGTTGCCGGCACCGAAGCTGCCGCCGATGATCACGGTGAACTTGGGCACGTGCGAACACGCGACCGCGGTCACCATCTTCGCGCCGTCCTTCGCGATGCCGGCGTTCTCGTACTTGCGACCGACCATGAAGCCGGTGATGTTCTGCAGGAACACCAGCGGGATGTTGCGCTGGTTGCACAGCTCGATGAAATGCGCGCCCTTGAGCGCGGACTCGGCGAACAGGATGCCGTTGTTCGCGACGATGCCGACCGGGTAGCCGTGGATGTGCGCGAAACCGGTGACCAGGGTCCTGCCGTAGCGCGCCTTGAACTCCTGCAGTTCCGAACCATCCACGATGCGCGCGATCAGCTCGCGGATGTCGAACGGCAGGCGGGTGTCGCGCGGCACGATGCCGTAGATCTCGCGGGCCGGGTACAGCGGCTCGCGCGGTTCGGCCAGCACCAGCGGCATGGACCTGGGGCGATTGAGGTGCCGCACGATCTCGCGCGCCTGGGCGAGCGCGTGCGCGTCGTCCTCGGCGAAATGGTCGGCCACGCCCGAATGGGCGGTGTGCACCTCGGCGCCGCCGAGCGTCTCGGCATCGACCACCTCGCCGGTCGCCGCCTTCACCAGCGGCGGCCCGCCGAGGAAGATCGTGCCCTGCTCCTTGACGATGATGGTCTCGTCGCTCATCGCGGGCACGTAGGCACCGCCCGCCGTGCACGAGCCCATGACCACGGCAACCTGCGGGATGCCCAGCCCGCTCATGCGCGCCTGGTTGTAGAAGATGCGCCCGAAGTGCTCGCGGTCGGGGAACACCTCGTCCTGGAGGGGCAGGAAGGCGCCGCCGGAGTCCACCAGGTACACGCAGGGCAGGTGGTTCTCCAGCGCCACCTCCTGCGCGCGCAGGTGCTTCTTCACGGTGATCGGGAAATAGGTGCCGCCCTTCACCGTGGCGTCGTTCGCCACCACCACGACCTCGCGACCATGCACGCGCCCGATACCCGTGATCACGCCCGCGCACGGCGCCTGGTTCTCGTACAGGCCATGCGCGGCCAGGGGCGACAGTTCCAGGAACGGCGAGCCCGGGTCGAGCAGGGCCCGGATGCGCTCGCGCGGCAGCAGCTTGCCGCGCTCGGTGTGCTTCTGGCGCGCCTTCACGCCGCCGCCGAGCGCGGCTCGTGCCATCTCCTGTTCGAGGTCGCGCACGGCGGCTTCCAGGCGCTCGGCATTGGCCTGGAAGTCGGGGCTGCGGGGATCGATCTGGCTCTGGATGATGGGCATGGCGCGGTCCTGGTGAGCGTCGAAGTCTACTGCCGCACGCCGGTTCCGCGACCTGCCGGGAGCGCTCGTCCGGTGTGCGCCGGTCCCGCGCCGGGCCAAAGAAAAAAGCCGCCGGGCGTACCCGGCGGCTTCCTCGACCCAGGATCGAGCGGCCCGAGGGCCGCCCGATGGGACTTACTGCTTCTCGCCTTCGGCAGGCGCGGCGGCAGGCGCAGCGGCCGGGGTCGCGGCGGCGTCGGCAGCCGGGGTGGCGGCAGCGTCGGTCGCCGGGGCGGTAGCGCCGTCGGCCGGGGCAGCAGCCGGGGTGGCGGCGGCGTCGGTGGCCGGGGCGGCAGCCGGGGTCGCGGCGGCGTCGGCAGCCGGGGCGGCCGGCGCGGCGGCGGGCGCGGCGGCGGCGGTGTCGGCGGCAGCGGCCGGCTTGTTCTGGGTCTGGTCGCCGCAGGCGGCGAGGCCGACGGCGATGGCGGCGGCGAGGGCGATGGTGTGCAGCTTCATGGGGCGAGTCTCCGTGACAGTGTGGGAAGGAACCGCGAAAAGGACCGTGCTCCGGCCGACGAGGCCGGGAGCGGACACAAACCGCGAATCCTACAACAACTCGATGGCGATGGCAGTGGCTTCACCGCCGCCGATGCACAGCGACGCGACGCCACGCTTGCCGCCGCGTGCGCGCAGCGCGTGGATCAGCGTCACGACCAGCCGTGCACCGGTGCACCCGATGGGATGGCCGAGGGCGCAGGCGCCGCCATTGACGTTCAATTTCTCGTGCGGCACGCCCAGTTCGCGCATGGGCGCCATGGCGACCACGGCGAACGCCTCGTTGACCTCGAACAGGTCCACGTCGGCCACGTTCCAGCCCACCTTCGCCAGCAGTTTCTGCATCGCCCCGACCGGGGCGGTGGTGAACCACTCGGGCTCCTGCGAATGGGTCATGTGGCCCACGATGCGGGCGAGCGGCTTGAGTCCGCGCCGTGCTGCCTCGTCCTCGCTCATCAACACGGTGGCGGCGGCGCCGTCGGAGATGCTGGAGGAACTCGCGGCCGTGATGGTGCCGTCCTTCTTGAACGCGGGCTTGAGGCTGGCGATCTTGTTGACGTCGCACTTGGACGGCGCCTCGTCGGTGGCGATCACCACGTCGCCCTTCTTGCCCGCGACCGTCACCGGTGCGATCTCCGCGGCGAACGTGCCGTTCGCGACCGCGGCCTGCGCGCGACGCACGGACTCGGCCGCGAACGCGTCCTGTTCCTCGCGGGTGAAGTTGTATTTGCTCGCGCAGGACTCGCCGAACACGCCCATGGCCTGCTTGTCGGACGGGTTGGTCAGGCCGTCCCACGCCATGTGGTCGACCACCTCGATGGCACCGTACTTCGTGCCGGTGCGCGAATTCGGGATCATGTGCGGTGCGTTGGTCATGGATTCCATGCCGCCGGCCACGACCGTGCCCGCGCTGCCCGCCACGATCAGGTCGTGTCCGAACATGATCGCCTTCATGCCCGAGCCGCAGACCTTGTTGATCGTGGTCGCGCCTGCCGCGGGCGTGATGCCCGAGATCAGCGCGGCCTGGCGCGCCGGCGCCTGCCCGAGGTTCGCCGGCAGCACGCAGCCCATGATCACCTCGGACACGTCCGCGGGGGCGAGGCCGGCCTCGGCGAGCGCGGCCTTGATCGCGGTGGCGCCCAGTTGCGGCGTCGGCACGCCGGTGAACTGGCCGAGGAGGGAGCCGATCGCGGTGCGCTTGGCGCCGACGATCACGACGGAGGCATGGGACATGGACGAACTCCAGGCAGGGGGCGCGGACCGCGCCGAACGGGACATTATCGGGCCGGCGGGTGGCCCTGGGCAAACGCGCATCGGACGGGAATGGGGCGAACCCGGACGCTTTACCCGGTGGATGCGCGGCGCTAGCTTTGGGATATGGGGCGTCGCGCGATTCGAACAATGGCCGGATCCACCCGGATGCGGTGGTTGCTGGTGCTGTGCTTCGCGCTGTCGGGGACTGTCCACGATGCGCGCGCGCAATCGCACGGCGTCGAGCACGTGCGCTTCTGGCGCTACAGCGTCGACGACGGCCTGTCCCAGGCCACGGCGCGGGTGATGCTGCAGGATGCCGAAGGCTTCGTCTGGATCGGCACGCAGGATGGCCTCAACCGCTTCGACGGCCACGAGTTCCGCGTGTTCCGGCACGATCCCGACGATGGCGGCTCGCTGCCCGACAACCATGTGATCTCGCTCGCGCTGGGAACCGACGGCACGCTGTGGGTCGGTACCCAGGCCGGTGGACTCGCGCGCTTCCTGCGGCATGCCGAACGATTCGAGAAGGTCGGCAGCGCCGCCGCATCGATTGCCGGAAACCAGGTCTCCGCGCTCGCCGTCGATCGCTCGGGTCGGCTGTGGGTGGGTTCGGGTCGCGGCGGGGTGCAGTGGCTGGGGCCGGATCGCGCGGTCCACGACGTCGCGTCGCCCGCGCCCGACCGCACCGGCGTGGTGCGCGACCTGCATGCGGCGTCGGATGGATCGCTCTGGGTGGCCGCGCGTGGGGGCGTGTGGCGCATCGCGCCCGACGCCGGGTCGGCCACGGAATGTCGCGACGACCTGGGGCAACCCTACGATGCCTGGGACCTCGATCCGCGCAGGCGCGGCGGCATGTGGGTGGCGCTGGCCGGGCGCGGCGCGGTCGCGCTGGATCCCGAATGTCGCGCCATGAAGCGGCTCGACCGCGCCACCGGACTGGCCGACGACGACCTGCGCGCGGTGCTCGAGGACACGCGCGGGCGCGTCTGGTTCGGATCGCTGAACGGGCTCTCCCGGATCGAGCGCGAGGACGGTCCTCCCACCACGTTGCGCTTCGATCCCGCGCGCGACGACACGCTGTCGTCCAACCGCGTGCAGTCGCTCATGGAGGATCGCGACGGGCAGGTCTGGATCGGCACCTGGTTGAACGGGTTGAGCGTGTTCAACCCGCGTACCGAGGAATTCGTGGAGGCGCGACCGAGCGCGAACGATCCCACGGCGCTGCCGGGTGCGGCCGTCGCCGCCGTGCGCGCGGAGCCCGACGGCACGCTGTGGCTCGGGGTGCTGGAGAACGGCGGCCTCGTGCACTTCGATCCCGCGCGCGGGATGCTGCGCCGCTACGTGCACGAGCAGGGTCGGCCCGACAGCCTCGCGCACAACCTCGTGACCGCGGTCGCGCGCGACGCCGACGGCGCGCTGTGGGTCGGCACGGTCAACGGGCTCGACCGCCTGTCCACCGACGGTTCGAGCTTCACCCACTTCCGGCACGACCCCGACGACCCCGGATCGCTGGGGGGCAACAACGTGCAGCAGGTGTACCTGGATCGCAACGGCGACCTGTGGATCGCGCTCACCGACGGCGGGCTGGACCGGTTGTGTCGGGGCTGTCGCGCGTTCCAGCACCATGCGAACCGCCCGGGGGATCCGACCTCGATCGGATCGCAGGCGGTGAACGCGGTGCTGGAGATGCGCTCGGGCGAGTTCTGGGTCGCGCTGCGGCCCGGAGGCCTGGCGCGCCTCGACCGCGCGCGCGGCACTTTCGAGCATTTTCGTCCCGATCCCGCCAAGCCCGGCTCGCTCAGCAACGACACCGTCTCGAGCCTGCTGGAGGATCGCGACGGCCAGCTCTGGCTCGGCACCCAGGGCGGCGGCGTGAACCGCATGGAGCGGGCGGCGGACGGGACGATCCGTTTCCGCGCGTACGGCTCGCGCGAAGGCATGGCCTCGGACGCGATCGGCGACCTGGAACAGGACGACAAGGGCCGCATCTGGGCCAGCACCACGCAGGGCCTGAGCAGGATCGACCCCGGCAGCGGTCGCATCGTGAACTACGGCCGCCGCGACGGCGTGCAGTCGCGCGGATTCTTCATCGGCGCCAAGGCCAGGCTGCCCGATGGTCGCATCGCGCTGGGCGGCCTGCGCGGGCTCACGCTGTTCGATCCCGATCGCATCTCCGACGAGCAGCGCGCGATCAGCGTGCATTTCACCACCGCGCGCGCGCTGGGCCGGCGCAACGGCGGCGCCGGTCCGCAACTGGCGACCTGGGAACCCGATCCCGAGCACGGCTCGCGCCTGATCCTCAAGCACGTGTCCGACGCCTTCGCCGCGGAGTTCTCCGCGTTGCGCTACAGCGACCCCGAACAGGTGGAGTACGCCTACCGGCTGGTCGGGATAGACCGCGACTGGATCGAAACCGACAGTCGCCGGCGCCTGGCGATCTACACCGGCCTGCCGCCCGGCGAGTTCCACCTGCAGGTGCGCGCGCGCGAGCACGGCGGCGCCTGGGGCGAAGCCACGGGCATGCTGATCCGGCACCTGCCCAGTCCCTGGCAGACGACCTGGGCGCGCGTGGGGTACGTGCTGATCGCCACGGCGCTGTTCGCGCTCGTGGCGGTGCAGCTGCGCGGACGCCTGCGCGAGCGCAGGCGTGCCGAGCGCCGCGTGCGGGAGAGCGAGGAGCGGCTCAAGCTCGCGCTCTGGGGCTCGGGCGACGAGCTGTGGGACGTCGACGTGGCCACCGGCGTCATGCGCCGCGCCAATCCGCTCACCCATCTCGAGACGGTGCCGCGTACCGAAGTCGCCGACGCCGCCTCCATGCGCAGGGCAGTGCACCACGACGACCTCGACCTGTTCGACCTCGCCGTGAATGAGACGCTGACCGCGCAGACCGAGTTCCTGGACGTGACCTATCGCGTGCACGCGCCGGGCGGCGACTGGCGCTGGCTGCGCTCGCGCGGCCGCGTGGTCCAGCGCGGGCCGGACGGCAAGGCGCTGCGCATGGTGGGCACCACCGAGGACATCACCGCGTTCAAGTCGCACGAGCTCGCGCTCGAGCGCATCAACCAGGACCTGGAGCGGCGCGTGCGCGACCGTACCCAGGACATCACGGTGGCGAACGACAACCTCCGGCGCACCGTGGACGACCTGCGCCAGGCGCAGCGCCAGCTGGTGGATTCGGAGAAGATGGCGGCGCTCGGCGGCCTGGTCGCGGGCATCGCGCACGAGATCAACACGCCGCTGGGCATCAGCGTGACCGCGGCCTCGCACCTGGAGACCGAGGCGCGGCGCGTGGGCGAGCTCATGGAGCAGGGCGTGCTCAAGCGCTCCGACCTCGACGCCTACCAGCAGGTCACGATCGAATCGACCCAGATGATCCTGCGCAACCTGCAGCGCGCGGACAAGCTGGTGAAGAGCTTCAAGCAGGTGGCGGTGGACCAGTCCAGCGAGCAGCGGCGCACGGTGAACCTGCGCCAGTACCTCGACGAGATCCTCACCTCGCTGCACCCGGCGCTGAAGAAGACCCGGCACGAGGTGCTGGTGGAATGCCCCGAGCAGCTCGTGCTCGACACCTATCCCGGCGCGATCTACCAGGTGGTGGTGAACCTGGTGATGAACTCGCTGATCCACGGCTTCGAGGGCGTGGAATGCGGACACATCCGCATCGAGGCGCGCATCGAGGGCGAGGACTGGCTGCTGGACTATGCCGACGACGGCCGCGGCATGCCCGCCGACGTGCGCGAACACATCTTCGATCCGTTCTACACCACGCGCCGGGGCCAGGGCGGCTCCGGCCTGGGCATGCACATCGTGTTCAACCTGACGAACCAGGTCCTGCGCGGGACGCTCCGCTGCGAATCGGAACCGGGCAAGGGTGCGAGGTTCTTCCTGCGTTGTCCGCTCGATTCGAACTGATAGCCAGCGACGGAGTTCGACGAAGCAATGTAGGAGCGCGCTACAGCGCGCGATCGCTTCGGACGTTCGATTCCGACTCCGCCGCGCGAAGAGATCGCGCGCTGGAGCGCGCTCCTACAACGCCTTGCAGGGGTTCGCGGTTGCGTTCAATCGGGCAACAGCTTCCTGACCGTCTCGGCCTTCTCCCAGTTCGCCATCAGCAGGTCCACGAGCTTGGGCTCGAACTTCACGCCGCGCTGCTGGCTGATGAACAACCGGATGTCCTCGGGCGGCCACGGTTCCTTGTAGCAGCGGCGGCTGCCCAGGGCGACGAACA
>Ga0315912_10003058_pt1 | contig 17057 bp, 18 predicted proteins | sample VfabasoilMG_FD_204469 | JGI IMG/M metagenome (GOLD analysis project Ga0315912, IMG submission 204469) | Garden soil microbial communities collected in Santa Monica, California, United States - V. faba soil | ecosystem: Environmental > Terrestrial > Soil > Garden | place: USA: California... | reverse complement strand
CCGCCCGAGATGCGCACGAAGGTGGCGATGTCGCTTTCGCGGGTCTGTTGCAGCATGAACTGTTTCAGCGGCCCGCTGGCGCGCTGCAGCGCCTCGGTGGTCTGGATGGTGCCGGCCATGTAGGGCTGGACGGCGTCGGCGTTGATGCGGTCCACGACGGGCGACATCACGAAGAACGTGAGGAACAGCGACAGGCCCACCAGCACCTGGTTCGGCGGCGCCTGACCCGCGCCAATGGCCTGGCGCAGGATGGCCAGCACGATGACGATGCGGGTAAAGGCCGTCATCATCAGGAAGATCGACGGCAGCAGCGTCACCGCCGTCATCAGGAACAGCAGCTGCAGCGTGAGCGAGTAGCTCTGGTTGCCAGGCGAACCCTGCACCACCAGCGCCGGAATGCCAGGTCCGGTGGCCGGCTCGGCTGCCTGCGCCAGCGTCGGCAGGCAGGCCAGCAGCATCACTGCTGCGAAACCTGTGGCACGGATCAGGGGGGCTCGGCGCATCATCGGCCCAGGCTCTTGCGCAGCAGCTGACCGAAAGTGGGACGCGCGGCGACAGCGGCCGACGCGGGCGAAGGCTCGGCGGCAGCCTGCGTTGGAGGCAGTACCTGCAACAGGCTGACATTCCCTGCGGCCACTCCCAGCAGCAGGCGCGAGCCCTCCACGCGGATGATGACAGCCCGTTCCTTGGCGCCGAGCGAGGCCTGGGCCAGCACTTCGATGCCGTTGGCGCCGCCACCGGAAATGGTGCGCATCTTCTTGAGCGCGAAAGCCAGAGCGAACACCACGGCAAGCACCACGAGCAATGCCAGCGTGACATGACCAATGCCCCCCACGCTGCCTGCAGGCAGGGAAACGGTCGAATCGGGAGCCGCGAAGCGCCGTGAGGGCTCCGCTTCCGCGGCGACAAGCCATGCAGGCAGGAGTACGGCGCTGGAAGCAACCAGCCGGATGAGCCAGGAACGCATGGGCGGACCTACTTGAGTTTGCGGATGCGCTCGGCGGGGCTGACCACATCGACCAGCCGGATGCCGAACTTGTCGTTCACGACGACGACTTCGCCGTGCGCCACCAGGGTGCCGTTGACGTACACGTCCAGCGGCTCGCCGGCGGAACGCTCCAGTTCCACCACGGATCCCTGATTGAGCTGCAGGAGGCTGCGGATCGGCAGCCGTGTGCGGCCGACTTCCAGCGACAGCGTCACCGGCACGTCGAGGATCACATCCAGGTTGACGTCGCGCGGGCCTTGCCCGGCAGCGGACCCCACCTGCGCCAGCATGGCCTCCGCAGCGGCTTCATCCGCGGCGCTGGGAGTCGATTCTTGGGTGCTCATTGCGGACCTACTGCATTACGAAACTGGTGAAGTAGACGGCCTCGAGCTCCTCGCCCTTGCCGCCCTCGCTGTCGACGATCTTGCGCACGGTCTGCAATGCAGCGGCGCGCAGGGCTTCCTTGCCTTCATTGGTGGCCACTTCCTCGACGTGACGGTTGCCGAGCAGCAGCAGCAGATCGTTGCGGATGATCGGCGTGTTGGCCTTGAGGAACTCGACCATGTGCGGATCGCGCGTCATCAGCTGCACGGCCACCTGCAGGAAGCGGGCCTGTGCGCCGGGCTCGAAATTCACGACGAAGGGCGGGTCGAGCTCGACGAACTGGGCCGGGAGCTTCGGCTTGGGCTCTTCCTTCTTGCCCTTCTTCTTGTCCTTGTCCTTGGAGTTCTTGCCGTCCTTGCCAGCTTCAGCCGTCTGTTCGTCGGACTTCTTGCCCAGGAACATCCACGCGCCACCGCCCGCACCGGCCAGCAGGATGACTGCTGCGCCGATGACCAGCATCAGCTTCTTCCGTGATTTGGGCGGCGGAGGAGCCGCTTCTGCGGCAGCGGGAGCAGGTTCAGCCATGTTCGATCACACCTTCAATCCGGATCCACTCCGGACCCGACTCAGAAGGAGCAATGGCTGTGCCACGGACACCGCAGGCTCAGCATCCTGCTGATTACTAACGATTTTTCGGAATTATTGAACTGTGACCTGCCGCACAGGGGGCGGGGGTGGACGGAATTCCGTCGCCCCCGAGTCGCATCTCAGGCGTAGGTGTCGATCAGGCCGGCGCGCATGGGCCGCCAGGCCGGTTCAGCGGCCTCACCGCCAGAGACTCCTTCCTCCGATGCGCCGATGCCGCGGATGGTTTCCGATCCGGGCGCCTCACGGCGCGGCGCCTGCTCGGACACTCCGGCCTGGCCCAGCGACAGACCCGACGCAGCGAACAGCTCTCGCAGTCGAGGCAGGGCTTCGGTGAGCGCTGTGCGCGTGTCCGCGTTCTGTGCGCCGAACCAGACGCTGGCCGTGTCCTTGTTCACGCTGATCTGCACTTCCAGCGGTCCAAGATGCTCGGGCGTCAGGGTCAGCGATCCTTCCTGCTGCCCTCGTACCGACATCAGCACCAGCCGCGAGCCCAGTTCGTCGGCCCAGCGCGCAGTGCCTACATGTTCGCGCAGCGAGGCATGCACGGCAGTTCCACCGGTAGCGTTGGCCGTGGTCGTCGCGCCATCGCGCACCAGCGCAGTGGCCAGTGCTGCCAATGGCTGGACATGCGGAGCCTGCGGGAGACTGGAACCGGGCATGGGCGACGCGGTGGCGCTGCCCGTGGCGGAGGCGGCAGTCTCGGGAGCCGGAGCACCGGGCAGCACCGCCGGTGCATCGCCTTCAGGAGTTTCTTCAGGAGCGGCGCCGCTGGACGCAGTTGGCGCGCCGCGCGGTGCGCTTCTCGTGGCGAGGGCCAGCGCCTGCTGCTGCGGCTCCAGGGAAACTTCATCCGCGGTGGAATCGACCGCATCGCCGGTGGCAGCATCCGCGGTTGGCATTGGCGCGGCGCCAGGCAGACACAGCCACTGCATGACATCGGCCAGCGTCGGGTCTTCGGCCGTATCCGCTGCCTGCAGTGACTCCGTCACTGAGCCATCGGGTGCCGAGGCCTGCTTCGCCATGCCGGCAATGCTGCTGGCCAGTGCCGAAGCGAAACCCTCTTCCGTCGGCGCCTCGGCGCCAGACGTGGCACCTGCGCCAGCCGCTGTGGCAGCGGCACCGGCAGTGGGACAGATCAGCAAGGCTGCAGCGTTCATCGATTCTCCGTCTGGCCGCGTGAGGCCCCTGAACGCTGTGCGCGTTCGTCCGTATCCTTCTGGTCACGCCGGTCACCGGCGCGGCGCTCTTCGTCCTGCCAGCGCCCGACGACCGAATCCACCGCCTTCACCTGACGCGCGGCGCTCTGCCATTGCGTGGTGCGGCCTGTGACATCGCCACGTGCCGCCTCCACGATCTGACCCTGCTGCTGGATGGCCTGGTCGAGTCGCGCAAGAAAGACCTGGAAGTCGCGCAGTGCCGTCACCGGCTGGCCCGCCTTCGCCCGTTCATTGAACGAGCGCTCATAGTCCTGCCGGTATTCCTGCAGGTCCTGGAGCTTCTTTTCCGCGTCCGCGAGCCGCTGCTGGGACTCGCCCAGGTCGCGCGCACGCTTCTGCTCGGTCTGGCCGAGCACGCGCTGCACGGGGGCAAGCCTTCCGGACCGTGTCATCAGGCGTCACCCATCAGGGCTTCGAGTTGCTTCACGCTGTCGGTGAGCGCAACGCGCTCGTGCAGATCCTGGCGCAGGAAGTCCCGGATGCCGGTCTGCGCAGTGATGGCCGCGTCGATGCGCGGATCACTGCCGTGCTGGTACGCACCGATGGCGATCAGGTCCCGGCTCTGTTCGTAGGTGGACAGCAGCTGTTTGAGGCGGCGCGCCTGCAGCAACTGTCGCGACGGCACGATGTCGTGCATGACGCGGCTGATCGACGCCTCGACATCGATGGCCGGGTAGTGACCGCCCTCGGCAATGCGCCGTGACAGCACGATATGGCCATCGAGAATGGCGCGTGCGCTGTCGGCGATCGGATCCTGCTGGTCATCGCCTTCAGTCAGAACGGTGTAGAACGCCGTGATCGAGCCGGAATCGGCCGATGCGTTGCCGGCACGCTCCACCAGCTGCGGCAGCCTTGCGAACACCGAAGGCGGATAGCCCTTGGTGGCCGGCGCTTCGCCAATGGCCAGGCCGATCTCACGCTGTGCCTGCGCAAAACGCGTCAGCGAGTCCATGATGAGCAGGACATTCTGGCCCTGGTCGCGAAAGTACTCGGCGATGGCCGTGGCCGTCCACGCGCCATGCAGTCGCATCAGCGGCGTGCTGTCGGCCGGTGCAGCGACGACGACGGAGCGGCTGCGCCCCTCCTCGCCCAGGATCTTGTCGATGAATTCCTTCACCTCGCGGCCGCGCTCGCCGATCAGGCCGACGACGATGACGTCGGCCTCGGTGTAGCGGGCCATCATGCCCAGCAGCACGCTCTTGCCCACGCCGCTGCCGGCGAACAGGCCGATGCGCTGACCGCGACCGACGGTAAGCAGTGAATTGATGGCGCGAACGCCGACGTCCAGCGTGCGCTCGATTGGCGCGCGCGTCAGCGGATTCAGCGGCACGCCGGCAAGCCGGGTGCGGTCCTCCACATGCAACGGACCACGGCCGTCCAGCGGCTCACCCGCGCCATCGATGACGCGACCGAGCAGTTCCGGGCCCACGCGCACGAAGCCCGCGCCTGTGCGCGGAATCACCCGCGCGCTGGGCTTCACGCCATGCACGTCGCCGGTGGGCATCAGGTACAGGCGGTCTCCTGAAAACCCAACGACCTCGGCCTCGACCGATGATCCATCCGCAGCCATTACTTCGCAGCGATCGCCGACCGCGGCCTGGCATCCCAATGCTTCGAGCGTCAGCCCGATCATGCGGGCGAGCTGCCCCTCCACCGGTGGCTCCGGCATGCCCGCGACAGCGCGCAGTGAGCGATCGAGCTGCTCGCGCCAGGGTTGAGTACGCTGCCGCGCGGCAATCACGATTCCGACCCTCCGCGCGCGTGTGCGCGCTCCTCGCCCAGCAGCGTCAGCAGCGTGGCTTTCAGCCGCGATTCGATCCGCGCATCGATCTGTGCATATTCGGTCAGCACGCGGCAGTCGCCGCGGGCCAGGACAGGATCATCGACAATGGACCAGGCCTGCTCCGGGCCTCCCGCGGGCAGTCGCTCGCGCACCAGCGCGGCGTCCTCCGGATGCAGCAGCACGCGCACGCCGCGGGCGGCGGCAGGCAGCAGCGCCACCGTCTCACGCACGATGCCGATGATCTGCGACGGATCCTCGCGCAGCTCCCTGCGCATCAGCCCACGCGCGATGGCGATCGCCAGTTCCACGATCTGGCCGTGGACCTCATCGTCCACATGCGACAGCGGGCGGGACAATGCACCCAGGGCCGTGGAGAGCGCGGCAGTCACTTCATCGAGCTGCCGCACCCGCGCATCGATCTGGCGCTGCGCCGCTGCCAGCCCGGCCGCGCGGCCAGCGGCCTCGGCCTCCACCCAGGCCTGCTTCTCAGGCCCCTGCAGATCTTCGAGACTCCCCGCGCCCTTGCCCGGCGAGAGCGCCCTGCCGCCGATCTGCGGCGCGCTCCAGGACCTCACGGCCGCGGCTTCCGCGCGAGACGATTCAATCTGCATGGCGTTGATCATTCATCCTTCTCCACCCAGTCACGTACCACCTGCGCTACCCGCACGGGATCCTTCGCTACCAGGCTGCGTGCCTGGGCGATCTGCTGTTCATAGGCGAGGACGGTGCCCGGCCGCGTGGTCCCTGCCTCATTGGCTGAAACCGCCTGCGGCTGAGGTGCGATGGCCGGGGCAACCACGGCCTTGGCCACGCTGGAAAGCGAGCGCATCAGCGGCCGGATGATGAACAGCAACAGCACCACGAGGATGATCAGGCCACTGAGCAGCTTGGCGATGTCGCGCACCATGGGCCGTTCCCACAGCGGCGTGGATTCGATCTCCTCTTCCTCGGCCACGGCTTCGGGCAGGAAGCTCTGGTTCACCACTGACACGCGGTCGCCTCGCCCCTCGTCGAAGCCGACAGCGTCACGCACCAGTGTGGTGATGCGGCCGACCTGCTCCTCCGTCAGTGCGGTCTCGGTGACCTTGCCTTCTTCATCCGTCTTGCGCAGGTTGTCGATCAGCACGGCCACCGACAGCCGCGTGAGCCTGCCGGCCGGCTGGCGGGTATAGGCCACGGTGCGGTCGATCTCATAGTTGCGCGTTGCTGCACGTGAAGCATTGTCGGGCGAGGCGCTGGTGGCCTCCGCTGTGGCGGCGGGCACCGCAGCCGTTGCGTTCGCCGCGTTGGCCGCCGCCGGCGGCTGCACGCGTCCGCCTTCAGGCGGCTGGTTGGTGAGCGAGCCCGGCACGCCCTGCGCGCCCGAACCGCTGCGGCTGGTCTGTTCGCTGGTCTGCTCGCTGCGCACGATCTGGCTGTCGGGGCGGTACTGTTCCCGCGCCTCTTCCGTCGACGCCATCTCGATCTGCGCCACGACCTGGGCGCGCACGCGGCCCGGCCCCAGCAGCGGCGTCAGCAGCGATTCGATACGCAGCGCATAGTCTTCTTCCATGCGGCGCGCGATTTCGAGCTGCTCCTCGCGCATCGCGAACTCGTTGTTCTTTTCGGGCGAGGACAGGAGCCTGCCCTGGCTGTCGACCACGGTGACCTGGTCAGACGTCAATTCCGGAATGCTCGAAGCCACCAGATTGATGATGGACTCGACCTGCTCGCGATCCAGCCGATGGCCGCCGCGAAGCTGCAGGAAGACCGAGGCACTGACCGGACGACGGTCGCGGATGAAGGCAGACTGCTGCGGCACGGCCAGGTGCACGCGCGCACCCTCCACCTGGCGCAGACCTTCGATGGTGCGGGCCAGCTCCTGCTCCAGCGCATGCTGGTAGCGGGCATTCTCGACGAACTGGCTGACGCCGAACCCCGGGTCCTTCTCCATCAGCGAGAAGCCGCTGCTGCCCGGCAGACCCTTGGCGGCCAGCTTCATGCGCGCATCGGTGACATTCTCGGCAGGCACCAGCACGGCGCCGTTCTCTACCTTGTACGGGATGCCGGACTGGTCCAGTGACTGCGTGACGCGGGCAGCGTCCGCATCGGCCAGATTGCCGAACAGCAGGCTGTAGTTCGGGCCGTGCGACCACAGCGCGATGCCCACGCCCGCGGCAACCGCGGCGGCAAGACCCACCAGCAACAGAAGCGGCCGCAGCCCGGCCACCACTCCCCCCGCATGAACCGGCAGACCGGTCGAATCAGCACTCATTGGCGAATCTCATCCTCAGATCGGCATGTTCATGATTTCCTGGTACGCACTGACCAGGCGGTTGCGGACTTCCACGGTGGCGCGGAACGCCACCGAGGCCTTGTTGGCTTCGAGCATGACCTGGGACAACTCCACCCCGGGCACTCCCTGCTCGAATTTCGTGGCGATGTCGGTGGCGCGGCTCTGCGCCTCGTTGACGCTGGCCAGGCCCTGCTTGAGCACATTGGCGAAGCTGGCCGGCTGCGCACCCTTGGCGCCATGGGCGCCCTGTGCACCAGCCAGCGCAGCGGCCTCGTTGCCAGGCTTTGCGACGTTCTGGCTGCCCAGCTTCACCTGCTGCTGCAGCTGTCGTATCTGCGCCAGGACACTGTCGATCTGCATGCTGCTCATGGTTTACCCCTGCCTCAGGCCGCCGGCACATCGATGCCGGCCGAACGCAGCTGCGCCAGCTTGTATCGAAGGGTGCGCGGGCTGATTCCCAGGCGCTCCGCCACCTCCCGGCGACTGGCGCCGGCACGCAGCGCCGACAGCAATATGTGCTTCTCCGTGGCGCGCAGCGAGCCGCGCAGCGCGCTGGATGCGTCGTCCGCGATCGACTGCACGGGTGCGGGCGCGACTCGCGCGACGATGACCTCGCGCAGCGCCTCGAAGCGGATGTGGGCGGCCTCGATCACCGGGCCATTGGCGATGATCATGGCCCGCTGCAGAAGATTGTCCAATTCGCGGATGTTGCCCGGCCAGCCATAGGACAGCAGAAGCTGCGCCGCGTCCGCGGACAGGGCCGGAATGCGCCGGCCCGGAGAGGTGCGCATCTCCAGCAGCCGCATGGCCAGCGGCAGCACATCGTCACGCCGCTCGCGCAGCGCGGAAATGGTCATGGGGAACACACACAGCCGGTAGTACAGGTCCTCGCGGAAATTTCCCGTCTTCACCTCCGCGCGCAGATCGCGGTTGGTGGTGGCGATCACGCGCACGTCGAGGCTGACCATGGTGCGCGCACCCAGGCGCTCCACTTCGCGCTCCTGCAGAACGCGCAGCAGCTTGGCCTGCAGCGACAGTGGCATCTCGGTGATCTCGTCCAGCAGCAGCGTGCCGCCCTGGGCCTGCTCGAACTTCCCGGCATGGGACGCATGCGCGCCGGTGAAGGCGCCGCGCTCGTAGCCGAACAGCATGGCCTCGAGCATGTTCTCGGGAATCGCCGCGCAGTTGATCGCCACGAAGGGCTTCCGTGCACGGGGCGATCGTTCGTGGATGTGGCGCGCCAGCACTTCCTTGCCGGTACCGGATTCACCGTTGATCAGCACCGTGCAGTCTGTCGCGGCCACCCGCGCGGCAAGCGCATACAGCGCACGCGAGGCCTGGTCGACGACTACAGGCTCGCGGGCCTGTGTCAGTAGTTCGGTTTGCGTCTGCATGGCCGGTATACGAGCAATATCCGTGCCGGCCATGTGGTGCCTCTCCCGTGACAGACGTCACGGAAAGCGCACCGGGTTCGTCAATCCTCCGACGAATCGTCGACGGCGCCGATGTCGAACTTGCGCAGCTTCTCCACCAGCGTGGTGCGGCGCAATCCCAGCAGCCGCGCGGCCTGTGCAACGATGCCGCTGGAGCGCTCCAGGGCCTGGCGAATGAGCGATTCCTCGATCGCGGCAACATGCGCGCGCAGGTCCAGTCCTTCCTGCGGCAACTTCATGCCGGGTGCACGGGGGGCTTCCTCGAGCATGAACAGCGCCTCGCGTTCGGTCAGTTCCTCATGCTGCTGTATCGGTTGCCTCGGGGCAGGAAGGGCCGCGGCAGCAGACAGCACCGGCTCGGGCAGCATGGCCGGACACCCATCCGCTTCCGGTTGCGGCATCCAGTCGTGCGGCCGGTAGCGGGCCGGAAGGTCGCTGGCGCTGACCAGGCGGCCGGCACACAGGATGGACATGCGTTCGATGAGATTGCCCAGCTCGCGCACATTGCCAGGCCAGCTGTGCCGCGTCAGGCATTCCAGCGCGCTGGCCGAGAGCTGCACGCGCTGGCGGCCCGCGGCGGCATTCAGGTCGGAAAAGTCCCGGATCAGGGTCGGCAGGTCCTCGATGCGCTGGCGCAGCGAAGGCATGTCGATGGGGAAGACATTCAGGCGGTAGTACAGATCCTCGCGGAATTGGCCGCGGATGATGGCCTCTTCGAGATTGCGGTGCGTGGCGGCGATGATGCGCACATTGCAGCGGAACTGCAGGGCGCTGCCGACCCGCTCGAAAACCCGCTCCTGCAGCACGCGCAGCAGCTTGACCTGCATCGGGAGGCTCATGTCGCCGATTTCGTCGAGGAACAGCGTGCCGCCCTCGGCCAGTTCGAAGCGGCCCTTGCGGGTGGCCACGGCGCCGGTGAAGGAACCCTTCTCGTGGCCGAACAGCTCGCTCTCCAGCAGATCTGCCGGGATGGCGCCGCAGTTCACCGCGATGAACGGGCGGTTGCGGCGCGGGCTGTCGTGGTGGATGGCCCGAGCCACGACTTCCTTGCCGGTGCCGGACTCGCCCAGGATCAGGACACTGGATTCGTGGCCCGCCACCTGTGCGATCAGCGACTTGATCTGCTGGATGGGCTGCGACTGCCCCGTTGGTCCGCGGTGAGCTGCGATGCCGGCGAGGACTTCTTGTTCTGCTGTTGCCATGAGACCGATTCACGCACGCCGATCTGGCGTGAATGCATTGTCACCGGGTGGCAGCGTCAGAAAAGTGACGCACTGCGTCAGTCAACCGAGGATGCGTGTGATCCCCGTCTCACCTGGAGAACGGCGCGGCTGCCGGACCCCGGCAACATGCCGCCGGTGGCGCCGGAAAGCCAGCTTTTCGATCAGATCGGCCGTCGCCTCACCCGGCGGAGTGAAGGTAGCCTTCACCCTTCCGTCGGTTGTGACCTGCGTCACGTTCGCGATCAGCGTCAGAGGCTGCGCCAGGCAATCGCGCAGCCAGATGTCCAGCAGCCCCTGTTCGCCATTGCGTGGCGGCGTGGCGGTCTGCCATACGGCACCCAGCGCATTGAATCGCAAGGCGGCAGGTGCGGGACGCGGTTGCTGGGCCGCCAGTATCTGGCCCATCAGCTCCAGCAGAAGGTTCATCTTCACTTCGAGGCGAAGCAGATCATTCGAATGCATCGACTTGTCTTCGGCCTTCTCGACCGGCCCCTGCTCCTCGATGGTGGCGCAGACCTGCAGGGTGCGCACGTTGCGCTCGGTCAGCACTGCCACGGCGCCAAGGTCCAGGGGCTTCGCCAGCGGCCGCCAGCCCACGGGGAGTACATCCTCGTATGCCAGCTCATTGTGCAGGACGACCGTATCAACGCCTTCGTACATGGCTTTCCTCTGCGAGGAGGGCTATGCGAGCAGCGCCTCCACTGTCCGTTCCGATTCGGCTACCGCCGCGCCCAGCGCGCAAAGGCTCGAATGGAATTCGGCACCCTCGTGGATGGCCGACAGTTCACCGAGCATGCGCCGCCGCTCCGACATCAGCCGCCTGAGATCCGCCGGGGCTGCGCCATCGCGCAGCTTTCGGACCAGATGGGCGGTTGACGCCAGTACGCCCTGTACTAGCAAGCGCTGTGCCGGCCGGCGGACACGCGTCACAGTTCTGGCGACCGCGTTCACGGGCGCGGGGCGATCTGGATCCAGGCGCCACGCACCTCGCGGATGAGATTGCCGACCTCATCCAGCAATTCCGTCCGGCTCTCCGCATTGGCGCGGGTGAGCTGGCGGGCGATGTAGTCGTACAGGTCCGCCAGGTTGGCGGCGATGTCACCGCCCGCGGCCAGGTTGAGGCTCGCACGCAGTTCATCGACGATGGATACCGCCTGGTGCAGCAGCCGGGCCTTGGCCTCGGCCGAACCGTGCTCGATGGCGCCGCGTGCCGCGGCCACGCGCTCCAGGACCCCGTCCATCAGCATCACGATCAGCTGATGGGGATCGGCCGCCGCCACACCTCCGTGTGCAGCCACCGAACGATAAGCAGCGAGACTTGATCTTGAGTAAGCCGACATGCTGATGCTCCATGCCCAACATGTAACTTAACGGCTGCCGCGGCGCGGACTTGAGGCCGAATCAGCCGGATCTCAGCTCGACTTGTTCAGATTCGAGAGGGACGTCAGCTGCTGCGACAGGTAGCCGGACGTCGACTGCATCTGCGCCAGCATCGCATCCAGTGCCGAGAACTGCTTCATGTAGCGCTGCTGCAGCACTTCCATTCGCGCATCCAGCGCGGTCGTCTGGTTCTGCAGGTCCTTGCGCTTCGCAGCGATGCGCTGGTCGCGTGCCGCCAACTCACCGGTCGACGACAGCTTCGTATCGAGAAATGTCGACAGGCGTACGGCCACGCCGGACTCCGCGGCGGCAAACACCTGCGACACACCGGCCGGATCCGCATCCAGGGCATCGCGGAAGCGCTTCGCATCCAGCTGCAGCGTCCCCGACCCCGTGGTGGTGATGCCCAGGCTCGCCAGCGTGGTGTGATTTCCGGTCGCCCCGGACACCGGCGCCGACAGGATTCTCCGCATCTGGGCATCCAGTCCCCGCAGCATCGAGTCACCGATGAGCGGACCGGCAGTCTTGGTTGTCGCGTCGTATCTCGACAGCGTGGCGATCTGCTGCGCCAGCGCATTGTACGAACTGACGAAGGATTCGGCGCGCTTCTGGATGGTGGAGTCATCGCGCTCCACCGACAGCGACACCAGCTTGTTGTCTTCCGCCTTCTTCAGGTTGAGCGTCACGCCGTCGATGGCGCCGGTGACAGTATTGGAAGCGCTGTGGATCTCGTATCCGGAGATGAAGATCACGGAGTCCTGGGCGGCCAGGTCACGCTGCGAGTCGAAGCTCTGCAGGTCCTGCACCAGCTGCGCCAGGCCGGAATCAGCGCCCGTCGCACTGACGGTCACGGCATTGTCGGCACCGGTCTTGCTGCCGGTCAGCACCAGATAGCTTCCGGTTCCGGCGGTGTCGCGGATCAGGGTTGCGCGGACACCGCTGTTGTCCTTTGCGGCATTGATGGCATCACGGACATCGGCCAGCGTGTCGTCCGCCGCGATCTCGATATCGAAGGAGTCCGTTCCCACGGCGATCGACAGCGTGCCGCTGCCCACGGTGCCGGTCGGGCCGTCCGGAAACACGCCGGAACCCAGACGCGAGGCAGAGGCCAGCTGCACCACTTCGACGTCGTACCTGCCGGCGGCGGCCTTCGACGTGGCGGAGACCGTGAACGCGGCCTCGTCTCCGCTGGTCACCTTGCGAGGCTCGAAGGAGTCGGTCCCCTTGAGCGCAGCCAGGGCGGACTGGAAGGCGGACATGGCACCTTTGAGGGTGGCCAGCGCCGTGAACTCCGTGGAGACCTTGACCGTGTCGCGGTTGATCCGCTGGTCGGTGGTCGAGCGCTCCGCCGCCACCAGCTGGGTGACCAGCGTGTTGACGTCAAGGACCGCCCCGGAAGTGGAAATAGTCGCCATGCGGGAAATTATGTCAGGCGATCAGATCGACAAGTGTGCCCGACTGCGCATTCAGGCGACGCATCAGGCGCAGGGCATCTTCATTGGGAATCTGGCGCACCACCTCGCCGGTAGTCGCATTGCGAACCGTGACCACGGTGGTATTGGCGCCGTCGTCGACGCTGAACTCGAGATCCCGGCTCGAGGCGCGCATGAAGGCATTGAGCTGCTCGGCCACGACTGCCAGCGTGTGCTGCAGGTCGCGGACAGGAGTCTTGATACTTATTTCCGGCTTCGCCGGCGACTCTTCCCTGTCGGCGTTTACGGCGACGCGCTTGCCTGCGGTCGCAGTGGGAGCCGAGACACTGGATACAGGCTTAGCTGGTATATCCATGTTCTCTCCGGTTGCAAAGACGACGGAGACCTTTCGATCCCCGTCGCCTCCCGCTCAGTAGCGGGTCCTTCGGACTGTGCCTACTGCGATCAGCGCAGCAGCGACAGCACGTTCTGCGGCACCGAGTTGGCCTGGGCCACCATCGCCGTACCTGCCTGCTGCAGGATCTGGGCGCGGGTCAGCGCAGCCGTTTCGGCAGCGAAGTCCGTGTCGAGGATGCGGCTACGCGAGGCCGCCAGGTTCTCGGACACCGACTGCAGGCTGTTGATGGTCGACTCGAAGCGGTTCTGGATGGCGCCGAGGGTGCCACGCAGGTCGCTGACCGAGGCCAGCGCCGAATCGATGCGCATGATGGCGTCGTTGGCGTTGGCAGCCGTATCCACGGTAACAGCCGTCAGGTCGCCATTGGTCGCGGTGTAGGCCGCGGCGTCGATGCCGACGTCCGTACCGCCGCTGCCCGTGGCAACGCTGAAGTCCACCTGCGAGGACAGCACGAGCTGGCCGCTGTCATTGAGGTACGCCGCCACGCCCGAGCCCGTGGCATTGATCGCGGACACCAGCTCGTCAGCCGACGAGAAGGTACCTTCGACGCCGTATTCCGTGCCATCCACGGTGATGACCAGGTCATCCGCGGCCAGCGTCACGTCCTGCGCGGTTCCCGGCGAACCAGTCGAACCACCGTTGATGAACGGGTTCGTGGAAAGCTCGGTATCGCTCAGATCGATGTCGCCCACTTCCTGGGCAACCATGCCGATGGCGTCCGTCTTCATGCTGGTGTTCAGGCCGACCGAGATGGTCTCGCCGACGTTCGCACCGACCTGGAAGCTCGCGCTGCCGAAGGAACCGTCCAGCACCTTGCGGCCGTTGAACGAGGTCTGCGAGGCAATGCGCTGGATCTCGGCCAGACGCTGCTGCACTTCCTGGTCCAGAGCGGTGCGGTCACCGTCCGAGTTCGTGGCATTGGCCGACTGCACGGCCAGCTCGCGGATGCGCTGCAGGTTGTTCGTCACTTCCTGCAGGGCGCCTTCCGTCGTCTGCGCCAGCGAGATGCCGTCGTTGGCATTGCGGGCAGCCTGGTTCAGGCCGTTGATCTGGGTGGTCATCCGGCTCGAGATCGCGAGACCGGCCGCGTCGTCCTTGGCGCTGTTGATGCGCAGGCCCGAAGACAGGCGCTGCAGCGAAGTGGCCATCTGGCCGCCAGAAGTCGTGAGGTTGCGCTGGGCATTCAGCGACATCACGTTCGTGTTGATGACAAGTGCCATTACTTTGCTCCTGTAAAAAACTTTTCGTTACGTTCCGGCTAAGCCAACCGGCGGGTGCCCTGGACGCTTTCCGCCAGTGCCATCTACATGCGGCTTAACGGCTTGTCCGGGTGATCCTTGAGTCCGTCCGGCCGTTCCGATCAGGAAATGCGGCCGGGTTCACAGGCGGGGCGCGCAAACGTGCGCAAAGTCACATCCCGCACTACAGGTAATCGAACAGCGACAGCTGTCCGATGCGCGTATACGCCGCCTGCGCGGCCTGCAGGCCGGTCATCTGCTGGTTCATCCTGCTGATGGCCTCGGCGTAGTCCAGGTCCCTGAGGTCGCTGACCGAGCCGGCCAGCTGGAGCTTCAGGTCCTCGCGGACGTCTGCCGCAGTGTCGATGGAAGACAGGCGGGCGCCTACTTCCGCCCTCAGGTCCACTACGTGGGACAGGCCCTGGTCGAGCTGCTGCAGGGCCTTGCTGAGCGCACTGCCCTGCAGGGACCTCTGCTGCGCCGTGCTGGAGCTTCCCGTCAGGGCGCTCACCAGATCGTCCAGTGTCTGGAACAGGCTTTCCGATCCCGCCGGCGCGATCTCGAACGTGTCTCCCGCGGCGGGAGTGCCGGTGACCCGCACCTGCACCCCGTTGAATGCGATCGCGCCGCCATCCACATAGGTTCCGGTCACTGGATTGCCACCGCCATCCAGCAGCGGATTGCCCGACCCGTCGAGTACGCGCCAGGTATCCGGCGCGGTGAACTCGATGGTGTAGTCGTCCTCCACCCACGCGGAGGGGTCCACTACCTGGCCCGGATCGACGGTGCCGGAGCCGGTATGCACGCCAGTGGTCACGGCGAAAGTGCCGTTGCCCTCGGGTACCGCCATGAACACGCGGTCACCGGTAAGGCTGTCCGCCATTTTCTGGCTGGAGCTGATCTGCAGCTGGCGCACGCCCTGGTCGCCGGCATAGGCAACGCCCGAGGTGCTGCGCGCGAACGGCTGCACCTGCGAGGAGAATCCGGAGAAAAGGTATTCGCCGCCGGTATCCCGGCGATTGGCCAGGTCCACCAGTTCCTGCGCGCGCGACTTCAGCTCGGTGGCCACCGACTTCAGCGAAAGCTCGTCCAGTGCGCCATTGCCGGCCTGCACGGTCAGGTCGCGTGTACGCTGGAGCAGATTGCCCAGGTCCGCCAGCGCCTGTTCGGTCACGCCGAGCCGCCCTGCCGCGATATCCGCATTGCGGCCGAACTGCTCCAGCTGCGACTGCTGCTGCTCCATGGCGAGGACCCGCGTCGACCCGATCGGGTCGTCCGCCGGCGTCAGGATGCGCTTGCCCGAGGCAACCTGCTCCTGCGTCCTGGCCAGCGCGGTCTGCTGCTTGAGGATCTGGGCAATCGCCGCGGAATGCTGCCGTACCGTGGAAACGCGGTTGATCATCGCCGTGTCGCCTCCAGCAGCGAATCGAAGATCGTCTGTGTCACGCGGATCATCTGCGCCGCGGCCTGGTAGGCCTGCTGGTAGCGCATCATGTTGGCCGCCTCTTCATCCAGGTTCACGCCGGACAGGCTCTCGATGGCTGCGACGCTGTCGTCGTAGATGACCTGCTGCGCGGCCAGGCTGCTGTTGGCCTGCGAAGTGGCCACACCGATCGAACCGATGAATCGGGTCACCGCGCTGTCCAGCGATTCGGTGCCGCCATTCAGCACTCCCTTCGAGAGTACCGAGGCCAGTTCCAGCGCATTGCGGTTGTCACCGGTGCCGGCGGAATTGTTCGCCACCGTGAATTGATCGCCCGCGGCCGGCGTGCCGCTGATCTGCACGCGCCAGCCATTGATGTCGATGTTGCCGCCCGCCGTGTATGTGCCGGTGACAGGATTGCCACCGCCATCCAGCAGCGGATTGCCTGCTCCATCCAGCGCTTCCCAGGCATTGCCCGAGGTGAACCGGAGCGTCACGGTGCTGCGCAGCTGCGCATTGCCGGCGCTCAGCACTTCGCCGGAAGAAATCGTGGCGGAGCCGGAGTTGCCTGCCGCGGTCGAAGTGCGGATCGGCGCGGCCGCCGCGATCTTTGCGGGATCGCTGATCAGCACGTCCATGCCGGAAATCGCACCGGCAGTGGGACGCACGAGCAGCTTGTCGCCGGTGGCCGGAGTACCGCTCAGGACAATCGAGAGACCCTCGGCCACGATGGGGTTGCCACTGGTGCCAGCACCGGTGAACGTCACCGGAGCGCCCGTATCGGCCCGCGTCATCTGCCAGGCGGCACCATCGTAGCGCAGCACATAATCATTGGCCGTCAACGCGCCCGTTCCGGTCCGGGTCACGGCTGCACTGAGCACTGCGGTATTGGTGGTGGCGGCGACTGCCGTCGGGCCACCGACGGCGAACAGGTCGCCACCCAGTGTTCCGGACAGGTCCACGCCTTCGCGATGCTGGGCATTGGTGACGTCGGCCAGCGCAACGGCCATCTGGCCCAGCTGGTTGCGTACCGGATCCAGCATTTCACGGCGGAAATCCAGCAGTCCGCCGACGCTGCCGCCGGACAGGGAGCTGCCGATGTCCACGATGCCATTGGGAGACTTGAACGCCAGCGTCAGGCGCGAGGGCTGGAACGCGTCCTGCTGGGCAACCAGCGTGGAAGACGTGTTGCCCACCACGAGCGCCTGGCCGTTGCCGATGAATACATTGAGCTGCCCGTCGTCCTGGCGGACCACGCTGGTCTCGACGCGACCGGCCAGATCCGCGAGCTGCGC
>Ga0315912_10003057_pt1 | contig 17058 bp, 9 predicted proteins | sample VfabasoilMG_FD_204469 | JGI IMG/M metagenome (GOLD analysis project Ga0315912, IMG submission 204469) | Garden soil microbial communities collected in Santa Monica, California, United States - V. faba soil | ecosystem: Environmental > Terrestrial > Soil > Garden | place: USA: California... | reverse complement strand
CCTGAGCGGCTTCGGCGAGCAGCGCGCCTACATCGCGACGCTCGCGCCGCAGGCCTGGTTCGTCGCGGGTGACGGCCTGCCCGGCGCCGCCGGCGAGCCCGAACTCACCGGCAGCGGCCCGCAGACCGCCCTGTCGCGCACCACGCTCGCCATCCGACAGGCGGCGCCCGACGCGCTCGCCTATCTCGTTGCCGGCCTGGGCCGCGCCGACGTCCCCTTCCTGGGCGGCGTGCTCGTGCCGAGCCCCGACATGGTGCTGCCCGTGCAGCTCGATGGCAGCGGCGCGCGAGACGTGGTCTTCCGTTGGCCGGCCGGCGTGGCGCCGGGCACGGAGGCGTACTGGCAGGCCTGGATCAGCGACGCGAGCGCACCGCAGGGCTACACGGCGACCCGGGCCTTGCGGAGCGTCACGCCTTGACCTGAGCCGAGGCATGAAGGAGGGGCGAGTGCCGAGCCTCACGAGGAGGGGCTGCGTAGCGGTGCTCGCCACTCCGCACGACCTCCCGGGACCACGGTAGGATGGCGACGCTCGTCCCTCGACAGACGAGGCGCGAGACGAGCCGTCTCGATCAGGGAGGAAGTGAAATGGTTGCTGCCCGGGTCGCTCGTGGTCCGATCGTCCCCATGGTCTTCGCGACTGCAATGCACCTGGTCGCCTCGGAAGCCGCTCGGGGACAGGGTGCGAGCCTGTTCCCAATGCAGCACTTCCTGGTGGGAGACAATCCCTCGTCGGTTGCCGTGGGAGACCTCGATCAGGACGGGGACCTGGATCTCGCCGTGACGAACGGCCGCCCGAATACGGTGAGCATCCTCCTGGGCGCCTCAGGTGGGAACTTCAGCAGCGGCGGATCCATCACCGTGGGCTCCAAGCCCAGCGCGGTGGCGATCGGAGACTTCGACCAGGACGGGGATCTGGACCTGGCCGTGTCGAACGAGGAATCCGATTCGGTGAGCATCCTGCTCGGAAGTGCGGGAGCGAGCTTCACTCGAGCTGGAACCTATGCCGTGGGCGCGCGTCCCACGTCCGTCGCAGTGGGGGACTTCAACCGTGACGGAGACCAGGACCTCGCGGTGGCGAACAGCCTATCCGACACGGTGAGCATCCTGCGCGGCGGCGCCGCAGGGGCCTTCTCCGCCGTCGGTGCATTCAGCGTGGAGAGTGATCCCCGCTCGGTGGCCGTGGGCGACTTCGATCAGGATGGAGACGACGACCTGGCCGTGGCGAGCTTCGAGTCGAGCAGGTTGAGCATCCTGCTGGCGACGTCGGAACCGGGTTTCGTCAGCGGCGGATCCTATCTCGATGGTGCGGCGCTCGGTTGCAGGTCCGTCAGCGTCGGGGACTTCAACCAGGACGGTGACGCAGACCTCGTCGTGACGAACGCGTCCTCGAGCACCCTGAGCGTCTACCTGGGCGGCGCGGGCGGGAGCTTCTCCCTCGACTCCATCTACATCGCCGGGGGCTCGTTCCCGGTCGCCGCGGCGATCGGGGACTTCGATCAGGACGGCCACCAGGATCTGGCAGTGGCCAGCTCAGGCTCGGACAAGGTGGGCATCCTGCGAGGGAGCATCGGGGGCGCCTTCTCCCGAATCGTGGAGTCCTACTTCGTCGGAGCGGGTCCCGTATCCATCGGAGTGGGGGACTTCGACAAGGAGGGGTACCAGGACCTGGCCGTCGTGGACCAGGGCGCGCGCATGGTGAGCATCATGCTGGGTGGCGCGGGAGGGATCTTTGCCAGCGCCGACTCCTACACCGCAGACGGCCCTTCCAGCTCCATCGCCATGGGCGACTTCAATCGGGATGGGGTTCTTGACCTGGCCGTGGCGATCCAGATCTCCAACTCGGTGAAGATCCTGCTGGGTGGCGATGCCGGGAGCTTCGAGCAGGTGGGTGCCTACGTGGTGATTGCTCCCGAACCCGTGGCGGTGGGCGACTTCAACCTGGACGGAGAGGCGGACCTCGTCGTGGGGAACACGAACACGCTGTCCATCCTGCTGGGCAGTTCCGGAGGGAGCTTCATCAGCGGCGGAACGCTGAGTGGTGGCGGTCAATCGATCGCGGTGGGGGACTTCGACCAGGACGGAGACCAGGACCTCGCCGTGGCACAGGATTTCCCCGAGGAGTTGCGCATCCTGCTCGGTGGACCGGGTGCGAGTTTCGTCGGTGCGGGCACGTATCAAGTCGGGACCAGACCATTCGCTGTCGTGGTAGGGGACTTCGACCGGGACGGAGACCAAGATCTGGCGGTGGCGAACTACAAAGCCACGAAGCACGAGCCCGACACGGTGACCGTCCTGGTGGGCGGCCCCGGCGGCAGCTTCACGCCCGCCGGCACTCATGACGTCGGGGCCGGGCCCCGATCGATCGCGGTGGGAGACTTCGATCAGAATGGCGACCAGGATCTGGCCGTGGTCAGCACGCTGGACGACTCGGTGAGCATCCTGCTCGGCGGTGCGGGAGCCAGCTTCGGCCCGGCGAGCACGTTCGGTGGCGAGGTCTTCAGCGGGGACTTTGCCACGGGTCCGCGCTTCGTCGCGGTGGGCCAGTTCGATCTGGATGACGACCAGGACCTGGCCGTCGTGAACGACAGTTCGAACACGGTGGGCATCCTGCAGGGAGGCGCGGGCGGGAACTTCGGCAGCGCCGGCCACTATTGTGTCGGCCCTGCGCCCATCGGCGTCGTGGCAGGGGACTTCGATCAGGACGGAGATCAGGACCTGGCCGTCGCGAACTCGCTCCCCCCCGGCGGGGTGACCGTCTCGCTGAACCAGAGCCTGGCGCCGGCTGGAGCCTTCGTGAACCTCGGCCCCTCGGGGATCCCTGGGCAGTTCGGCGAGCCGATCCTGAGTGGTTCGGGAAACCTGACGCCGGGAGTGGCGCAGGGCTTCGAACTCACGCTGGGCCACGCGCAGCCCTTCGACCTGGCGTACTTCTTCCTGAGTGCAGAGCCGACGACGCCGTACTCGCCTTTCTACGGCGGCACGTTCTATCCATTGCCGATCGTGTACCAGAGCGTGTTCCAGGCCAATGCCGTCGGCGCCCTTGCGCTTCCCACGGTGATGCCCGCCGCCGTCCCGTCCGGGGCGCAGCTCGTGTGTCAATTCTTCTTCCTGGACGAGTTCGCCCCGGTCGGCGTGAGCGGCAGCAATGGCCTGCGGCTGAGCGTGCCGTAGTCGCAGCGGGGCGATGGCCCGGGCGGTCGCCATCGGGATGATGTCCGGTCCCCGTCCGGGTCGCCCCGCCATGTCGCACGACGTCCTCATCCGAGTGGCCAGCATCCTGGCCATGGGTGTCGCCGCCCAGTGGCTGGGCTGGCGGTCGAGGGTGCCGTCCATCCTGCTGCTGCTGCTGGCGGGGATCACCGCCGGCCCGCTCCTGGGCTTCATCGATCCGGACGCGCTCTTCGGTCCGGTGCTGCCCTCGCTGGTGTCGCTCTCGGTGGCCGTCATCCTGTTCGAGGGCGGCATGAGCCTCAGGCTGCGCGAGCTGAAGAACATCGGCGGCATCCTGCTGCGGCTCATCACGCTGGGCGCGCTGGTCTCGTGGTCGCTCTCCACGCTCGCCGCGCACCTCCTGCTGGGGCTGTCGTGGCCGCTGGCCACGCTCATGGGCGCCATCCTCATCGTCACCGGGCCCACCGTGGTCGGGCCGCTGCTGCGCCACCTGCGGCTGCGCGACGAGGTCGGCATGCTGCTCAAGTGGGAGGGCATCGTCATCGACCCGCTCGGGGCCATCCTCGCCCTGATGGTGTTCACCATCGTGGATGCGACGGGGCACCAGGGCGGGCCGTGGGGCGCGGCGCAGCACTTCGCGGGGGCGCTCGTGGTGGGCGCGGGCCTCGGCGGCCTCGCGGCGGGGCTCTTCGTCTTCGCGCTGCGCCGCTACTGGATTCCCGACGCGCTCGAGAACGCCGTCTCGCTGGCGCTCGTCGTGGCGATCCACACGGCGGCCAACGCGCTGCAGGCCGAGTCGGGCCTGCTGGCGGTGACGGTCATGGGCATCGTGCTCGCCAACCAGCGCTGGGTCGCCATCCACCACCTGCTGGAGTTCAAGGAGAACCTGAGCGGGCTGCTCATCGCCTGCCTCTTCGTGGTGCTCGGTTCGCGCCTGGGCATGGCTGACCTGACCCGGCTGGGCGCCGGCACCGTGCTCTTTCCCCTGGCGCTGGTCTTCGTGGCGCGCCCGCTCTCGGTGGCCGTGGCGACCTGGGGCTCGGCGTTGTCCTGGCGCAAGCGCCTGTTCGTGGCCTGCATCGCGCCGCGCGGCATCGTCGCCGTGGCGGTCTCGTCGGTCTTCGCGATGGAGATGGCGGACGCCGGCTTCGAGCGGGCCAGCGACATGATCCCGGCCACCTTCTCGGTCGTGTTCGGCACCGTGCTCTTCTCGGGCCTGGTGGGGCCGGTGCTGGCGCGCAGGCTCGGGCTCGTGGCGCAGAACCCCCAGGGCGTGCTCATGCTCGGTGCGCATGCGTGGGCGCGCAGCCTGGCCCTGGCGCTCAAGGACGCCGGCTGCACGGTGCGCCTGGTGGACACGCACTGGCTCAACGTGACGACGGCGCGTCTCGCGGGGCTGGACGCGCACTACGGCAGCATCTTCTCCGAGGACACGCTGGACGAGATCGACTTCGGCGACCTCGGTCGGCTGCTGGCGCTCACCTCCAACGACGAGGTCAACTCGCTGGCCTGCGTGAGCTGCACCGAGCTGTTCGGCCGGCGCGAGGTCTACCAGCTGCCGCTGCCGGCGACCACCGGTCGGCATCAGGCCGTCAAGCGGCGGCACCGCGGGCGTTTCCTCTTCGGGGCCGAGGCCTCCTTCGATGCGCTGACGGCCAGCCTGGCGGGAGCGCGCCGCTTCCATCGCACCAGGCTCAGCAAGGAGTTCGACTACGCGACCTTCCGGGCGGCCCACGGCGGTTCACCGCTGCTGCTCTTCTGCCTGAAGCCCAACGGCAACCTGCTCGTGGGCACCGCGCAGGACGCGCCGGCGCCCGGCGCGGGTGACGTGATCATCTGCCTGGTGCCGGCCGAGCCGGAGGCGACGGGGCGCGCCCTGCCGCCGGGCGAACAGCAGGTCGCGGCGATCACCGCGTAGGATGGGCGGCGGCGAAGCCACCTTCCGCCCGGGAGCTTGACGCACATGAAACCCCGCCTCACGCGAGCCGGCCTGTCCCTGCCCTCCCTGCTGTCGTGGTCGCTGCTGCTCTCGACCGCGCCGCTGCACGCGCAGGCGGCCGCGTCGCCGCAGTCGCCGCAGGGTTCCGCAGGCCCGCAGGTGCGCAGCACGACGAACCCCGGCGGCGGCTTGCGCGGCGCGCCGACCTACGGCCTGGCCACCTACGGCAGCTCGGCTCGCGGCCTCAGCAGTCGCACGGAGGTCGTGAGCCACCGGCCCACGCTGGCCGAGTTCCTGGAGTGGATCGGTGCCGAGCCGACTCCGGCGCCGGGCGTTGGCAGTCCGCCTCCGCCGCCGCCCGCGCCGGGTGCGGGTGCGGCGCCACGGCCGGTGCCGCGCATCGGCCCTGGGGCCGCTCCGGCCGGCGGCACCGAGAGCCCCGACGCCCAGTACCGGCTGCGTGCGCGGCTGCTCACCTTGCGCTCCGGGGCCGTGCTGCAGGCCACGAGCCGCCGCCTCGACGACGGCTGGCAGGTGCAGATCGACGGCGCCTGGCAGCGGCTCGCCGGCAACGAGGTCGTCTCCACGGTGCTGGAGGGCGATGTGCTCGCCGAGCTGAGGCAGCGCCTGAGGGGACGCGACGACAGCGACCCGGGCGCCCTGCTCGCCGATGCGGACTGGATGCTGGAGCGCGGCCTGGTGCGGGAGGGTCTGCGCGCCCTCGACGTGCTGCTCGCGGGCGACCCCGACGACCCGGACGTGCTCGAGCTGCTGGCGGCATCGAGCGAGAAGCTGCTCGCGCCGGGCGCGGGCCCGGCCGACGGCACCGAGGCGCTGCTGGCCCTGGGCGCGCGCTCCTCGCCTGGCGCGCAGGAGCTGATCGTGCAGCAGCTCGTGCCCTACGGCGTGCGCCATCGCAACGAACTCGAGCGCCGCCTGCTCGACGAGCAGCAGAGCCCGGACGCGGCGCGCAGCGACTTCGGCGCGCTCGCCCTGCGACGGCTGTTCCCGGCGCGGGCGACGATGCGCCAGGAGCCCGCTCAGGGATCGCCCTGAGGTCGGCGGGGCGAGGCGGGGCGAGGCGGGGCGAGGCGGGGCGAGGCGGGGCGGGGCGGCCGGCCGCGGCACGCCGCCCGCCGCCCGCCGGGGCGGGTAACCTACCCTGCTCGTCCGTCGCCTCCCCGACCCCCGTGGCGCGTTCCATGAGGACTCTCCGTCCGCCCTTCGGCGCACCCGTCGCGTGTGCGCTCGCCGTCCTGTTCCTGCTGCCCTCGCCGTCGCCGGCTCAAGGCGTCGCCGCGCGGCGCACGACGCACGCACCGGCTGCTCCGCGCGTCACCGCGGAGGCCACACTCGAATTCATCGCCCTGCCGGCCGGTGCGCCGAGCTTGTTCGAAGCGCTGGTGCCGCACGACGGCGAGCTGCTCGTGCTGCGCCTGCAACAGCACAGCCTGCGCGCGCCGGGCTTCTCGGTGCGCGAGGGCGAGGTCGGCGAACTGCTCGCACCGGCCCCGGCAAGCTACCGCGGCGAGGTCGTCGGGCGCGCCGGCTCGGTGGTGCTGGCGAGCCTGCGGCCGAGCGGCCTCGCGGCGCGCGTGCTCGAGGCCGATGGCACGAGCTGGACGATCGAACCACTCGCGGCCGACGACCCGTCGCTGCCGCGCGAGGCGCACCGGGTGGACGCGGGCGCGTTCCCGGCCGACGACCCGCGCGCCCAGGGCGCCTTCCCCGGCGGCTTGCGCTCGCGCGGCGCCGGCCTGCCGTTCGTGTGCGGCACGCCCGAGGCGCCGACGTCGCCGGACGCTGCGGGTTCGCAAGCGCTCGGCACGGGCTCGGTCGCTCCCCCTGCGTTGCCGCCTGCGCCCGCGGGTGGCGCGCTCGGCCCCGGCACACTGCCGGGCGGACTCGCACCGCCGAGCGGTGGCGGCGGCGGTGGCGGTGGCGGTGGCGGCGGTGGCGGCGGTGGCGGTGGCGGCGGCGGCGGCGCGAGCGGCCTGCCCGGCGGCCTGCGTCCCGACGTGAAGCACCACGCGCCCGGCTGCTTGCGTCGCGCGCAGATCGCCTTCGACGCCGACTTCGAGTACTTCGTCGATCGCGGCAGCAGTGTGGACGAGGTCGTGGCCACCATCGAAGGCCACCTGAACGAGGTGGACTTCTTCTATGCACGCGACGTGCTCATCACCTACGCGCTCACGGCCATCGTCGTGCGCACGGCGCCGACGCACTACGTGACCGGCAGCCCGTACGAGCTGCTCGACCAGTTCGTGGCGGAGTGGAACGCCAATCAGGGCGGCATCGTGCGCGACATGGCGCACCTCATGACCGGCAAGGACAGCCTGGAGGGCATCGCCGGCTTGGCCTACGTGGGCGTGGCCTGCAACGTGGGCATCGCCTACGGCTGGAGCATGGACAGCGCCGGCATCATCGGGCACGAGCTGGGGCACAACTGGGGCGCGGGCCACTGCCACGATCTGTCGCCCTGCAACAACATGTGCGGCGCCTGCCTCTATGTGGCGCCGGTGACGAAGCAAATTATCATGGACTACGCGGCAGCCAGCAGTTGCCTCGTGCCGCTCGACGACGACCACGCTGCGCTGCCGCCGTACGCCATGCCCGAGAGCGCCGTGCTCGCCAAGACGGCCTGGGACGCGCCGGCGCCGCTGGCCTTCGACGTGCTCGCCAACGACCACGACGGCAACTGCTCGTCGCCGCTGCTGGCGGGCTTCGAGCCGACGAGCGAGCGCGGCGCCGCGGTCTCCGGCGCCCCCGGCGCGCCACTCGAGTACACGCTGCCGGCCGCGCCCTTCGTCGGCGACGACCGCTTCGGCTACACGATCCGCGACGCGGGCGGCCTCACGGCCAGCGCCGACGTCACGGTGTCGGTGCGCCCGCAGCGCCTCGCCGGCCTGTGGCGCCTCGACGAGAGCGCGGGCACCGTCGCGGCCGACGCCACGCTCGGCGGCCACGACGGCAGCAGCAGCGGCGGCCCGCTCTGGATCGCCGGCGTGCACGGCGGCGCGCTCGACTTCGACGGCGTCGACGACCGCGTCACGATCCCCGCCCTGGGGCTCGCGACCGACCGGTTCACGCTCGCCACCTGGATGCGCCGCACCGGCAGCCAGGACCCGTGGGCCGGCATCGTGTTCTGTCGCGCCGGCAGTACGGTGGCCGGCCTCAACTACGACGCCGACAACGAGCTGACCTATCACTGGAACGGCGACCCGGCCACCTACAACTGGGACTCGGGGCTGCGGCCGCTGCACAACGTGTGGACCTTCGTGGCGCTCGTGGTGGAGCCCGAGCAGGCCACGCTCTGGATGCACGACGGCACGCAGTGGCAGACCGCCGTCAACAACGTGCACCACGATCCCGAGGCGTTCGACGGCGAACTGACCCTCGGGCTCGACCCGCTCGGCGGGCGCCGCTACGACGGCGCGCTCGACGAGGTGGCGCTCTACGACCACGCCCTCGGCTTCGAGGAGATCGAGCAGCTCTTCCTGCTCGGCGGGCCGGCCGAGGCGCCGCGTCCCGGCGACGGCCAGCCGCTCGTGCACCCGCTCGGCCAGCTCGCGTGGTTGCCGGGGCGGCTCGCCGACAGCCATGACGTCTACGTCGGCAGCGACTATTTCGCCGTGCGCGATGCGACGCCGGCCTCGCCCGAGTTCGAGGGCAGCACCGTGCTCGCGTCGTGGCAGCCGTCGGCGGTCGTGAGCGGCGCGGACACCTTCTGGCGCGTGGACACCCACGTCGGCGCCGAGCTGCTGCCCGGCCGCGTGTGGCAGTTCCCGCCGCTCGTCGCGCACCGCTGGCCGCTCGACGAGCTGTCCGGCACCGTGGCCGACGACGTGCTCGGCAGCGCCGACGGCCTCTACCAGGGCAGCCCGACGCTCGGGCAGGCGGGGGCGACGCCGTCCACCGGCGCCTCGGTCGACTTCGACGGCATCGACGACCGCATGCGCGTGCTGCCGCTCGCCCTCGCCACCGATCGCCTGACGCTCTCCGCCTGGGTGCGCCGCGACGGCGTGCAGAACGACTGGGCCGGGCTCGTCTTCTGTCGCGGCGGCGAGACCATCGCCGGCCTCAACGTGGGCACCGACGAGGAACTGCGTTACCACTGGGACGGCGGGCATTGGGACTGGAACAGCGGCCTGGTGCTGCCCGACCAGCAATGGGTCTTCGTGGCCCTGGTCGTCGAGCCCACGCGCGCCACGCTCTGGCTCGGCCAGGGCGGCGTGCTCACGGCGGCCGTGCACGAGGCCACGCACGGGGTCGAGCCCTTCGACAGCAACCTCGTCGTCGGACGCGACCCGACGAGCGCGGCGCGCAGCTTCGACGGGCGCATCGACGACGTGCGCCTGTGGCGCGCGGCGCTGGGTGCGCAGGACATCGCGGACGTGTACCTGGCGAGCCAATGAGTGAAGTGGGGTGAGCACGAGATACTGCGCCGGAGAACAAACTGGCGTTGCGTCCTTGACGGTGTTGCCCCCCCAAATGATCCTGGCAGGAATGGAGGGATAATCGTCACCCATCGCCGGAGAGGGGCCCATGCAACGCAGCGCTTCCCACGCGGTTGCTTTTTCTCGCGTCCACATCTCGATTGCGCTGATTGCCGCTCTGCTGGCCGCCCCTGACTCGGCTGCCCAACTCAGCGACTTGCAGCCCGGACACAATTTCCCCGCCGCCGTCGCTGCGTTCGGCACCGGCCGCAGCGAGAACATCGACGTCGGGGATGTCGATGAGGATGGTGACTACGACGTCGTGGTGGCGAACGGAGGCGAGGGCGCAGCCCAGGCCAACGTCATCTACATCAACAACGGCAATCTGCAGGGCGGTGTGCCGGGCACGTTCACGGATGAGACCGCCGCGCGCTTCCTGGGCGTGCCCAACGACACGAGTCAGGACATCGAGTTGGTCGACCTGGACGGCGACTTCGATCTCGACGTCTTCGTCGCCAACCGTGGCACGACGGTCAACGGCGGCGAGGTGAGCCGGGTCTACATCAACCAGGGCGGCCTGCAGCACGGCAACGTCGGCACCTTCCTCGAGGAGACCGACGCGTTCTGGGGCACGCTCGTCGGCGTGCCGCTGAGCCAGGAGGATGGTGTTCAGGATGGGCAGGGCCCTTGGAGGGACTTCTCCTGCGACTGCGACTTCGGCGACCTCGACGCCGACGGTGACCTCGACTTGTTCAACAGCTCGTACGGGCCCAACTTCACGGGCAACACCGACTCGCGCATCTTCCTCAACGTCGGCAACGCTCGCTTCGACGAGTTGTGGCCCTGGGCCGACGCCTCAGCCGACACCAAGTTGCTCACCTTGGACATCGACCTCGCCGACTTCGACGGCGACTTCGATCTGGACATCGTGGCTTCCGGCCGCGACAGCCAGGCGCGCATCTATCGCAACAACCTGAGCGACCGTGGCTGGGCAGCCGACCCCTTCACCGACGCGACGCAGACGGCGCTCCTCGCGACCGGGGCGGCGGTCATCGGCCCGAGCAATTACGAGACCGAGTTCGGAGACATGGACTCCGACGGCGACTTCGATCTCTGGATGGTCGACTACGACGACTTCAGTGACGTCCTGCTGCGCAACGACGGCGGGCTGATGTTCAGCAAGACCTCCTGGAACAAGGGCGATCCGTCCGTGGATGATAGCGAGTGCGACTTCCTCGACTACGACGGTGACGGCGATCTCGACGCCTTCATCGCCACCTTTTCGGGCACGAGCCGCATCTACCAGTCGTCGCTCGCCGACGGCGTGCCCGAAGCGCAGGGGCTGTTGCATCGCACGGGCACTCCCCTCGGCGGCAGCCTGGCCCCCTGGGTCGAGACACCCTTCGCGAACAACGTCGGCCAGCACCTGGACGGCGAATGCGCCGACATGGACGGCGACGGCGACACCGACATCCTGGTCTGCAAGGGCGCCAACCAGGGCAACCGTTACTGGGAGAACGCGCTCGGCGTGCCCGACACCCACGCACCGCACTTCCAGCAGATCACCGTGCAGGGCGACAAGGCCGACGGCAGCGACACGGTCATCCAGGCCCAGGTGCGCGACAACGCCAGCGCCTACATCGTGGCCTTCTACACGACCTCGCTGATCTACAGCGTGGACGGCGGCCCCGCGACGTGCGTACCCATGTCGAGCATGGGCGGCATGCAGTTCCGCGGCCTGATCCCCGGCGGCATCGACGGCAGCGTCGCCTATCGCGTCGAGTGCACCGACGACGCCGGCAACACGGGCGTCTCCGGCACGACCGTCTACCTGCAGGCCAGCAGCGGTACGCCGCTCTGGCAGAACCTGGGCTGCGGCACGCTGGGCGTGCACGGCATCCCCAAACTGTCGCTCAGCGGCAGCCAGATCGGCGGCAGCCCTGTCGCGCTCTCGCTCGTCGACACGGCTTTCGGTGCCCCCTGCTTGCTCTGGCTGGCCTTCGCGCCGACGCCGCTGAATGCGATCGGCGGCACGGTCTACGCCTTGCCCTTCAACGTGCAGGTCCCCGCCTTCACCGATGCGGGCGGCATGCTGTTCGCGAGCACGACCTGGCCCCTGGGCATGCCACCCGGCACCGAGGCCACCTGGCAGGCAGTCATCGCCGACGGAAATTCGGTGCACGGCCTGGTGCTCTCCAATGCCGTGAAGAGCATCTCGCCCTGAGAGGGATGCTCCTTCGCGCGATGCTGCACTCGGTTGCTGCGGAGTTCGTCCAGCCCGAACGCCGCTTCCAGGGCATCGAACGTCGGGAGGGACGTCCCTTCACTTCGATGAAACAGACGCTCTTGCGACGGGTCGGAAGCATCTTGGTGCTGCTGGTGGCTTGTGGGGCGCCGCGGGATGACGACCTGTGCGGGCTCTACAGCGCCCTGATCGAGTGTCACCTGCACGATCTGGCGTTCATGTTCGGATGGGAGCCGCCGTACGTCGTGGTCGACGCGCAGTTCATCGCGTCGCCGCGGGAGTTCCGGGTCCCGGAGGACGAGACCCGGCTCAAACCTGGCACGTTGCGGAGATACAGCGAAGCCGTGCAGGCGGGTCAGCGACTCGACGTGAGTTGCCTCCGACCCGTGGTGCCGGCCGTAGCACTGCCGGCCTCGGTCAAGGGATTGCCAGCCAAGCAGGCCGACCTCGCGCTGGTGCGCGCGCTGCCAGAGGCCAAGGGCTGGGTGATGGTCTCGCATGTCGGACTGAGCGACGACGGCGATGAGGCGCTGGCGGAGTACGTGTCGTGTCGGCTCGGGCACAGCGAGGTCCGGCGGTTCGTACTGCTCGAGCGCACGGCCGGCTCGGGATGGAAGGTGGCTTCCTTGCGTTGAGTGGCACGCCGCGAGAAGCGCGGGTTAAGGTCTCGGCATGGGCTTCGCCGCGATCCTGCTGCTCGCCATCGGCCTGGCGATGGACGCCACGGCCGTAGCAGCCGCGCGCGGGCTGGCGGCCGCGCGCATCTCGGCGCGCGAACTCCTGCTCGTGGCGCTCTGGTTCGGCGGCTTCCAGGCGTTCATGCCGCTGCTCGGCTGGCTGATCGGCAGTTCGCTCGGGCCCAGCGTCGAGGCCTGGGACCACTGGCTGGCCTTCGTGCTGCTCTCCGCCCTCGGCGGCAGGATGCTCTGGGAGGCCGCGGCTGCTGCGACGGCGGCGAGGCGCGGCTCGGCGGGAGCGCCGCATGAACGCACGCGCACGGCGGGCTTGCCCGCGGCCGACCCCTTCGGCCCGCGCGTGATGCTGTTGCTCGCCGTCGCCACGAGCGTCGATGCGTTGGTTGCCGGCATCACGCTGCCGCTGCTCGGAGCCCCGCTGCTGGTCTCGTTGCTGACGATCGGCCTCACGACCGCGCTGCTGAGCGCGCTCGGACTCCTCGCCGGCCGCAGGCTCGGCGCGCTGCTCGGCAGCCGCCTCGATGCCGCCGGAGGTCTCGTGCTGCTGGGCCTGGGAACGAAGATCCTCGTCGAGCACCTCGCCGCCGCCTGACCGGCGGGGCGTGCGGGGCGTGCGGGGCGTGCGGGGCGTGCGGGGCGTGCGGGGCGTGCGGGCGCGCGGGCGCGCGGGGCGAGCGGGAGTGCGGGCACGCGGGGCGTGCGGGCGTGCGGGCGTGCGGGCGTGCGGGCGTGCGGGAGTGCGGGCGTGCGGGAGTGCGGGAGTGCGGGCGCGCGGGGCGCCGTGCGTCAGGCGATGCCGGTGAGCATGTGCAGCAGCATGTAGACGGTCCACGCCAGCGCGGCGCAGCACGGCAGCGTGAAGACCCAGGCCACCAGGATCTTGCTGCCCAGGCCCCAGCGCACCGCCGAGAGCCGGCGCGTGGCGCCGACGCCCATGATGGCGCCCGTGATGGTGTGCGTCGTCGAGACCGGCACTCCCAGCCAGGCGGCCGTGCCGAGCGTGATGCCCGCCGCCGTCTCGGCCGCGAAGCCGTGCACCGGCTGGATCTTGATGAGCTGGCTGCCGAGCGTGCGGATGACCTTCCAGCCGCCGGCCGCGGTGCCGATGGAGATGGCCAGGCCGCATGAGAGCATGACCCAGGTCTGCACGTCCGTGCTCTGCTGGTAGCCGCCGGCGACGAGCGCCAGCGTGATGACGCCCATGACTTTCTGGGCGTCGTTCGTGCCGTGCTGCCAGGCCATGAACGAGACCGACACGAGCTGCAGCTTGCCGAACCACGACTGCACGTCGTGCGGCCGTTGCCTGCGCAGCAGCCAGAGCAGGCTGCCCATGATGAGGAAGCCCAGGCCGAAGCCGAGCAGCGGCGAGAGCAGCATGGCCTCGAGCACCTTGCGCAGGCCGGCCCCCTGCACGATGCTCAGCCCGCCGCGCGCGAGGGCGGCGCCGACCAGTGAGCCGATGAGCGAGTGCGAGCCCGAGATGGGCAGGCCGATGAGCGTCATCGCCGCGACCCAGATGGCGGCAGCGATCATGGCGGCCAGCACGATGGCCTGGGTGGCCTCGCCAGGCACGATGAGGCCGGTGGAGATGGTCTTCGCCACGCGCTCGGAGACCAGCGCGCCGAGCAGGTTGAGCACGGCCGCGAGCAGGATGGCCGTGCCCGGGCGCAGCACGCGCGTCGAGACCACGGTCGCGATGGCGTTGGCCGAATCGTTCCAGCCGTTGGTGAAGTCGAAGAACAGCGCCGCCGCCACGACGGCGAAGATGAGCAGGCCGGACTCATCCATTCTTCAGCACCACGGCCTCGATGACGTGCGCCACGCCCTCGCAGCGGTCGACCGCCTCCTCGCTGATCTCGAACAGCTCCTTGAACATGATGAGGCGGATCGGGTCCTTCTCGTTGTCGAACAGCCGGCCGAGCGCGGCGCGGAACACCTGGTCGGCCTCGGCTTCCAGGCGGCCGACCTCCGAGAGCAGCTCGAGGATGACGGCCGGCTGGCGCAGCGAACGCATGGCGCTGATGGCCTTCTGCAGGTTCACCGTGCACAGCTCGAGGATCTGCGCCTGACCGGCCAGTTCCTCGGGCACGTACTTCAGGCGGAACATGACGAAGCGCTGCGCCGCCGCGTCGATGTAGTCGAGCACGTCGTCGATGCGCGTCGCGAGAGCATGGATGTCCTCGCGGTCGATCGGCGTGACGAAGGTCTTGTACAGCTTCTCGAGCGTGGCGTGCGTCAGCTTGTCCGCGCGGTGCTCGACCTCCTTGACGCGGCGCGCATTCTCGAGGAAGTGCGGCGGGTCGTTGATGAGCGCCCTGTATCCGGCGGCGCCCTCCACCATGCGCGCGGCCGATTCGTCGAAGAGGTCGAAGAATTCCTCGTTCCGTGGGAACAGTCGCATGCTCGGCTCCGGGGCAGGGGCGGCGGGTCGGTGATGCGCAGCGGCGGTGCGGCGGGTCTGTGCTGCGCAGCGGCGGTGTGGCGGGTCGGTGGTGCGCAGCGGCTCGTGGGGTGGAACGGCGCGGTCGGGACGGTCGGGGGCCGCGCCCGGGCCCGCGTCCGGCGGTCTCAGCCTTCGAAGGTGGCGGCGCGCACGCCGGCGCGGGCGAGCAGGTCGGCTGCCCGCGTGGCGTCGGCGATGCCCGACTTGCGCACCGATTCGATCAGCGGCTTCAGCTCGCGCTCCTTCTCGAGGTAGCGGTGCACGACCGCGCCGATCGAGGCCGCGTCGATGGTGGCGAAGAAGTCGATGCCCTCGCGATAGACGATGCGCGACGAGAGGCCCTTGGCCACCATCCAGTCGAGGTAGGCCTTGGGCAGGTCGGTGAACAGGCGCTCGCCCACGGTGCGGTAGAGCACCTGGGGCACGTGCTCGAGCACGATCTCGCGCGCCAGCGGGTCGTCGGCTGGCCAGGTGCTGATCGACTGGTAGACCAGGTCGGCGGCCAGGTTCATGGCGGCCGACAGCCGCACCGACAGCTCGGGCAGCGACGACGTGGCGTGGCGTCGGGTCTCGGACAGCAGCAGCGTGGCCTCCTGTCGCGCGAACTGCCGCAGCTTCTCGAGCACCTGCTCGACGTAGGTGGACTTGATCGCCAGGAAGGCCTTGTCCTCGAGCAGCATCGAGGCCTGGATCTCGTACGACGAGCAGATCACGCCGCACTTGTTGGCCGAGCTGTCCTTGAAGATGAGCACTCCGAGCGCGTGCAGCTCCTTGCGCGCCTCGGCCGACAGGTAGAGGTTGGCGCCCTCCACGATGATGGGGCTGGACGGCTTGCCCTCGCTCGTCAGGAAGTCGCGCCAGTTGCGGGCGTTGAGCGTCTCGGGGCGGCCGCCGCCCGGCACGAAGACATCCGTCGCGCAGCGGTCGAAGGCCTTGCGCGCGTCGGCGGCGGCGGGGTTCTCGGTCGCGGCGCCGGCCACCAGCCTGCTGTGCGGCACGAAGCGCCCGCGCGCCGAGAGCGGCAGCGCATAGGACTCCATCGGCAGCGACGCCTGGAACAGCCGGGCCAGCTCGGCATGGTCGAAACCCTCCGGGTCGAGGGCCACGCCCGACTTGTCCACGATGCCGACGATGCAGGCGTTCTTGCCGTAGTCGCGCGCCAGGATGCGCATCATGTTGCCGGCCACGTCGCCGTCCGGGCCGCCGGTGATGCGCAGCGTGAAGCGCTGCTTGCGCGGGTCGATGCCGCGGAAGTGCAGCGCGCGCTCGAGGAAGACGTTCACGCCCTCGCTCGTGACGCCGTAGACCTTGTGGTTGATGCCCACGGCCTTGCTGCTGATGAACGCGCGCGCCAGCGGGTACTGCCGGCGCTGGGCGCGGGCGGCGATCCACTCGATGTGCTCGGGCTCGATGTACTCGTCCGGGCCGAGGTAGATGAACTCCTGCAGGCCGAGGCGGTCGCGCACCAGGGCGCGCGTGCGCGGTTCGGGCGTGATGAGGTCGAGGATGGCGTCGGTGAAGGCCTTGACGCAGCGCGTGAGGTCCTTCGGCACCTCGACCACGATGGCCGCCTTGGCGCCGCCCTCGGGGATGTCCTTGTTCTTCTGCTGCTGGGCGAAGGCCAGCTTGTAGACCTCGTCGTACAGGCTCTCGGTGGCCTTCTCGTACACCACCAGGTCGTGCCCCTTGACCACGCGCAGGCCGCCGCGCGCGATCTCCTTGAAGCGCACGTGGAAGCCGTTGAAGCCGCGGCCGTGCACGAAGAACACGCCGAAGGGCCGCTCGGGGCGACGCGGCGCCGAGACCATGAAGTCGGGGTCGAGGCGCATGGCCAGCGCGAAGCGCTGCGGCACGAAGGCGTTCGTGCGGCGCACCGCGGCGACGGCGTCGAGCAGCGTGCGCAGGATCGTCTGCGCGTTCTCGGACTCGGCCTGGCTGTCGGCCAGCCGGCGCAGCGTGGCGAGATCGGCCTCGAAGGTGGCGTCGGGGCAGTCGATGGTGGGGTGGAAGCGCCGCCGGAACAGCTCCAGCGCGAGCTGCGTGAGCGTCATGTGCTCCTGCAGCGTCTTCCAGACGCGGTCGAGCTTGTAGGCCACCGAGTCCTTGGCGGCGAGGCGCGGGTGCCCCAG
>Ga0315912_10003056_pt1 | contig 17059 bp, 16 predicted proteins | sample VfabasoilMG_FD_204469 | JGI IMG/M metagenome (GOLD analysis project Ga0315912, IMG submission 204469) | Garden soil microbial communities collected in Santa Monica, California, United States - V. faba soil | ecosystem: Environmental > Terrestrial > Soil > Garden | place: USA: California... | reverse complement strand
GGCAAGAACGAGCGAGCGACGCGGCCGTTCTCGACCGTGACCCCTTCGGCGCGCAACCGCCGCGCTTGCTCGCGGTGGGGCTTCGTGCCCGGCGGAAAGGCGATCTTGCCGCCGGCGCCTACGACGCGGTGCCACGGGAGGGCGAGGCCCTTCGGGACGTGCTTCAAGGCGTAGCCGACCTGGCGAGCCCGGCCCGGCAGCCCGGCCTCGCGGGCCACCTCGCCGTAGGTCGACACGCGCCCACGCGGGATCTGCGCCACGACGTCCCAAATCGTTTGCAGCGCGGGGTTGTCCTCGTGGCGCGGCACTCAGTCCTCGACGCGTTGCGGGATGTCGTCGGCGCGCTGGCTTGCTCGAAACTCGATGACTCGAAACTCGGCGAGCCCGTGCTTGCAGAACGGGTCCTCGCGCATGATCCCTTCGACTTCCTCGCGGCTCTTGCCGAGCGCGAGGATGATGCCGCCGTCGCGCGGGATCTTGCGGCCCGAGATCAGGAACCGCCCCTCCGCGTAATGCTTCTTCAAGAACGCCATGTGCGCGCGCATGCGCGCGTCGATCTCTTCGAGATTCGCTTTGTAGATCAGCTCGACGATGAACACTGCGTTGCCTCAGCGCGGCGGCTTCGCGTCGCGCGCGAGCTCGTAGAGCAGGTCGAGCGCCGCGCGCGGTGACAGCGCGTCGACCTCGAGCGCGCCGAGGCGCTCGAGGATGCGCCGTTGCTCCGGCGTCGCCGCGCTCGACTCGGGCGCAAACGAAAGTTCGGCTTGCGGGCTCGCGGGCAACAACGCCTGCTGGTGCTTCTCGAGGCGGCGCAAGTATTCGCGGGCGCGATCGACGACGTCGCGCGGAACGCCGGCGAGCTCTGCGACGTGGAGGCCGTAGCTCTGGCTCGCGGGGCCGGGTTTGACGGCGTGCAAGAACACGAGCTCTCGCCCGTACTCGGTGGCATCGAGGTGCACGTTGCGGCACGCAGGCACTTCCTCGGGCAGCGTCGTGAGCTCGAAGTAGTGCGTCGCGAACAACGTGAACGCGCCGATGCGCTGTGCGATGTGGCGTGCGGCGGCCCACGCGAGCGACAGGCCGTCGAACGTGCTCGTGCCGCGCCCGACTTCGTCCATGAGCACGAGGGAGGAGCGCGTCGCGCTGTTCAAGATGTTGGCCGTCTCCGTCATCTCGACCATGAAGGTCGAGCGCCCGCCCGTGAGATCGTCGGCCGCGCCGATGCGCGTGAAGATGCGGTCGATCGGTCCGATCGTGGCCGACTCGGCCGGCACGGCGCTGCCGATGTGCGCGAGGATTGCGATCAACGCGGTCTGGCGCATGTACGTCGACTTACCGCCCATGTTCGGCCCCGTGATGATCAGCATGCGCTCGTGCTCGTTCAGGCCGAGGTCGTTCGGCACGAACGGCTGCGAGCTCGACTGCTCGACGCCGAGATGGCGGCCGCCGCGATACTGAAGGCACGGCTCGTCGACGAGCGCGGGCAAGACGAGCTTCAGCGCTTGCGCGCGCTCCGCGAGATCGATCAGCGTGTCGAGCTCTGCGATCGCCTCGGCCGTGCGCTGGAGTTCTGCGAGATCGCGTGCGAGCAAGTCGAGCAGCTCGTCGTAGAGCTGCTTCTCTCGCGATAACGAGCGCTCGCGCGCGGAGAGCACCTTGTCCTCGAAATCCTTGAGCTCCGGCGTGATGTAGCGCTCGGCGCCCTTCAACGTCTGGCGGCGGATGAAGTCGGCCGGCGCGCTCGCGGCCTGGCCGCGCGTGAGCTCGATGTAGAAGCCGTGCACGCGGTTGTAGCCGACTTTGAGGTTCGCAATGCCGGTGCGCGCTTTCTCCCGCGCCTCGTAGTCGGCGAGGTATTGGTCGGCGTTCGTGCTGATGAGCCGCAGCTCGTCCAAGTCGGCGTCGTACCCCGGCGCGATGACGCCGCCGTCGCGCAGCAGCGCGGGCGGCGTCTCGACGAGCGCGCGCTTCAAGAGCGCTTGCTCGTCGGCGTGCTCGCCGCAATGCGCTGCCAGCTCTTGCAAGCGCTCGGCCGCGAGGGGCGCCGCCAAACGCCGCAGGCCGGGTAGTTGTGCGAGGCTGTCGCGCAAGCCGGCGAGGTCGCGCGGCCGCGCCGAGCGCAGGCCGATGCGCGTCAAGATGCGCTCGAGGTCGCCGATGTCTTTGAGCACGGCTTGCAGCTTCTCGACGGGACCGCCGCGTTGCAGAACGTCGATGGCTTGTTGGCGGCGCTTGAGCTCTGCGCGATCGCGAATCGGTCGATTGAGCCAACGGCGCAGGTGCCGGCTGCCCATCGCGGTCGCGCAGCGGTCGAGCAAGCCGGCGAGAGTGAGCTCGGCGCGCGCGCCCAAGCTCGTCTCGATCTCGAGGTTGCGGCGTGTCTGTGCGTCGAGGATGACAGCCTGCTCGCGCCGCTCTCGAGTCAGTGTGCGCAGGTGCGGCAGCGCCGCGCGCTGCGTGTCCTTCGCGTACTGCAGCAGGCACCCGGCGGCGCCGACGGCGGCCGGTGCATCCTCGGCGTCGAACCCTGAAAGGTCGAGCGTGCCGAGCTGCTCGCAGAGCAAGCGCTTGCCGGTGCCGGGATCGAAATGCCAGGTCGGGCGCCGGCGCGCGCCCGCAACGTTCGCGAGCCACGGCGGCGCGTCGAGATCTTCGGCGAGCAACAGCTCCGCGGGCCGCAAGCGCTCGATCTCGGCGTGCAGGGATTCCAGGTCGTTCAGCTCGGTCAGGCTGAAACGCCCGCCCGCAAGATCAAGCCAGGCGAGGCCGATCCGCGGCGTGAAGGCCACGGCCGCGAGCAGCCGCGTCTCCTTGTCCTCGAGCAGCGCCGCATCCGTCAGCGTGCCCGGAGTCACGACGCGCACGACCTCGCGCGCGACGGGGCCTTTGCTCGTGGCGGGATCGCCGATCTGCTCGCAGATCGCGACCGATTCGCCGAGCCGCACGAGCCTGCCCAAGTACGCCTCGACGGCGTGCACGGGCACGCCGGCCATCGGGATCGGCTCGCCGCCGGATTGCCCGCGACGAGTCAGCGTGATGTCGATCAGCTTCGCCGTGCGCCGCGCGTCGTCGTAGAACAGCTCGTAGAAGTCGCCCATGCGATAGAACAGCAGCGTGTCGGGGAACCGCGCCTTGATGGCGTGGTACTGCTGCATGACGGGCGTGTGCTGCGAAGACGTCATCGCGTCGCTCGAACGGCTAGTTCGGCGATTGTAGCCGCGGCGTGTTCGGTCCGCCGAGGCGCTAACGATCCCTGCCGGGCGTTAGTAACTGAGACGCAGGAACCCGTCTTGCTGACGCCGCTTGATGCGCAGCCAGATCTGCCGGTGTTTCGCGGCGAGCCAATCCGCGCGGCTGACCTTCGTGTTGCCGCGCAGCGTCTTCTCGTTGTCGCGGTACTCGCAGAACGCGCGATAGCCGTCGAGCTCGGGCTTGAGCTCGCGCGCCACGAGCTCGGCGATCAGCGCATCGTCGAGAAAGCCGATACCGGGAATCTTGTCCGGGATCATGTCCTTCGCGACGGCGAAGTAGCCGAGTGCTGCGCGGATGCGATTGCGGTCGTCGTCCTCGAGCGGCCATTCGGAGTCGTCGAGCATCGTGCAGAGCGTCTCGAGCTCCGCCAGGCGGCTGCGGACGTACTCCGGCGCTCCGTTCTTCGTCGCCTGCTTGAGGAGCCTTCGCGCGCCGTCGACAAGCTCCTTCTCGCCCTTCTTGTGTATTTTCTTCCAGACCGAATCCATGACCCCTCGATAGTAGGCCAGGTCTTCGTCAGCGAGCTCGAGAACGACTTTCACGGGCATTCTTCTTGTACTCCCCGGTTAGGCGAGACGCAGGCTACCGATCGCGGGCCCAGCTGCCAAGCCCCCTTCCGCGCACGCCGGGCGTAGCATCTCGCGGGTTCTAGACCCAATTGGCGGAAACGGCTCGCTCGGCCGTATTAGGAGTTGAGTTGGAGCGGCATACGCGGTTCATGAGGGCGAAGCAGCGAATGGCGGAGCAGCGCGAGACGCCGGCCGGTTCGAACGACCCGCGAACCGAGCTCGTGACGCGCGTGTTCGTGAGGTTTCAGCGCTCGTTGCTGCGCTACCTGCGCGATCTCTTGGTGCGGCGCGAGGATGCCGAGGACGTCGCGCAGGAGACCTACGTGCGCCTCATGGGCGCGGCCGTCGAGCAATCGGAAACCCACGTTCGTGCGCTGATGTTCAGGGCCGCGACGAACTTGGCGTACGACCGTTTCCGGCAGCGCCGCACGCGCGGGCGAGAGGACGACGGCGAGCTCGCGTCGCTGCCCGACGAGACGCCGGCCGCGGAGCGAGCGGTCGAGCTCGGCCAAGCCGTGGCGATCGTCGAGCGCACGGTGCTCGCGCTGCCGGTGCGCTGCCGGCAGGTGTTCTTGCTGCGCGTGTCTCACGAGTGGAGCTACGACGCGATCGCCGGACGGCTCGGTGTCAGCAGGCGAACCGTCGAGCGCGAGATGCAAGCGGCGCTCGACGCGTGCCAACGAGAGCTGCGAGGAGGTGAGCTGCCATGACGCGATGGAATCGAACGGACTCGAGCGACGCGGTTCGCCGCTTCGTGCGCGTCGATGCCGGCGAGCACGGCGCCGGCCGCGAGATCGCGGCCTGGCTCGACGAGCAGCCCGAGAACGAACGAGCGCTCGAGCGCGTCGAGCTCGCTGCGGCGCTCGTGCGCCGCCTCGCAACGGAGCCGGGCAGCGCGCTGCATGCCGAGGCTGCGGCGGCGGCTCGCTTGCAACCACACCCTCGGACGATGGCGCGCTCGCTGGTTTGGGGTGGCGCTGTGGCGGCCGCGGTGCTGATGGCCGCGTTGCTGCTACCCGAGTCGCCGTCGCCGCCGAGCCGCACGGATCTCGCGCCGCTGCGCGCGGCCGACCGCGTGACCGTCGACGCGCCGAGCGATTCCGTCGCCATGCTGCCTACGGGAGTCGTCGTCGACGCCAGCGCCGTGGCGGTGCTGCCTTTCGCGGCTGCAGGCGACGCTACGTTGGCCCGAGGCCTCGAACGTGACGTCGTCGCTGCGCTCCGAACCGTACCCGGTCTCTACATCATCGCCGACGCCGCCGTGCAGCCGTACGCGGCCACGGACCTCGCGGCCGCGGAAATCGGCGCCCAGCTCGGGGCGCGCGGGCTCGTCGATGCCGACGTTGAGCTCGTCGACGGGCGCGTGCGCGTCGGCGCGAGGCTTCGCGAGGCCGCGACGGGCGCGACTCTATGGCAGACGGACGTCGAGCGCTCTATCGACGATCTCGGAGCCATTCGCTCCGAGATCGCGGAGGGCGTCGCCGACGCGCTGCTCGACTCCGGCGTGCGCGAGCAGCTCGCGCGCGAAGCGCGATCGCGAGCGCCGGTCTCTTCCAGCAAACCGATTCCGCAATGACGTTCCGACAAGGAGCCTGACATGCAACGCAATCGCCTTTGGCTCACGTTCGCGATCCTATCGACGACTTTCGCAATCGGCGACGCTGCGGCGCAGCAGCAACCGCGGCAACCACCACAGCAGCAGCCGCCGCAGGAAGCGCAGCAGCAACCCCAGGTGCAAGGACAAGCAGGACAACCGCAGGGGCAACCGGTTCAGCCGCCCGTGCCGATAGGGCCACGCCCCGAGTTGCCGATGGCAGAGCTTGCGCCGTTGCTGCAACGCGTCGAGCGCGCGTCGGGTAAGCGGTTCCTCGTGGACCCCCGGCTCGGCACGCGGCTCTATCTCGCGGGAGTCGAGCCGAACGACGTCACCTATCCCGTGCTACTGGCCATCCTCCGCATAAACGGTTGGGCCGCGTTCGAAAGCGAGGGGCGTGTCAACATCGTGCCCGACGCGCTGATCCGCTTCCACGCGCCCGTCGTGCAGACCGACGACGCATCGATTCCCGCCGATCTGTACGTGACTCGAGTGTTGAAGACCGTGAACGTCGATACCGCGAACCTCGTCCCGATACTGCGGCCTCTGCTGTCTCAGGCCGCGCATCTCGCAGCGCATCTCGACACGAATCAGCTCATCGTCGAAGACCGATACGAGAACGTCCAGCGAATCACGGCTATCGTGAGATCCCTGGACGTGCCGCCCGTGCGTCAGAACCAGTGACGAGCGGCTGGCCGCCGCGGGGCCGCGTATGATCGAGGAATGCGAATCGCGCACCTCGAAGCCGGCAGGCATCTCTACGGCGGCGCGGCTCAAGTCAAATACCTGCTCGAAGGATTGACCGGCCGCGGCGTCGAGAACCTGCTGCTCTGCCCGAGCGAGAGCGAGCTCGGCGCCGCGGTTCCGGCCGAGCTCGTTCGTGCGATGCCGATGCGCGGCGAGCTCGACGTGACGCTGCTGCCGCGGCTCGCGCTCGAGCTTCGGCGGCTCGCTCCGGACCTCGTGCACGTGCACTCGCGCAGGGGCGCAGATCTTTACGGCGGCTACGCGGCTGCGCTGGCCGGCATTCCGGCCGTCATCACGCGCCGCGTCGATGCCGCGGAGCCGCGCGTGCTCGCGCGCCTCAAGTATCGGCCGTATCGCGCCGTCGTCGCGCTGTCGAGCGCGATCGGCGCGCAGCTCTTGCGTGCAGGCGTGCCCGCCGAGCGCATCGTCGAGATTCCGAGCGCAGTGGACACGCAGCGGTATCGGCCCGATGCGCTCGCCGGGCAGCGCTTGCGCGCCGAGCTCGGCTTGCCCGGCGACGCGCTCGTCGTCGGCGTCGTCGCGCAGCTCATCGAGCGCAAGCGCCATTCGTGGCTGTTCGCGCTGTTGCCGGAGCTCGTGCGCGAGTGGCCGCAGCTTCGTGTCGTGTGCTTTGGCCGCGGGCCGTTCGAACGGCGCTTGCGCGCCGAGCTCGGCGAGCGCGGCTTGACGAGCCACGTCGTGCTCGCGGGCTTTCGCACGGATCTCGCCGCACTCGTGCCGGGTCTCGATGTGCTCGCGCACCCTGCGAGCCGCGAGGGGCTCGGGCTCGCGCTCATCGAAGCCGCGAGCGCCGGCGTGCCCGTCGTGGCGTGTGCAGTCGGCGGCGTGCCCGACGTCGTCGCGGACGGCGAGACCGGCGTGCTCGTGCCGCGCGACGACGCGGCGGCGTTCGGCCGCGCGCTCGGCGCGTTGCTCGCAGCGCCCGACGAGCGCCGGCGTTTCGGCGCCGCGGCACGGCGGCGCGTGGAGCGCCGGTTCGACGCGGCGGGCCTCGTCGCGGCGCACCATTCTTTATATACGCGCGTGCTCGCCGAGCGCGCCGGAGCTCAGGCGCCGATGGTGTCGAAGTGACTTCGGATCGCGATCTCGAGCAGCTCGCGCTTCAACTCGGTCGCGCGCTGCACGCGCGTGGGTTGCGCTTGGCCACGGCCGAGTCGTGCACGGGCGGCTGGATCGCGAAGGCCGTGACCGACGTCGCGGGCAGCTCGCAATGGTTCGACGGCGGCGTCGTCGCGTACTCGAATGCCGCGAAGGCCGCGCTGCTCGGCGTCGCAAGCGAAATCCTCGCGGCCCACGGCGCCGTCTCCGAGGAGACCGTGCGCGCGATGGCCGAGGGTGCGCGCACGCGGTTCGCGGCCGATTTCGCCGTGGCCGTCAGCGGCGTGGCGGGCCCCGGCGGCGGCAGCGCCGACAAGCCCGTCGGCACGGTGCACTTCGCGTGGGCCACGCCGGCCGGCGTCACGGCCGCGCGGCGCGTCTTCGCCGGCAACCGCGAGTCCGTGCGGCGACAGACCGTGTTACTCGCGCTCGAGCGGCTCGTTCAGATCGTCTCTTGAGGATGAGCAACGCGCCCGACGAGCGGCCGAATCGCCACCGCGTGTTTTTCGCGCTGTGGCCCGACGATGCGACGCGCTCGGCGATCTCGCGAGCGACTCGGGACGTCGTGCGAGCGAGCGGCGGCCGGCCGATCGCGAAGGAGAGGCTGCACGTCACGGTCGCGTTCTTGGGCGAGCTGACGGCCGCGGGCCTCGACGCCGCGCGCGGCGTGCCGCCGATCTCGGTCGGGCCGTTCGAGCTCGTGCTCGACGCCGTCGGCATCTGGCCCGAGTCGAAAATTCTCTGGTTCGCGCCGTCGGCGCTGCCCACAGCGCTCCTGGAGCTAGAAGCCCGCCTTTGGGACGCGCTGCTCGAGCTCGGATTTCGCAGCGAGGACCGCGAGTACCGGCCGCACGTGACGCTCGCGCGGCGCGCTCGGCCCGTCGAGGCCGGCGTCGAGCCCGTCCGCTTTCTCGCGAGCGACTTGGCGCTCGTCGAGTCGTTCCCGGACGGCCGCAACGTGCACTACGAGGTGCTCGAGCGCTGGCCGCTGTAGTTTACGAAGTACTGGACAAAAGCTCAGTATCGCGATTCAATGACGCCAACGAATTTTTCGTCGAAGCCACCGGATTCAGGCGTCTGCCCACTGTACGGAAGTGTGGAATAATTTTGCTTCGCAGCGCCGGTCCGCGCAGCCCCGAAATCCCTTCCATCATCGAGCGAGCATATGGACGACAACCGTAAGAAAGCGCTTTCCGCAGCCTTAGGCCAAATCGAGAAGCAGTTCGGCAAGGGCTCAGTCATGCGCTTGGGCGATGCGATCGCGTCGCGCGACATCGACGTCGTGTCGACGGGCTCGATCGGCCTCGACATCGCGCTCGGCATCGGCGGCTTGCCGCGGGGCCGCATCGTCGAGATCTACGGGCCGGAGTCGTCGGGCAAGACGACGCTGACGCTGCAGGTCGTCGCCGAGATCCAGAAGCAGGGCGGCACTGCCGCCTTCGTCGATGCCGAGCACGCGCTCGATCCTTCGTACGCCGCGAAAGTCGGCGTCAACGTCGACGACTTGCTGATCTCGCAGCCCGACACGGGCGAGCAGGCGCTCGAGATCACGGACATGCTCGTGCGCTCGGGCGCCGTCGACGTCATCGTCGTCGACTCCGTCGCGGCGCTGACGCCGAAAGCCGAGATCGAAGGCGAAATGGGCGACTCGCACATGGGCCTGCACGCGCGCTTGATGTCGCAGGCGCTGCGCAAGCTCACGGGCAACATCAAGCGCTCGAACGCGCTCGTGATCTTCATCAACCAGATCCGAATGAAGATCGGCGTCATGTTCGGCAATCCGGAGACGACGACGGGCGGCAACGCGCTGAAGTTCTACGCGTCGGTGCGGCTCGACATCCGCCGCACGGGCTCGATCAAGAAAGGCGAGGAAGTCATCGGCAGCGAAACGCGCGTCAAAGTCGTCAAGAACAAAGTCGCGCCGCCGTTCAAGACGGCCGAGTTCGAGATTCTGTACGGCGTCGGCATTTCGCGCGAAGGCGAGATCGTCGATCTCGGCGTGAAGCAGAACATCATCGAGAAGTCGGGCGCCTGGTACAGCTTCAGCGGCGACCGCATCGGGCAGGGCAAGGAGAACGCGCGCGATTTCCTGCTCGAGCACAAAGACATCGCGGCCGCGATCGAGAAGCGCATTCGCGCCGAGGTATTGCCCACCTCGAAGAAGGGCGCCGCTGGTGAGACGGCCACGGGCGACGAGGAGGAGGGTGCGGCGCTCGAAGCCTGACGCGGGCGAGGCCGACGGGCCCGCCTGCACGCGCGCGGCGCTCGAGCTGCTCGCGCGGCGCGAGCACAGTCGCCGCGAGCTGACCCGCAAGCTCGCCGCTCGCGAGTTCCCGGACGACGTCATCGGCCCCGTGCTCGACGAGCTCGAGCGCTGGGGCGCGCTTGCCGACGTGCGTTTCACGGATAGCTTCGTGCGCTCGCGCATCGCCAAAGGCCAGGGGCCGCAGCGCATTCGCGCCGAGCTCGGGCAGCGCGGCATCGCCGACGAGGAAGCCGACGAAGGTCTCAAGGCGGCCGACGTCGACTGGCTCGCGACGATCCGCGCCGTGCGTGCGAAGCGGTTCGGTCCGGAGCTGCCGCGCGATTACGCCGAACGGGCGCGCCAGGCCCGCTTCCTGCAATACCGAGGCTTCGACAGCGCGCAGATCCGCGCCGCACTGGAATTCGACGGCGATTCCGATTAGCGTGCCGATCCTTTAGCCTTGAGCCGACGGATTCCCGAGCGTTCTCGATGAGTCTCACGAGCAGTCAACTGCGCCAGGCTTTCCTGGACTACTTTGCCAAGCAAGGCCACAAGGTCGTGCAGAGCTCCTCGCTCGTGCCCGGCAACGACCCGACGTTGCTGTTCACGAACGCCGGCATGGTGCAGTTCAAGGACTGCTTCTTAGGCAAAGACAAGCGCGACTACGTACGTGCGGCGACCAGCCAGCGCTGCGTGCGCGCGGGCGGCAAGCACAACGATCTCGAGAACGTCGGCTACACGGCGCGTCATCACACGTTCTTCGAGATGCTCGGCAACTTCTCGTTCGGCGACTACTTCAAGAAGGACGCGATTCGGTTCGCGTGGGAGTTCGTCACCGGCACTCTGAAGATCGATCCGAAACGCCTCATGGTCACGGTCTACGCGTCGGACGACGAGGCCTACGATCTGTGGCACAAGATGATCGGCGTGCCGGCGGACAAGATCGTGCGGATCGGAGACAACAAAGCCGACGGCGGCTCCGACAACTTCTGGCAGATGGGCGACACGGGTCCGTGCGGCCCCTGCAGCGAGATTTTCTACGACCACGGCCCGCACATTGCGGGCGGCCCGCCGGGCTCGCCCGACGCCGACGGCGATCGCTGGGTCGAGATCTGGAATCTCGTGTTCATGCAGTTCGATCGGTCGGCCGACGGCAAGCTCACGCCGCTGCCGAAGCCGTCGGTCGATACCGGTGCGGGCCTCGAGCGCATGGCGGCCGTCATGCAGGGCGTCAGCAACAACTACGACATCGACTTGTTCGTCGATCTGATTCGCGAAGCTGCGCGCCTGCTCGGCACGACGGACTACAAGAATCCGTCGCTGCGCGTGATCGCGGATCACATTCGCGCGTGCAGCTTCCTCGTCGTCGACGGCGTGGTCCCGTCGAACGAGGGCCGCGGGTACGTTCTGCGGCGCATCGCGCGGCGTGCGATGCGGCACGGGCACAAGTTCGGTGTGGCACCCACGTTCTTCAACGAGCTCGTGCCGACGCTCGCGAAAGTCATGGGGGCCGCGTATCCCGAGCTCGTCGCGCGGCAGGCATTCGTGCGCGACGTGCTGCGCAAGGAAGGCGAGCAGTTCGCGCGCACGCTCTCGAACGGCATGGAAATCCTCGACGCCGCGATTGCGAAGCTCGGCAAAGCCAAGGTCATCGACGGCAACACCGTCTTCAAGCTCCACGACACGTACGGGTTCCCGACCGACCTCACGGCCGACATCGCGCGCGAGCGCGGGCTCGCCGTCGACATGGACGGCTACGAGCGTGCGATGGACGTGCAGCGCCGGAAATCGCAGGCCGCGAGCCAGTTCGGGGGCGTGGACCTCTCGGCCGGCGTCACGATCGACGGCAAGACGGAATTTCTCGGCTACGAAGCCGTCACGGACGTCGGCCAAGTCGTGGCTCTGTTGAAGGACGGCTCGCCCGTCGACGAGCTTACGGCCGGCGACGAAGGCGAGGTCGTGCTCGACCGCACGCCTTTCTACGCCGAAGGCGGCGGGCAGGTCGGCGACACGGGCGAGCTCGGCAACGTCAGCGCTCGGTTCTCGGTCCGCGACACGCAGAAGCGCGGCGCCGCGCACTCGCACCTCGGCAAGCTCGAGAAGGGCGCGATCGCCGTCGGCGACAAGCTCGCTGCGAACGTCGATGCGAAGCGTCGTGCCGCGATCGTGTTGAATCACTCCGCGACGCATCTCTTGCACGCGGCGCTGCGCAAAGTGCTCGGGCCGCACGTGCAGCAGAAGGGCTCGCTCGTCGAGCCTAACCGGCTGCGCTTCGACTTCGCGCACTATGAGCCCGTCAGCGCCGAGCAGCTCGCGCAGATCGAGGCGCTCGTCAACGAGCAGATACGCATGAATCACGGCGCCGACGTCCGCGTCGTGCCCTACGACGAAGCCATCGCGGCTGGCGCGCTCGCGTTCTTCGGTGACAAGTACGGCGACCGAGTCCGGGTGCTGAAGCTCGGTGATTTCTCGACGGAGCTCTGCGGCGGCACGCACGTCAACCGTTCGGGCGACATCGGCCTGTTCAAGATCGTCTCCGAGGGCGGCATCGCGGCCGGCGTTCGGCGTATCGAGGCAGTGACGGGTCAGGGCGCGCTCGACCTCGTCAAAGCCAACGAGACCGTGTTGCGCGAGGTGGCCGGGCTCGTCAAAGCCAGCAAGGACGACGTCCCGGCAAAGGTCGGTCAACTCGTCGAACGCACGCGTGCGCTCGAGCGCGAGCTCGCAACGCTGCGTCAAAAGCTCGCGACCGGCAGCGGGCGCGACATCTTGCAAGAAGCCCAGATCGTCAACGGCATCAAGGTGTTGGCGGCGCGTCTCGACGGCGCCGATGCTAAGGCGCTGCGCGATACGGCCGACCAACTGAAGAGCAAGCTAGGGTCGGGCGTCGTCGTGCTCGGCGCCGTCGAAGGCGACAAGGTGTTCCTCGTCGCGAGCGTGACGCAGGATTTGACGGGCCGGCTCAAGGCCGGCGAGATCATCAAGCCCGTCGCCGAGCTCGTCGGCGGCCGGGGCGGCGGTCGGCCCGACTTCGCGCAAGCCGGCGGCACGAAACCCGACCAAGTCGATGCGGCGTTGGCCCTCGTCCCGGGCCTCATTTCCGCCGCCTAACCCCTGGAGTTTGTCTAAATCTGCCCGTTTCCGTGAAGCTCGTCACATTGGGTAGGTTTTCGGCTACCATGAGGCCGCTTCGCTAGTTGCCGCGAACGGGATTGGCAAAGGCAAGGGGGAACCGGCCATCACGATAAAAACAGGCCGGTAGCCGCAGACGTCTACAGTCGACTTTGCCGCGCGCGAGCGCGCTGAAGGCGCGCTGTGGGCGAGGGGCGAACGCCGAATCCGATAACAATAGCTCCGCTTAGCAGAGCAACGGACCGGCGAAGCAGGCCTAGAAGGAGTTGGCTATGCTGATCTTGACCCGGCGCGTGGGGGAAACGGTCGTCATCGGCAACGATGTCACCGTGACCGTACTGGGTGTGAAGGGCAATCAAGTGCGGCTCGGCGTGAACGCCCCGCGCGAAGTCGCCGTCCACCGCGAAGAGATCTTCGAACGCATCAAACGCGAACAAGTCGAAGAAAAACCGCGAGCACCGTTGAACGGCACGACCGTTCATCCCTAGCGAGAAAGTCGCCTAGGCTCGTCGAATTCGCGTAACGTGCGCCCGCACGCGGGCGTCGCGATTCTTCCGTTCCGCCAGTAGAATCACACCCTCGCGAGTGTTGCACCCGCATCGCGGAGAGATGGCCGAGTGGTCGAAGGCGCACCCCTGCTAAGGGTGTAAGGGCCAAAAGCCCTTCGAGGGTTCGAATCCCTCTCTCTCCGCCAATTCCCTACTGCCCAACCGCTTCGTTGCTCTTGCGAAAGACTCTGGTGACGAAGACCGGAGCGGCGACGCCGAGCATCAATAGCAGCAAGCCGGGAAACAACCAGCCGACGGACCGCGTCGCGCTTGCGTAAGGCCAGCCACCCGCAATCAGCGTCGAAAGGTACCAGGCAAACCACAGGCCGAGCAGCATCGAGATCAGATACACGGCCCATCGCGACCAAGGTCTGCTGCGCCATAAGCCGATCGACGCCACGGAGCACAAGCAAGCCACAGCGACGGGTAAGAGGCTCAGCCGATTGAGCAGGCTAAGCAAGCTGAGCACGGAAAGGATTGCGAAGAAGAGTGCCAGAAACTTGGTGACCCAAGCACTTGGCCCGTCGTCGTGCGGCGGATCGCTGACTCTGGCCTTCGGCGGAGCGTACGGATTCATGGCTCGCAAGCTTAATCGAGGCGCTTACGCACTCGCGAGACCGCGATCACGAGTCTGCCGCGGCACGAGCGCTCATTTCAGCTCGACCCGTTGGCCGCGTCGCTCATCTTCGACATCGCGTCGTCGATCGTGAACGAGTTCGGCTTCTGCACGGCCGGAAACTCCTTGAACGTCGCCGCGAACTCCGCCGCGACCGCCTGCACGGCGTAAATGAGGTACGCGTGCTCGAACATCCACTGGTTGTAGGTGTTCGACGTGACCGTGGCGAACTCGAACGGGTCGGTGCGTAGGTTGTAGATCGTCGGCGCACGCAGGCGCACGAACGGATCGCGCCACACGTCGAGCTTGCCCCCCGTGCGTTGCTCCATGAACACGATCTTCCAGTTGTGCATGCGGATGCCGAGCACGTCGCCGTCGTCGCTGAAGTAGAAGAAGAAGTTGCGTGGGCTCTTCTTTTCTTGGCCGGTGAGATACGGCAGCAGACTCACGCCGTCGATGTGATTCTTGTAGGTCCGTCCGATCGCTTTGTAGCCTTTTTTGAGCTTATCGACGACGTCGAGCGCGCCGGCCATGTCGAGGAACGTCGGCAGCCAGTCGTGATGCTGGACGATCTCGTTGCTGATCGCGCCGGCCGCGATCCTGCCGGGCCAGCGCACGATCAAGGGCACACGAAACGCGCCTTCCCAGTTCGTGTTCTTCTCGCTGCGGAACGGCGTCGTGCCGGCATCGGGCCAGGTGTTGCGATGCGGGCCGTTGTCCGTGCTGTACTGCACGAACGTGTCGTCCGCGATCCCGAGCTCGTCGAGAAAATCGAGCATCTGCCCGACGTTCTTGTCGTGATCGATCATCGTGTCGTGATAGCCGGACTGCCAGAGGCCGGCCTGCCCGCGGCTCTTCTTCTTCGTGTGCGTGAACGCGTGCATGTGCGTCGTGTTCAGCCACACGAACCACGGCTCGCCGGCCTTTTGCTTGCGCTTGATGAAGTCCTTCGCGGCCGCGACGAACTCGTCGTCGCAGGTCTCCATGCGTTTCTTCGTGAGCGGCCCCGTGTCTTTGATTTTCTGTTTGCCGACCTTGCCCCAGCGCGGCATGACCGTCGGGTCGTTCTTGTCCGTGGCCGAGCACTGCAAGACGCCGCGCGGTCCGAACGTCTTGCGGAAATTCGGGAACTCGTCCTCGGGCGGGTAGTCCTCCATCTCCGGCTCTTCCTCGGCGTTCAGGTGATAGAGGTTGCCGAAGAATTCGTCGAAGCCGTGATTCGTCGGCAGCATGTGGTTCAGGTCGCCCAGGTGGTTCTTGCCGAACTGGCCCGTGGCGTACCCCTGCTCCTTCAGCAGCGCGGCGATGGTCACGAGTTTCTCGTTCATGCCGATGGGCGCAGCCGGCAAGCCGACCTTCGATAAGCCGGTGCGATAAACGCTCTGCCCCGTGATGAACGACGAGCGCCCTGCCGTGCAGCTCTGCTCGCCGTAGGAATCCGTGAACATCATGCCTTCCTTCGCGAGGCGGTCGATGTTCGGGGTTTGATAGCCCATGACACCGTGGCTGTAGCAGCTCAAATTCGAGATGCCGATGTCGTCACCCCAGATCACGAGGATGTTCGGCTTCTTGCTGCTCGCGCTCTTGGTCTTCGCCATCGCGTTCTCCTTCCCATGGTTTCTGGTGGGCAGACGAGGACGCTAGCCGCAATTGGGTGGCGGCCGCGATAGCCCGTTGGTCCTACCGCAGATGGAAGGTTGCCGAGCCGAGGCGTTCGGCGCACGTAAGCACGCGGCGCGGTGCGCGTCGCGTGATGGAGTCGAGCGGCGGCTACTTCTTGTCCAAGCTCGCGAGCCACTCGTCGTCGGAGCCCGCGTTCAAGTCGTCGAACAGATACGTGCCGAGGTAGCGCTCGCCCGTGTCGGGCAGCATCGCGAGCAGCACGGAACCCTGCTTCGCGCCCTCGGCGACTTTGACGGCCGCGGCCAGCGTCGCGCCGGCCGAGATGCCGACGAAGATGCCTTCCTCGCGCGCGAGGCGGCGCGCCATCGTCTTGCCTTCCTCGTCCGTGACGGGCACGAGCTGATCGAACACTTTCGGGTTCAGCACGTCGGGCAGGAAGTCCGGCGTCCAGCCCTGGATCTTGTGCGGCGCCCATGCTTTGCCGCCGAGCAGCGACGCGCCGGCCGGCTCGGTCGCGATGATCTGCACGTCGGGCCGCGCGAGCTTGATCATCTCGCCGGCGCCCGTCAGCGTGCCGCCCGTGCCCCAGCCCGTGACCCAGAAGTCGAGCTTGCGGCCGGCGAAGTCTTTCAGGATTTCGGGGCCGGTCGTCTGGCGGTGATAGGCCGGATTCGCGGGATTCTGGAACTGGCGCGCGAGGAACCAGCCGTGCTTCTCGGCCAGCGATGCGGCGAGGCGAACCATCCCGGTGCCGCGCTCGGCGGCCGGCGTCAGGATCACCTTGGCGCCGAGCGCGCGCATGATCTTGCGCCGTTCGACGGAGAACGTCTCGACCATCGTCGCGACGAACGGATAGCCTTTCGCCGCGCACACCATCGCAAGCGCTATGCCTGTGTTGCCCGACGTCGCTTCGACGACGGTTTGCCCGGGTTTCAAAACGCCGCGGCGCTCGGCGTCGTCGATGATCGCGAACGCCAAACGGTCTTTGACCGACGAGAGCGGATTGAACGCTTCGATCTTCGTGTAGATCGTGACGTGCTTCGGCGCAATCCTGTGCAGCTTGACGACGGGTGTGTTGCCGATCGTGTCGAGGATGCTTTCGTAGATCATGGGACCGCCTTCGTGGTGTTCTTGAGGTAGCTTACCGCCGCATCGTCATCGCTCGGCTCGTCGCCGAAGCGTTCGACTTTGCTCGGCGCGAACCAACTGTACCGCTCCGCATAGCGCGTCGTCTCGCCTACGATCAAGAGCGCAGGCGGCTCGATTCTCTTCGCAACCTGTGCCGCGCCCAGGGTGCCGAGCGTGGTGCGAATGACGCGCTGCCGATCCGTCGTGCCGCCCTCGACCACGGCGACCGGCGTCTCGGGCGGGTAGCCGTTCGCGATCAGCGCTGCGGCGATCTCGCCGTATTGTGCGACGCCCATGTACAGCGCCAGCGTTTGGTCTTCTCTGAACTCGCCGACGAGCGGCGTGCCGTCGTCGCGCGTGTGGCCCGTCGTCAGAAGCACGGCTTGCGAGACGCCGCGCAGCGTCAACGGAATGCCGGCATAGGCCGCGCAGCCTTCGGCCGCCGAGACGCCCGGCACGACTTGAAACTTGAGGCCGGCTTCGGCC
>Ga0315912_10003055_pt1 | contig 17059 bp, 16 predicted proteins | sample VfabasoilMG_FD_204469 | JGI IMG/M metagenome (GOLD analysis project Ga0315912, IMG submission 204469) | Garden soil microbial communities collected in Santa Monica, California, United States - V. faba soil | ecosystem: Environmental > Terrestrial > Soil > Garden | place: USA: California... | reverse complement strand
GCTCAATGCGGCGTAGAACGCGCGCGGGCCGAGCAGGAAGCCGGCGTGCATCACGGTGCCGCCCTTGAGCTCGAACCCCAGGCATTCGGCCGCGAGTGCTTCGCGGGCTCTCGCATCGCCGAGATCGGCGCCGATGCGGTTTCCCTCGGGAGACAGGATGACACCCGCTTCGAAGCGGCATTCGCTGCGCAACACGCCGGCGGATTGCAGCGCGGCGAAGTCGTTTGCGTCGAGGCGCGGGCCTGCTCCCGCCGCGAGCAGGCCTTCGAGCAGCGCGAGGTCGACACGCGTGTTCGAGCCATTCTTCGCCAGCGCCCGCTGCAGCGGTAGATAGTCGTACACACGCCGGCGCAGGATGCCGGCGCGGTACAGGTCGAGCATCTGGTCGACGAACATCTCGGTGGCGCCGAACAGTCCGGTCGAAAAGGGCGCGCGTCCGCCCACGGTGTCGATGAGCCCGGCGCTGCGCTCGCCGCCGGCGTCGTTCAATGCCTGCCGCCAGGCTTCGTTCTGCTGGTGGCGCAACAGCAGCGAATAGACGATGGAATCGCCGAGCTCGCCGATGCCGATCTGCAGCGTCCCACCATCCCGCACCAGGCTGCTGGCGTGCAGGCCGATGGCGTGATCCACCGTGGCCAACGCCGGATTCGGCGGCGCGAACAGGTCGTAGTCGTAGCGCGAATGGTCGAGCAGCAGATCGAAGCTGTCGGCCGGCAGGTGCGCGGCGCCGAGCATGAAGGGCATTTCGCGGTGCACCTGCCCGAGCATCACCACTGGCTGGCCGGCGGCGCGCAACCGCGCCACTTCCGGCAGCAGGTCGACCGTGATGTCCGGATTGCTGCCGAGGCTCAGCTCCAGCGCGCCGCCCGCCATGCGCTTGGCGACCACGTGGGCGATGACGTTGACGCCCCGGTGCAGCAGCTCGCGCGTGACGTGCGTGTAGTTGGCCGAAAGATAGTGCGACTGTGCGTGCACCGAATTCAGCATCGCGCCCGGCTCGAAGAAGAATTCGATGACGCGTGCGTTCGGCGGCATGGCGTCGCGCCGCACGGCCTCCAGGTAGTCGAGCTCGGGATAGTTGCCGAAGATGCGTGCCGCCAGCGGTTCGACGAAGCGTTTCTCGAGGTCGCTCGCGCCGCGCGGCTTGCGCAGCGACAGCGCGGTGAAGATGGTCAGGTCGAGATCGCGGTCGGCGCGTGCGCGGCGGAAGAACTCGTTGGCGATGAGGTTGGGTTTGCCGATGCCGAGCGGCAAGGCCAGTACCACTTTTTTCCCGACTCGCCGTAACGCTTCGTCGACGATTTCTCCGACATCATCAAACATCTGCGGCATGCCGCTAAACTTGGCACGCGCACACCGGAGGGTCAATTCGAATGAGCCTGCAGAAACCCGCGCTGGATCCCATGACACTCGAGCCGCGCACCGGCTCCGGATATCCCGAGCCGTATCGTTCGCGGGTCGTGCCGCGCGAGAAGCGCGCACTCGGCGATCCGCTCGGTCTGAAGACCATCGGGATCAATCACACCGTTCTGCCGCCGGGCAAGGAGTCCTCGATGCGTCACTGGCACACGCACGAGGAGGAGTTCATCTACGTGCTCAGTGGCGAAGTCGTGCTGGTGACCGACGCCGGCGAGCAGCTGCTCAAGGCCGGCAGCTGCGCCGGATTTGCGCTCGGCACCTCCGACGGGCACCAGCTGGTGAATCGCAGCTCCCAGCCCGCGACCTACCTGGAGATCAGCAATCGCGACCCGAAGGATCGCGCGTTCTATTCCGACGTCGACATGTTGTTCCATGGCGTCGGCTCGAAGCCCATGTTCACGCGCCGGGACGGCACCGAATTCTGACTAGTGCACGCGCATTTCCGGCCGGCCGTCGCCACCCAACGGGCGTTCGGCGTGCAGCAGGGTGGCCTCGCCCTCGATCGGCGCCGCGCGCCACAGCGTGAAGCGCTGGTTCACGGGTGACGACATCGCCGCGGCGATCTTGCGATGGTCGAAGCCGGGCAGTTTCAGCAGGTGCGCCACCAGGTCATGGCTGATCGCCAGCCGTTGCCCGACCAGTACGCCGGAGGTCCCGGTGCCGGCGAGCACGTAGAAATAGTCCTCGGACAGGTTCACGCCCTGCGTCATGACGATGGAGACTTCGCGCAGGTCGCTCCAGCGCACGAATTCGCTGTCACCGCGCGCCAGGCGCCGCAGCACTCCTTCGTCGGTGATCTGCAGCTCCTCGCCACGCTGGCGCAATTCCCAGGTCAGGAACCAGGGCTCGAACGCGAATACCAGGAACAGGCCGAAGGGAATCGCGGGAACCACCCAGCTGGTGTAGCCGATCCACGCCGGGTAGAACGACAACACGGCGGCCGCGAGGGACGAGAACATCCACACGCGCCGCATGGAGCCCGTGCCGCGCATCGCTCAGCCGGTCCTGGCGAGCGGCACTTTGAATTGCAGTTTCACTTCGTCGCCCACCCACTCGGTGGATTTCCAGTCGCCCTGGCCGACACCGAAGTCCAGTCGCTTGATCGGCAGCTCACCCGAAATCTCGAGTCCACCGGCGGTGCTCTTGATCTGCAGTGGCACGCGCAGGTCGCGCGTCACGCCGCGCAGCGTGAGTTTGCCCACGGCCTCGATTCCACCCCGGGCGTTGCGCGCCAGTGAACCGGCCGAATACCGCGCGGTGGGATATTTCGCCGTGTCGAGCATGTCGGCGCTCTTCAGCGTGTCGTCCCGGTCCTTGTCATGGGTCTGCAGCGACGTGACCTGCACGGTGACGTCCAGCTTGCTGGCGGCGAGATTCTTCTCGTCGTACACCAGCTCGGTCGAGAATTTTTCGAAGCTGCCCTGGTTGGCGGCGTCGGCCTGAATGAAGCTGAACGTCAGGTTGCCGCCGGTGGCCGGCTGCCGGTAACGCACGCCACCCGCGGCGGCGGGTGCCGGCGCGGGCTGGGCCGCCGCCGGTGTTGCCGCGGGTGTGACCGCAGGTTTCGCCGCCGGGGCCACCGGTTTTGCGGCGGGCGCGGCGGCCGCGGGCGTCTCGCCCGCCGAACAGGCCACGCCGGCCAGCGTCGTGCAGGCGAACAGTATCCTCAGGTAGTTAGTCATTTGTCCTTGTCGGCGCGCCCGAACGGCAGCATGCGCCGCAGTACGTCGTTCCTGTCGATGAAGTGATGCTTGAGCGCGCCCGCGACGTGCAGCACCGCCACGGCCACCAGCACGTTGAACAGCAGGCCGTGCAGGTCTTCGAGCTGCTCGGAAAGCCCGGGATCCGGGGCCACCAGGTTCGGCAGCGTCAACAGGCCGAACCAGCTCACCGAGTAGCTGTGTGCCGAGGACATCATCCAGCCCGTCAGCGGCATCGCGAAGATGAGCGCGTACAGCAGCAGGTGCGAAACCTTCGCGAGCACACGCTCCCAGGGCTTCGTTTCCGCGGTCAGGTCGGGCACCGGGTTCATCCAGCGCCACACCAGCCGCAGGACCGCCAGCATGAGAATGGTGATGCCCAGGGATTTGTGCCACCAGAGCGCGGCGAACAGGGCAGGGCCCTTGGGCAGGTCCGCGGCGCGTTCCGCGATCACCCACTGGTTGATGATCAGGAGCACGATGATCCAGTGCAGTGCCTTGGACAGAGAACCCCAGGAACGCGTGGTGTTACGAAAGGTCATGTCGTTAAGCTAGCCGCCCGACATGGGCAGGGTCAAAGACAATGCGGACACAGGCACACCCCATGAGTACATCCCCGTTGATGCGCGGTTCCCGCGCGTTCTTGGTTTGCTGCGCGTTATTGGGGCTGGCCTCGTGTCAGACAAGTCCCCCCACACCTCAGGGTGCCGAACCCTCGCCATCCGCGCCCCAGCCGGCGGCGGCCGGCGTTCCCGCCGGTGCCCGTGAATTCAAGGTGGTGAGCGAGGAGTCGCTGCTGCAGATCCTGGTATACCGCGGCGGCGCCATGGCGCGCCTCGGGCACAACCACGTCATCGCCTCGCACCAGCTCTCGGGCACGGTTTACGTGACCGACGACCCGCTCGCCACCCGTTTCGACATCGCGTTCCCGGTCAACGGCCTCACGGTGGACGAGCCGGCGCTGCGCGAAGCGGCCGGCCCGGACTTCCCGCCCGCGGTGCCGCAAAGCGCGCGCGACGGCACGCACAAGAACCTGCTCTCGGAGGCGCTGCTCGACGGGGCAAACTACCCGGAGATCCGGCTGCGCGCCGTCGACATCAAGGCGGCGGGCGAAGGTTACGACGCCGGCATCGAGATCGCCTTCAAGGGCCAGGCCTACGTGCGGCGCGTGCCGGTCGGCGTGCGGCGCGAGGCCGGGCTCGTGGTCGCGAGCGGCGAATTCCCGCTGCGCCAGTCGGAGCTCGGCCTGAAGCCGTTCAGCGTCGCGATGGGCTCGCTGGTGGTGCTCGACGAGATGCACATCCGGTTCGAGGTCACCGCGCGCGAGTAAGCGTGAACGGACTTGGATCAGGCCCGAACACCCGCGCCGCGATCAGGCTATCGATTCGGCGTGGTCGCTCGCCGGCTTCGCCGTACGCAGCCGGTGCAGCTTGCGCGGCGGCGGAAAGGTTGATTGAGCTGAGGGGTCACCGCTAACGAATGCCGCCGCGCTTCGCCCCCCGGCTGCCTCGCTCCAACACGCCTGCATCGACAGCCTGATCGCGACACGTGCGCTTCGACCCAAGCCGGGTCCGTCCCCGCTTCCTGGGAGATGGAGAAGAGCCTGGAGCGTGGGCGCGACGGTGCGCGCTTGCATCCCGTGGAACGCGAATTCGAGGGGCGCAGCGCGAGGCCAACGCGCGCAGGTACTCTTTGGTGATCCTTGCCTACCCTGCGCGTTAGCGCTGATTCACAACTCAGAGCTGACAGATCTGGACGCGCGCGCCGAGCGCAAGCGAACGCGAGGAATCGCGAGCATTCGCGCAGCGATTCCTCAAGCGCCCGAGACCTGAGCGGTCCACGGGATGCAAGCGCGCGCCGTCGCTCTCACTCTTCAGCCCCGGCACCGTTTCCCAGCAAATGGGGTCTGACCCCATTTTGTTAGTCAACGGAATTGACCAGCAGCAGCGCGGTGCCTTCCGGCGCCCGGAGCAGCGCGCTGTGCCGCGGGTCGAGCCCGCGCGGCAGGTCTTCGGAGAACTCGCAGCCGAGCGCGCGCAACCGCTCGATGCGTTCGCCCATGTCCGCGGCGGCGAACACCAGCAAGGGCACGTCGAGCGTGCGCGGCCGGTGCACGGCCAGGTCGATGTGGTCGCTGGTCATGGACATGCGCACGTACGGCGCTTCGCTCTCGCCGAGCGCCACGAAACCCAGCGGCTCCCAGAACTCGCGCATCGGTTCGAATTCCGCGAACGGCAGGCTGAACTCGGCGAAGTCGCCGCACAGCGAGGTATCGCGCGCCTCGAGGTCGGCGGCGAAATGTGTCGGCGCTTCCTGCACGCGCACCGCCTGGCCGGACGGATCGAGGAAACCGAACTCGTTGAACACTTCATCGCCGACACGTTTCCAGGCGAGTTCGATGCCATGCTTCTCGATGGCGTGCGCATGCTGCGCGACGTCGGCATGCACGTAGGTGATGGTCGGCGACAGGAACTTGAACTGGTGCAGGCCGATGTAGATTTTTCCATCGGTGAGCACGCCGTAGGGATGCGTCCAGGTGTCGGTGGTGCCGCACTGGACGAAACCGAGCCGTTCGTAGAACGCCACCGAGTCGGCGATGTCCGGCGTCTCGACGCTGATTTCGTGAAACCGTCCTAGCACTGGCGGCGCAGTGTACGCGGTCCGGCTGCGGATTGCCTACGGCTTCGCGGGTGTCGGCGAATCCTCCGACGTCTCGAGCCGCCACACGCATATGAACGACACGACCGCGCCGATGACGCAGAACCACAGGGCCGGCTGCCAGCCCCGCGACGGCACGTAGCCCATGATCTGGACCGCCACGGCGGACAGCGCGAGTTGCGCGAAGCCGAAGATGCTGGAGGCGACGCCGGTGTATTTCGGAGCGAGCCGTATGCCGTGCGCGATGAGATTCGGCAACGCCATTCCCTGTCCGAAGGAAAAGGTCATCATCGGCAGGAAGACCGCGAGGGGGTGTGTATAGCCCAGCAGCACCAGCGCCAATGCCAGGCTTGCGCCGAACAGCTGCCACCGCAGGCCGGCGTTGGTCTGGCGCACCACATCGTGGTGGCCGCCGGAGCGCGAGACCAGCAGGTTGCCGCAGAAGAATCCCACCGCCAGGAACAGGTAGTAGAGGCCGAAGCTGTCCTGCGTCATGCGCAGCACGTCGAGCATCACGTATGGCACCAGCGAAACGAACACCAGGAAGAACGTGTAGATCAGCGCGACCTGCAGCACGTAACCCATGAACAGGCGCTGCGCGAGCAACGCACGCGACTCGCGCCACAGCACCGCGAAGCCGCGGGCGGCTTCATTCGCGACACGCGTCTCGGGCAACCAGGCCAGGCAGGCCACGGACATGATGCCGGCGGCGATTGCCAGCCAGGTGAATCCGGTCTGCCAGCCGAGGTAACGCGCGATCATGCCGCCCGCCCACGGCGCGAGCGCGGTGCCGACCACCAGGGCCATAGTGAGGATGGCGTACATGCGCGCCAGCTTGCGTTCTTCGAATAGGTCGCCGACGCAGGCGCGCGACACGGTGATACCGAATCCGCCTGCGGCACCGTGCAGGACGCGTGCGGCGATGAACCAGCCCATGCTGGGCGCGAACGAACACAGCAGCGACGCGATGCCGGAAACCGCGACGCCGCCGATCAGCACCGGCCGGCGGCCGTATCGATCCGCCAGCGGACCCGAGCACAACACGCCCAGCGCGAACGCGATCATGTAGGCCGTGATCGTGAGCTGCGCCGTGCCCGTGGTCACCTGGTAGTAAGTCGCGATCTGCGGCAACGCCGGCAGGAATGCATAGTTGCCGATGCCCCCGATGGCACTGCAGCCGGCGAGCAGGGGAATCAGCACGTGGGTGCGCACGCTCATGTGCGCGTACCTCCGGACGGCGGACTAGATGCCGCCGACGCAGATGTACTTGAGTTCCGTGAACTCCAGGATGCCGTATTTCGAGCCTTCACGACCGATGCCGCTTTCTTTCATGCCACCAAAGGGCGCGACCTCGGTGGAGATGAGCCCGGTATTCAGGCCGACGATGCCATATTCGAGCGCCTCCGTGACCCGCCATGAGCGCACGAGATCTCGCGTATAGACGTAGGCGGCGAGCCCGAACTCGGTGTCGTTCGCGAGCTTCACGGCGGCCGCGTCGTCTTCGACGCGAAACAGCGGTGACACCGGGCCGAAAGTTTCTTCGCGCGCCAGCGTCATTTCCGGGCTCACATTCGTCAGCACCGTGGGTTCGTAGAAAGTGCCGCCGAGCGCGTGGCGCCGGCCACCCGTGACCACGTTCGCCCCTTTGGATTTCGCGTCCGCGACGTGCGCTTCCACCTTGGCCAGCGCCTTGGCATCGATCAGCGGGCCCTGGTCGGTTTCGCCCTTGAGCCCGTCACCCACGCGCAGCTTCTTCACGGCCTCGGTGAGCTTCTGCGTGAACGCGTCGTAGATCTTCGACTGCACGATGAAGCGGTTGGCGCACACGCAGGTCTGGCCGGTATTGCGGTACTTGCTCTGGATCGCGCCGGTGACCGCGGCGTCGAGGTCGGCGTCGTCGAGCACCAGGAAGGGCGCATTGCCGCCGAGCTCGAGCGCAACTTTCTTCACCTGGCCGGCGCACTGCGCCATCAGTAGTTTGCCGACGGCGGTGGAGCCGGTGAACGACAGCTTCTTCACCTTGTCGTTGCCGGTGAATTCTCCACCGATGGCCACGGCGTCACCCGGGACGACGTTGATCACGCCGGCGGGTATGCCGGCGCGCTGCGCGAGTTCGGCCATGGCGAGCGCGGAATACGGCGTCTGCGGCGCGGGCTTGATGACGATGGGACAGCCGGCGCCCAGCGCGGGTGCGGCCTTGCGCGTGATCATCGCGGCCGGAAAGTTCCAGGGCGTGATCGCGGCCACCACGCCGAGCGGCTGGCGCAACACCATGATGCGTTTGTCCGACTGGTGCCCGGGGATGATGTCGCCGTACAGGCGTTTGCCTTCCTCGGCAAACCACTCGATGAACGAGGCGGCATAGGCGATCTCGCCGCGGGATTCCGCGAGCGGCTTGCCCTGCTCGGCGGTCATGATGACGGCCAGGTCTTCCTGGTTGGCCAGCATGAGCTCGAACCAGGCGCGCATGATTCTCGCCCGTTCGCCGGCGGTCTTCTTCGCCCACGCGGGGAAGGCGGCGTGCGCCGCTTCGATCGCACGGCGTGCCTCCGCCGCGCCCATGTTCGGAACGGTGCCGATCTGCTCGCCGGTCGCGGGATTGCGGATTGCGGTAGTTTGACCGGAACCGGCGGGCAGCCACTCGCCGCCGATGAGGCCTTGCTCCTTCCAGAGGGACTTGTCTTTTAGCCGGATCATTTCTTCTCCAGGTGCTGCACCAGGAAGGCCAGCGTGCGCTCGAGCGCGAGCCTGGCGCTCGCGGCGTCGTAGCTGGCGCGTTCGTCGCAGTTGAAGCCGTGATCCGCCGGGTAGACGTGGAACTCGCCGTTCGGGTCCGCCGCGCGAATCTTCTCGATGTCGGAAGGCGGGATATATGGGTCCTTGTCCCCGAAATGGTAGAGCACCGGGCGTTTCGGGTGTTTGTCGAGGTGATCCCGGACGATCTGTCCGCCGTAGTAGGACACCGCTGCGCTCACCGGCAGGTCGCAGGCGGCGAGATACGCCAATGTGCCGCCCCAGCAGTAGCCGATGACCGCCACGCGGCCGGCGTGTTTGATGACGTTGATCGAGGCGCTCAGGTCGAGCAGCGTCTTTTCCTTGGGTATCTGCATCCGGTACCCGCGGCCTTCCTGGGTGTCCTTCTCCGAGTAACCGAGCTCGATGCCGCGCCGGATGCGATCGAACAGGCAGGGCGCAATCACCAGGTAGCCAGCCGCCGCGTAGCTGTCCGCGACACCGCGGATGTGATGGTTGACGCCGAAGATTTCCTGCGCGATCACCAACGCGCCACGGGCGCCACCTTTCGGCGCCGACAGCCAGGCATTGAATTCATGGCCGTCACGGGCCATGAGCGTGGTGAACTCACCCATGAGGCGCTCCAAGTCGACGACAGGAGCGCATTGTGCCACTGCCCGAACTCCGGGCCTCTACCCCGAAGGTACTATCGAAGGCCTTTCATGCCGGGAGAAGCCCATGAAATCCGCATTCATCGTCGGCCTGTTGCTGTGCATCGCTTCGGGTTCGGCAGCCGCCGGCGAAGACCTCGCGAAACTCGCCGACGAGGTGCGCGCCACCGAGATCGCGTTCGCCAAGACGCTCGCGGATCGCGACGTGCAGGCTTTTCGCCGGATGATCGCCCCCGACGTGGTCTGGTTTGCCGACAAGCCGTTGCGCGGTCCCGATGAAGTACTGACCCGCTGGCAGAAATTCTTCGACGCGCCGCAGCCGCCGTTTTCCTGGAGTCCCGAGGAGGTCGAAGTGCAGGCCGGTGGCAATCTGGCGCTGTCTTCGGGACCGGTGATCAATGCCGCCGGCAAACGTGTCGGCACGTACACCTCCATCTGGCGCCGCGAACGCGACGGCCGGTGGCTCATCATCTTCGACAAAGGCTGTCCGGCCTGCGACTGCAAGCAATGAACGGTATGCTCGTGGTCATCGCCGCTGAAACATTCCGGAGTCGATCATCAGCAGAGCCAGGGAACCCGGCCAGAGACAGCCTCGAGACGGGTCAATCGCGGCCACTTCGCGTGGCGTAACGCGTCGCGCCGCCCTGCAGGGTGGTATCGCAATCGGTGCCCTGGCGGCGAGTGGCGCGCGCGCGGCAACCGGTGCCGGCGAGGCGCATTCGCCCGATAACCTCAAGCTCTGGTACCGGCAACAGGCCGATGTCTGGACCGAAGCGCTGCCGGTGGGCAACGGGCGGCTCGGCGCGATGATCTTCGGCGGCGTGGCGCGCGAGCGGCTGCAACTCAACGAGGACACGCTGTTCGGCGGCCGTCCCTACGATCCCACGAGCTTCGAAGCGCGTTCGGCACTGGGCAGGGTGCGCGCGCTGATCAGCGACGGCAAGTACCGCGAGGCCCAGGCGCTGGCCAACGAAAAAATGATGGCGCAGCCCATTCGCATGCCGTCATACCAGACGGTCGGCGACCTGATGCTGTCGTTTGCGGCCTCGTCGTTCGCCACCGAATACCGGCGTGAGCTCGATCTCGATACCGCGCTGGCGACGGTGCGCTACCGGCAGCAGGGCGTCCTGTTCGCGCGCCAGGTATTCGCCTCGTCGGTCGACGACGTCATCGTGATGCGCATTACCGCGGATCGGCCGGGAGCCGTCGCATTCCGCGCCACTTTCGAGACACCCATGCCGGCGGCGGCGAGCGCCGCGGGCGACACGCTGCTGCTCGACGGCACCAACACCACGCAGGAGGGACTCACCGCCGCCCTGCGTTTCCAGGCGCGCGTGCGCATCCTCGCATCGGGCGGCCATCTCGAGACCCACCCGGACGCCATCGAGGTCACCGGCGCCGACTCGGTGCTGCTGCTGATCGCGGCCGCGACCAACTACCGGCGCTACGACGACGTGGACGGCGATCCGGTGGCCCGTACGCGCGCGGCCATCGACGCCGCGGCGGCGCGCGATTTCGAAACCCTGCTGACGGCGCACGTCGCCGAGCACCGGCGCCTGTTCCGCCGCGTGGCGCTCGACCTCGGCACCAGCAACGCGGAGGCGCAGCCCACCGACCTGCGCATCCGCAACTCGCCCACGCGCGAGGATCCACAGCTCGCGGCGCTGTATTTCCAGTACGCGCGCTACCTGCTGATCAGCTGTTCGCGCCCGGGTACGCAGCCCGCCAACCTGCAGGGGCTGTGGAACGACAAGGTGGCGGCGCCCTGGGGCTCGAAATACACCATCAACATCAACACCGAGATGAACTACTGGCCGGCGGAGCCCGGCAACCTGGCCGAGTGCGTCGAGCCGCTGGTGCGCATGGTGAGCGAACTGGCGATCACCGGCGCGCGCACCGCGCGCATCAACTACGGCGCGCGCGGCTGGGTGGCGCATCACAACACCGACGTGTGGCGCGGCACCGCGCCCATCGACGGCGCCCGCTGGGGCATGTGGCCCAGCGGCGGAGCGTGGCTGTGCAAGCACCTGTGGGATCACTACGACTACGGGCGCGACCGCGAGTACCTCGAGCGTGTCTATCCACTGATGCGCGGCGCGGCGGAGTTCTTCCTCGATGCGCTCTGGGAAGACCCGCGGAGCGGACACCTGGTCACTTGCCCGTCTATCTCCCCGGAAAACGAGCATCCGTTCAACGCCGCGGTGTGCGCCGGTCCTGCCATGGACAGCCAGATCCTGCGCGACCTGTTCGCCAACTGCATGGAAGCCACGCGCATCCTCGGCATCGACGAAGACTTCCGTGCCGCCTGCGGCGCGGCGCGCACGCGCCTGCCGCCGGACCAGGTGGGCAAGGCAGGCCAGCTGCAGGAGTGGCTCGAAGACTGGGACATGGAGGCGCCCGAGCCGGATCATCGGCACGTATCTCATTTATATGCGCTGTATCCCGGCACGCAGATCACGGTGCGGGGCACGCCGGGGCTGGCCGCGGCGGCGCGCCGGTCGCTGGAACTGCGCGGCGACCTGTCGACCGGCTGGGCCATCGCCTGGCGCATCAACCTCTGGGCCCGGCTGCGCGAAGGCGACCACGCGCACGGCGTGCTCAAACTACTGCTCGATCCGACCCGCACCTATCCGAACATGTTCGACGCGCACCCGCCGTTCCAGATCGACGGCAATTTTGGCGGTGCCGCCGGCATCCTCGAACTGCTGCTGCAGTGTGCCGACGACGAGATCGAGTTGTTGCCCGCGCTGCCGCACGCCTGGCCGGCGGGTTCGGTGCGCGGACTGCGTGCACGCGGCGGTTTCGAAGTGGACCTGGAATGGCGCGAGGGCAGGCTGCATCGCGCGCGATTGCACGGTGAGCCCGGCGGCAAGGCGAAGATCCGTTACGGTGAAGTCGTGCGCACGGTCAATGTCGGCCGCGGCCGCAGCGTCAGCTTGAGCGCGAGCAGTTTTCGCGAGGGCGTCAAAGGCACGAGGGGTTGAACATGCGTGTGTTGGTTGCGTTGTTGCTGGCTGCGATCAGCGGTGCCGCCTATTCCGAAGATTCCCCGCAAGTGAATGACGACACCGATCCTGTTCGAGGATGAGATGCACGAAAAGACCGGCGACACAATGATCTGCTCGGTGGAGTAGACGGGGGCAACGCGTGTCGGCCGACCATCCCGTCACCATGGCGATCCGCGTACTGCGGCAGCACGGCGTCGAGTTCACGCCACACCTGTATCGCTGGGAGGCGCACGGCGGCACGCGCGCTTCCGCCGAGCACCTCGGCGTCGACGAACACATCGTCATCAAGACGCTGATCTTCGAGAACGAAGCGAAGAAGCCGCTCTGCATCCTCATGCACGGCGATCGCGAGGTGTCGGCGAAGAACCTCGCCCGGCAGACCGGCGCGAAGAGCGTCGCGCCCTGCGCGCCCGCGGTCGCGGACCGGCATTCGGGCTACCAGGTCGGCGGGACGTCGCCCTTCGGGCTCAAGCGCGCCATGCCCATCTACCTGGAGCAGGGCATCGCGGCGCTGCCGCGCATCTACATCAACGGTGGCGCCAGGGGTTTTCTGATTGGCCTCGATCCGAAAGACCTGGTGCGCGTGCTGGCGCCCACGGCCGTGAGCGTCGCTATTGCCTGACCTCAGGCCAGGGCGGTCCTGACCACGCGGTTGTCGAGCGTGCCGAAGATGTTGCCGCCATCGGCGCCCAGCATCTCGATCGATACGCGGTCGCCGAACTTGAGGAACGGCGTGCGCGGACTGCCGGACTCGATCTGCTCCAGCGTACGTTTCTCGGCGAGGCAGCTCGCACCGCGGCTGCGGTCGTAGTTGGAGACGGTTCCCGAGCCCACGATCGCACCGGCGCCGAGCCGCCGCGTCCTGGTCACGTGCGCGATCAGTTGCGCGAAATTGAAGGTCATGTCGGTGCCGGCGTCGGGCCGGCCGAAGTCCGTGCCATTGATGCGGCTCACCAGCGGCAGGTGCAGCTTGCAGTCCCGCCAGGCCGGGCCGAGCTCGTCCGGCGTGACTGCCACGGGAGCGAACGAGGTCGCGGGTTTCGACTGGTAGAAGCCGAAGCCCTTGGCGAGCTCGCCGGGAATCAGGTTCCGAAGCGACCAGTCGTTCACCAGCGTGAGTAGTTTGATGTGCGCGCCGGCGTCGGCCGCGGAGGTACCGAACGGCACGTCGTCGGTGATCACCGCGATCTCGGCTTCGAGATCGATGCCCCAGGCCTCGTCGGCGAACGGCACCTCGTCACGCGCGCCGAGCAGGTCGTCGCTGCCGCCCTGGTAAACCAGCGGATCGATCCAGAACGAGGCCGGCATCTCGGCGCCGCGCGCCTTGCGCACCAGCTCCACGTGGTTCACGTAGGCGCTGCCGTCCACCCACTGGAATGCGCGCGGCAGCGGCGCGGCGCATTGCGCGGGGTCGAAGGGCATGATGTCGGCCGGCGCCGCGCTCATGTCCAGCGCCGCCGCACGTTCCGCGAGCCGCGGCGCCACCGTGGACCAGTCGTCGAGTGCCGCCTGCAGTGTCGGCGCGATGCCGGGCACCAGCACGCAGCGCGACAGATCGCGGCTGACGATTACCAGCCGTCCGTCGCGACCGCCACGTTTGAGAGTCGCCAGCTTCACTTCGCCTCTTTCCACAGGTCGACGTAGCCCTGCCACTCGATGCCGGCGGCGGCGGGCGAGATCTCCAGCGGATCGCGCGTGTCGATCATGACGGCATATTCGTCGGTGGCCGCCTGCGCCGGCTGGAACACGTTCTTCAGCGCCTTGGGATGCGGGCCGTGCGTGAAGCCGCCGGGATGCAGCGTGATCATGCCCGGATTGATGGGCTGGTCGCGGCTGAAGAATTTGCCCGCGTGATAGAAGATGACTTCGTCGTAGTCGTCGTTGTTGTGGAAGAAGGGCACTTTCATCGCGCCGGGATCGGTCTCGAACGGCCGCGGCACGAAACTGCACACCACGAAACGATCGGCGAGAAAAGTCGTGTGCGCCGAGGGAGGCAGGTGGTAGCGGTGGCTCATCAGCGGGCGCAGGTCGCGCATGTTGATGCGTACGACGCAGAGATCGCCGTGCCAGCCCACCGCGTCCAGAGGGTTGAAGGGATAGGTGACCGTGGAGATCGCATTGCGGCGCTTGATCGCGACGCGCCACTCGGCGTCGTCCTGCTGGTCCTTGAAAACGTCGTCGATGCGTGGCGTATCGAGCATCGCCGCGTCGAAGATGGCGTGCGCGCCCACCAGTCCCTTGTCGGGGAGGCGGTAGGAATTGTTGGTGGCCTCGATGAGCAGCGCGCGCAGCGGCTCGGCGCACTCGAGGCGCCACATGGTGCCGCGCGGGATGACGACGTAGTCACCGGCCTCGAAGGGCAGGTGGCCGTAATCGCAGAACAACGCGCCGCGCCCGGAGTGCACGAACAGCAGCTCGTCGCCGTCGGCATTGCGCACCAGGTGCGGCATGTTCGCGTCGAGACTCCAGTAGCGCACGCGCACCGCGGAATTCTGCAGCAGCTCCGGCGCATCCCAGGGTGAGGCCTGGGCACCCGGGAGCTTCGCGCAATCGAAGGCATGCGGACGAAGCGGGCCTTCGAAATTGACCCAGCCGGTAGGTGGATGCCGGTGATAGAGGTGCGCCGCCGGACCGAAAAATCCTTCCTTGCTGATCTCGCGCTCGAAGGTGCCGGCTGGCAGATCGGCATGCGCCTGGCGCGAGGCCTGGCCCTCGACCCTGGGAAACTGGACGTAGCGCTTCATGGTCCCAATTTAGTTTCATTTGAAACCAATTGGAAGGGGAAGGTTGCTATGCCTTTTCGAGGATCGCCACCACGCCCATGCCGCCCGCGGTGCACACGGAAATCAGGCCGCGCTTCGCGGTGGGCGACTCCGCCAGCTGCTTGGCGAGCTGCGCGACGATGCGCGTGCCGGTGGCCGCGAACGGGTGGCCGATGGCCACGCTCGAGCCATTCACGTTGAGCTTCGCGCGGTCGATGCTGCCGAGCGGTCGTTCGAGGCCGAGATTCTCGCGGCAGTATTCCGGCGATTCCCAGGCCTTGAGCGTGCACAGCACCTGCGCGGCGAAGGCCTCGTGGATCTCGTAGAAGTCGAAATCCTGCAGCGTGAGATCGGCGTCCTTGAGCATGGCGGGCACCGCGTAGGCCGGTGCCATGAGCAGTCCTTCCTTGCCACCGACATAGTCCACCGCCCACTGCTTGCTGTGGCTGAAGTACGCGAGCACCGGCAGGTTGCGCTTGCGCGCCCAATCCTCGCTGGCCAGCAACACCGCGGAGGCGCCGTCGGTCAGCGGCGTGGAATTGCCCGCGGTGAGCGTGCCCATGCCGCTCCTGCGGTCGTAGGCCGGCTTGAGTGCCGCCAGCTTCTCGACGGTGCTTTCGGGACGGACATTGTTGTCGACCTTGAGTCCCTGGTATTCACTAACTACCAGGTCGCTGAAGAAGCCGCGTTTCCACGCCGCGCCCGCGTTGACGTGGCTGGCATTGGCGAGCACGTCCTGGTCGGCGCGCGGGATCTTCCAGGTCTTGGCCATCTGCTCGCAGTGCTCGCCCATGGAAAGGCCCGTGCGCGGCTCGAGCACGCCGGGCATCACGGGTTTGAACATCCGCGGCCGCAGGCCAAGGAATGGCGTGATGCGCTGGCCCAAGGTCTTGCCGCGATGCGCACGCAACAGCAACTGCTGGTACGAACGTGGAAAGACGATGGGAGGATCGCTGACCGTGTCGAATCCGCCGGCGATGCCGGCGTCCATCTGCCCGAGCGCGATCTTCATGGCGATGGAAATCGCGGCGTCGAGCCCGGTGCCGCAGGCGCGCTGGATGTCGATGCCGGGAGTCGCCGGGTCGAGCCCGGACGACAGCACGCACTCGCGAACCAGGTTGAAATCCTTGGAGTGCTTGAGCACTCCGCCGCCGGTGACATCGCCCAGGCGCTCGCCGGAGATGCGGTACCTGGCCACCAGCGCCTGCAGTACCGCGGTGAACATGTCCTGGTTGCCGACCTTCGCGTATGCGCCGTGGCCGCGCGCAAAGGGAATGCGCATTCCGCCGACGACGGCGACGCGACGAACCTGTGATCCGACCAGCATGTCTGCACTCCGCAGCGGAACGTGCGGCTAGCATGCCACGAGAAGTCAGAACTCGCAGTCGGGCTTGCGTGCTTTGCGGTATTTCGCCGCCTCGTCGGCGGGCGCGAGCGTCATCAGGGCGCATTCGGTATACGCGCCATGTACCCGGCTTTTGCGTGTGTCCGTCCAGGTCCAGTCCAGGATGTCACCGCGCACGAAGGTGAAGCGGTCGCCGCGCTTGAAGCGCGTCTGCATGAGGATGTCATCGTCGATGGTGCCGGCGAACAGGCCGTTGTCGTCCTGCCTGAATCCCGCGATCCAGATGACCTCGCCTTCATTGCGCTCGCGCAGCGCGACGCGCACGCGGAAGTCTTTCTGGTCCTTCTTCGGCGACTCGGCGAGCTCGAGGAAATCCGTGAGTCCGTCACGCGCCTTGCGAATGGCGCGGCGCATCGCGGGCTCGTCGGCGTGCATGTAAAGCATGTCCCCGGGCTTGCCGGGCAGTACCTTGCGGAGTTTCGACGCTTCGTCAGCCAGCGCAATGCCGGCGGCCAGGGGACCGAGTAACAACAACAGTTGGAGCAGGGCGCCTTTCACGGCCCCTAGATACCACCTACCATCGCCGAATGAAAATCCTGGCCATCTCGCTCCTGGCGCTCGGTGCCGCCGTGCTTCTCATCGCCTGCACCTCGAGGCCGGCTGCAAAATCCCCGGATGCCGCGCTCAATGCGCTGGTCGAGGAGTGGTTCGATCGCCAACTCGAACTCTCACCGATGGATGCCACGGCCATCGGTGATTCGCG
>Ga0315912_10003053_pt1 | contig 17063 bp, 6 predicted proteins | sample VfabasoilMG_FD_204469 | JGI IMG/M metagenome (GOLD analysis project Ga0315912, IMG submission 204469) | Garden soil microbial communities collected in Santa Monica, California, United States - V. faba soil | ecosystem: Environmental > Terrestrial > Soil > Garden | place: USA: California... | reverse complement strand
CCAGTTTTTTTGCCGCTACCTGTGGCGAGAGTTCTCTGGCGGCAGACCAGATCAGGGTTTCGGGGATAACACCCCATAAGCCATCAGAGCACAGCACAATAATATCATTGATTTCGAGTTTCACTTCCGCTGTATACGGTTTGACTTCATCTCTTTTGGCGGTGATCGCCATGTTTAATTTATTGCGATCAGGATGCGAGCGGGCTTCCTGCTCCGTTAGTATCCCAACTCGTACCTGTTCTGCTACCCAGGTTTGATCCTGGCTGATTTGTTGCATGTCGTCACCTCTCAGGATATACGCCCGGCTGTCGCCAACATTTAAAAGATAAAGATGCTGCTCCACAAGAGTGACAGCCACAATGGTACTTCCCATATTCGCTAGTTTGGGGTCTTTGGCGCCGCGTGCCCGCACTATTGAGTGTGCATGGTAGGCGCATTTTTCCATTAAAGTAAGGTAACTTGCCGGGTGCTTTGCCTGCTTGAACTCATACTGGAACGCCTCAACGACCAATCGGCTTGCAATGGAGCCTCCGAAATGTTTGCCCAAGCCATCGGCAACAATGAGGAGGGGAGGATGCCAATTGCCCCCTGCTTCAGGAAGTACCACTCCCAGCGAATCTTGATTTGGCTCACCCTTCCGTTTACGTCCCACATCGATGGCAAAACCAAATTCGAACTGAACTTCCGATTGGGTATTCATTTCAACTGCATTTTCCGATTAGAAAGAGTCCTGTGTTTTGTCGAGGTCGTCCGGTTCGGTCATGTCGTCGTAGGTGAGCGACTCGTCCTCATCCAATTTTTTATAGGCTTTGAATTTCAAGCGTACGCGTTTACCAAGTTGTATCTCATCCCCGGTGTTTAACTCGACTTCGGCGGCGCCAAGTGGAATTTCATTCACAAATGTGCCATATTTGGGAGGGGCGTAGCCGCCTTTTGAATCCATCGTTTCCACTTCCTTCAGGTAGAGTTTGCCATTGCGTTCGAATATCTCTGCATGACGGCGGGAGACGGGGTTATCCTTGGGGAAGTTGATGTCGTTATCGGCGCTTCGTCCCAATGTGGTCATTGGGGATGTAAGTTCGAAACGATGCCCGACCATGGTCTCGTCATCGCTGGACTCTATTGTAAGCGAACCGAACGCGTCCAAATCTTCCTCGTAGCTGTCCATTGTTCCATTAGCATCTGCCCGGCTGACAGCGGATTCCCTGTAGACCTGTGGGTGCGGTTGCGATGGTAATTCGTGCCTTTGCGCTTCGCCCTGTTTCCCGCCCGAGTTGCGTTGCCGGACGATGGTCAAAACGAGGATGATGATGGTGATCAGTCCCAACGCGGCAAGCCCGCCCCCAACCAGAATGACCACATTGTTTGTCGTTTCAGGTTTCTCGTCTGGCTCTTTTGCCGATACCGATGTAGGGGAAATCGTTGGCGTGATGGCATAAGTGACGGCAATGGAGTTGCTTGCCAGTTCGGAATTGTCCGATCCATAGGCAATAGCAGAGATAGTCAATGGACCTTCAGGATATTCTCTTAAGTCGAGCTTGACTTCATAGGGAGTGGTGTCGTCTGCGCCGGCGAGCTTGTCATTGACCCTAAATTCGACCCTGTCTACATCCGAGCCTTGACCCAGCAGGGCGATGCTTGCCTGTAGTTCATCACCGACCGTATTCCCATCCAGCGGGGAGATGAAGGTGATTTGTGGGCGCAGGGCGGGCAGGAGGAAACTGCGGGTGTCATTATCCTGTGTGCTTTTGTAGTTTATATTGACTGCAAGTGTGTGCGCGCCGGGAGGCGCGAGTGATCTGTATTTTAGTAAATATTGTGAGCGCAGTTGACTGGATAAAAGTTGAAAGGTCTCTTCGAGTTGGGATGGATCGGGGGAATATAAATTATGCCCACCTGTCAGTTTGGAAATACGTTGGAGGGTGTTGGTATCGATGCGCAACCCCAAGCCGAGGGTATAGATTGGCACGCGTGTCCCGCCTTCTGAAGCCAATTTGATCACATCGTCCACAGTGAAACGACTGCATGTTTTGCCGCTTCGGGTTTCGTCCACGCCATCGGTAAACAGGATCAGGGCGCGGCGTCCGGAAGGAAGTGTGGAGACCATTTGAATCGCCTCGTAAGCCGCGTCGTACAGGCATGTCCCGGAATTGCGCTTCGCTTCAATCAGTGCGATCTGGTCATTGATTGTTCTTGGATTGGATGTGAAATTGATCCGGGTTTGTACTTCATCATCGAATGTAATGAGCGCCGCCTGATCGTCCTCCCTTAACCCTGAAACGAAATTGGACGCGGCAGTTTTGGCGGATACAATTCCCGTACCAGACATGCTTCCGCTGGTATCCATGATAAGAACAATGTTAATGGGTTCATCATCAACCAAGCCAACACTTGTAATGTCAACCTTTTGTGAATCTTCGGATATGGTGAACGCGTCATCTGTTAAATCCCGAATTGGGCTTCCTGTATCGTCCACCAGTGAGATGTAGACATTGACGTTATAGGCGATCTCGTTATTGATTGGTTCACCTTCCACATAATGTACCGCCAGGTCTATACCGGATTGGGCAAACCCTGACTGTGGAGCGAAAAACAGAGCGATCAGGACGAATCCTGCAATGTTAAGTCTTAGGGTATGCCCCATATTAATATCCTTCCTTCATTCGCTCCGGAAACAATTCTTTGCCCATCGGGTGAAAAACAGGAGCCGAAGACCGCGCTGGTGTGCCCACTTAATCCCTTGAGTAGACTTCCGCTGGCATTCCAGATGCGCACGACACCGTCATCAGAGCCGGATACCAGCATCGAATCGTCTGGTGAAAAATCAAGGCTGTTGACCTGCCCAAATTCGCCGGTTATCTGCCGTTGGGATGTGCCCTCTTCGACATCCCAAATATAAATGATGTTGTTGCCTCCTCCTGCAAGAAGACTTCCATTGTTCGAGAAAGTCAGGCTTTTGATCGTTTCGTTCTCGCCGCCTGTGGTTGGACGCCATAGCCCCTCCGTATCCCACAATAGGACGCCTTGCGATGTGCCGCCTGATACAAGGTTTGAATCCGGTGAAAATGCAATGGACCACCCTCCATAATTACTTCTTATTGTCCGAAGGACGCTTCCAGTTTCGGCATTCAGCAGTTGTACTTTGTTGTCTGCAATACCTATTGCCAGCATGGTTCCATCCGGTGACGCGGCAATGCTCTTTGTACCCTTTGTTACGGTGTACGAGTCGATGAGCTTGTATGCCTGTGTATCGAAAATCCGGATATTGCTCCCAACCAGTATGTATATCCTGTTGTTGGACGCAGAAACAGCCATTGCCAATGGCACCTCGCCTGTTGCCATGGGGATCCTTTGCATGATCTTTGCCTGGTCTGCATCAATGAAGGATATGATGCCGCTTCCTGAACTGGTCCCCACATTGACGAACCAGTTTTGTTCGTTTTCCACCCAATCCATCTTGATGACCGATATGCTGTTGACATGATTGATCTCAATCACGCTGGATGCATTAGTGATTTTGATCAGAGAGCCGGGCTCCGGTGTTGCTGTTGGTGTGAATGTTGAGGGGACCGGGGTATCGGTGGGTGTTGGGGATGGTGGTTTTGTGGGCGTCTGTGTTTGCGTTGGAGCGGGGGTCTTCGTTGATGCGATAATATTTGTCGGTACCTTTGTTGGAATGGATATGATATTTTGCCCGAACATCACTGTGCCCACTCCCAACAGGACAAGGAGACCTGCAATAACGAACAGGGGAATGTAATTTGGTTTCTTTTCTTCTCTGGGCGCGGCTTGTTCCGCAGTGCGGACTACACGTCGTTCGCCGGTTGTCCGCGCAGTTGTGCCGCCGAGTTTTTCCAGATCCTGGGCTAAAGCTCCCAGGGATGAGTAGCGATCCTCTGGATTTTTTGCCATGGATTTGACGATGATCTGCTCAACCTCGGGAGGAAGGTCGCGTACGTATTGCTTTGCTTTTGGAATGGGGTCATGCAAATGTTGCATGGAAAGTTCAATGGGTGATGTCGCATTATAGGGCTTCCTGCCTGTGATCATTTCAAAGAAGACGACGCCAAGAGAATACAGATCGGCACGCCCGTCCACTTCCCTGCCGCGTATTTGTTCCGGCGACATGTACGCAGGGGTGCCGATCATTTTTCCGGTGCCTGTGATCCCCTGGCTCTCATCCGTTTCCACCAATTTCAGGATGCCAAAATCTGTAAGCATGGATTGTCCTGATTCGTTGATCAGGATATTCTCTGGTTTGACATCGCGGTGGATGATCTTTTGCTGGTGGGCGTGTTGCAATGCTCGTGCAATAGGGGCAAGGCGCGTCGCCGCTTGTGCGTAGGGTATGGGGGTTCCCAACATTGCCTTGAGCGCACCACCGGAAATATACTCCATGACGATGTAAGGCATGCCATCATATTCACCATAATCAAGGACCTTGATGATGTTGGGATGGGATAAACGTGCAAGCGTCCTGGCTTCCCTGTTGAAGCGCTTTAGCAATTTTTGCGCCTTTTCCTTATTGTCGCTTTCCGCAAGAATGACCTTGATGGCGACATTTCGATCCAGCATGGTATCCACTGCGCGATAAACGACCGCCATGCCGCCGCGACCAAGTTCACTAATTATTTTATAACGTTCGATGGTCTTTCCGGTTAGATCTTCCATGTCATCACTCCCGTTATGGGTTCAATCCAAAGACGCGTATCGTTCCGTCCGTTGACCCTGAAATAATATACTTTCCATCTTGTGTAAACAGGACCTGGTTAATTGGACCTGTGTGGGACTCCATGGTTCTAATGGGGTTTAAATCTTCCAGATTACTCAGGTCGAATATTTTGATGCTTCCATCTGTGGATGCAACAGCTAGCAACATTCCATCATTTGAGATTGCCGTATCCAGCACGTAGTTACCTTCTGTTGTACTGATGATCTCGATCTTCAGGCTGTCGTTTCTTAAATCCCATACATCGACGATGGGGCTGTTCTTGGCTGACATGACAATTATACTTCCGTCAGGCAGAAAATCCTCCGATGTGGCAGCGGGTCTGCGAGGCACACTGCAAAACTTATCCAAGACGTTTTGGTCGGAGATATACAGGGTGCCATTGAGCGATCCACCAGCCAGGATTTTCCCGTCACGCTGGTAATAGATGATGCAGCCATCCTTGATCCTTTTTTGTTTATCATCCACCGTCAATTCCAGACCGGAAGCGATGGACCAATAGGATAAGGTTTGTCGCGCAGAAGCGGCGACAATGCGATTGTTCGACATATAAGCGACCGTTCCATCCAGTGGAAAGTTGTATAGTGTGTAATTTTTTTTAGGACGATTTGTAAGAGAGTACAAACCCAACTCCAGTACGTCGGTCTGGATGATAATCGTTCTATCATCAGGTGATATGGGTTCTCCTCTGGGAAGAGAACCAGAGATTTGGGCGATCTGAGTTGAGTCTGTTGCGGATAGAATTTCGACATATGATATTCCGAGAACAGGGTCGCCATTTTGAGCGGCAATTATTTTACTGTTCGGCGATATGGCAATACGCTTTATCTCCTCGTAGTGGAACAGCCGGGATGTTTCCATTTGCCTGTTGTTGGTGTCCCAAAGTTCAATTAGTCCATTCCCGAACATCACCACTAATCGGGAGCCATCACTTGAGACTGCAAGAGTCTTGATCTGCCCGATGATGGACGTTTTATCTTCTGTTTTAGCTGGTGTTTCCCACTCTTTTTCGCCAAGGTTGACGTTCCAAAATTGCAACATTCCCTTTTCCAAACCAGCTACCGCCGTTTGGTTATCTGCCAGAAATGCTATATGTGTGATCGGTGTTTCAATATCTACAGTGACAAGCTCGTTGATCATTTCTGCATTTTGTGGCTTCGTAATGTCCCATACCTGGATTCTGCCGTCAATGAGCGCCGCTATCAGTGTATTGCCATCCGATGATATTGCCATATCTAATATGGGTCTGGAGCGGGAAGCCGTATATGTTTCCAGGAGAACGCCGGTAGGCGCGTCCCAAATTCCGATGACCGCGTCCTTCCCTCCGCTGACGACAGTTTTGATATCGTTGTGCCCGCGCAGGTATTTGACCGTGTGTACCACATCAGCAACGCGGTTTTCAAAAACTTGCGGCTGGCTCTGGTCAAAATTCCAACGATAGATTCGTTTGTTTTTCGTGTCGCTGAAGATCAATTCCGAATTATCGGGCGCAATATCTATGGCTTCAATCTGTGCAGGTGGATTGCTTGTGATTGCCCTTATCCGTGTACCATCTTGAATATTCCAAACAGCCAGAATACCTTCAGTGTCTCCAGTTGCCACCAGAGTGCCATCGTCGGATACAGCAAGGGTAGTTACCTGCCCTTCTGTATCAAAAAAGTGCCTGACAGACAGATCTTTGGGATCAAAGTAATAAATACCCGCACTGGTTGCCGCCAATAGAACATTGCCATTGTCGGTGAATGTGAATTCATATATATCCGGGATCCCCCATCGTGCCAGTTCCAAAATACTCCCAGCATTTTCTGTGGTGATCAGTTCGCCTGTCGGTAGTGATTCGCCAGGCACAATGGGTATGGGTGAAAAATCATATTTTGGAAAAAGCTCTATTTCAGAGAGTTGGGTGGGAGTAGGTGTGATTGGAGCAGGAACTGTTTTTGTTACAGTGAAGATCGCAGTTGGTGTGGCTCGCGGCTCAGTGAATGTCGGTGTTGGAACAGCGACAGCGGGTGTTCTCTCCCACGCTCTGATTACAAACACAACCACTACGATCAGGGCGATTCCAATCGCCGATGCTATTCTTAAGTCAATAGTTGTCTTGGGTTTGCTCTTTGCCCTGTTTGATGCCTCCACAATTGCCTTCAAAACATTCGAAAATTCATCCATGCTTTGATATCTCTTGTCGGGGTCCTTTGACAGGGCATTGAGGATTGCGTCTTCGATGGATTTCGGTAATTCAGGAACGATGGTTCTTGGTTTGGGCGGGTTGGCCATAATGTGTTGGAGGACGATCTCCATGCTATTTGCCGCATAGAACAGTTTCTTCCCGGTCACCATCTCAAAGAAGATGACGCCGAGTGAATAAATGTCCGCACGGAAATCTACTGTCAAACCTTTTCCCTGTTCGGGAGAAATATACGCGGCAGATCCCAGACCGACATTTGTTCCCGTCATATCACGTGTTTCCTCCTCCTCGATGATTCGAATCAGGCTGAAATCGCTCAAAGTGGGTTGCCCATCGCTGTTGACCGTTATATTTTCCGGTTTGAGGTCGCGGTGAATAATGTCTTTGGAGTGAGCATAAATCAGCGCGTCCATAAGCGGTAAAAGGATATTGACCGCCTTTTGCCAGGGCATGGGACCATCCAACATCAACTCGGAGAGGGGGATACCTGTGACGAATTCGCTGATCAGGTATAGGTTTCCGTTTTCGTGCCCAAAATCCAAAACCTTGGCGATATTTGGGTGTGTTAACTGCGCCAACGACCTTGATTCGGTGATGAAAAAATCAACGGCATCTTTTGAATAATCGGTCGAGTGAAGAATGGTCTTCAAGAGTACAAGTCGTTCCAGTTTTGTGTCATACGCCTTGTATATCCCGATTAGGTCCGACCTATGCAGGGATTCTCTGATCTCGTATCGGTTCACTTTTGAACCAATCATGGCATCTCTCATCGCTGATTTCCTTATTGGATCATAACCAAATGGATGGAACCATATTTCGATCCCAGGGCGATTAAATTCTTTCCGGGCAGGAATGCTACACGATATTCATAATCATCCTGCCAGGGTATTCTCGTGTTTAGCGTATTATTGATGTCGGCAATATACAATACGCCGTTCAATTCATATGCGTACCAGTTTCTTTCCTGGTCGCCTGCAAGAAATTTTTTATTTGGCAATGGGTATGGATTGCTGAAGACTCTTCTCGATATATCGTTTGAGTGAGTGTTGCCAAGCCATATGTTGCCATCTCCCAAGACAAAGAGCATTTGATTTGGCAGTGGAAAGTAATACATGGGTGTGGCGCCCTGTATTCGCGTACCGCACATATCCTGTATATTCGTTGAGTAGGATGTAAATAGAATTCCCGTATTTGCAATGATAGCGAGTAATTTATCGTTTTTTGGTGTGTGATATTGTCCGCAACCTGCAGTACTCCCACTTGCGGGGTTGAGGTTCAGTAATTCCCACGTAGAAACATCCCAAATTTGTGCTGAATTTTCCAAACCAGCGACTAGCAGGCTGTTATCATTTGTGAATCGGACAAACGCCTTTTGTGGGATGTCTGGTAATGTGATGGTGACATTTCCGCTTGACAGATCCAACACTTGAATTTGGTCTGATAGATTCCTTCCGGGTGAACTGACAATTGTAAGAAGCTGATCGTCATGTGAAAAAGGATCTCCTCGATTCAGCTTGCCTGGGATGGGGGGATATTTTTCCTGTGCAGAATTAACATCCCATATTCTTACCATGCCGTCTTCGTGAGATGTTGCCAACCATGCACCGTTGTGCGAGAAAAATATTTCGTTGACACTTGCAATACCATCTGCGAGTGATGCGATTTTTTCTCCGTTTTCAGCATTCCATAGAACAGCGCCGCCTCCCCAGTTCCCAGCGGCAATGACAGGTTGGTCCTTGGCAAACGCAAGACTGCGGATCGGCGCTCCCATATTTGTGGCACTGGTTGCAATCGGCTGTGCAGATTTTGAATAATCCTCTGGCGCGGGGACCTTGAATATTTTAATTGTGCCATCATTTAACCCGATAGCAACATGTTTGTCATCACCGGAAAAACCAAAGTCAGAGACCAATCCCCCGACGTTCGCAAAACTGGTGACAAGGCGAGAATTAAATGGATTAAGATCCCACATATAGGCAGTTCCTCCAGACTCGTTTCCCGCGAGCATGAATTGGCCGTTTCTAGAGATGCTCAATTTGGTAATGATCGATGGGAATTGAAGTGGCTGGGACTCTTTGGATCGAGAGGGAATATTCCAGACCGAAACGAACCTTGATCCGGTGCCTACATAGATCAAACTGCCATCATTGCTGATTGCCAGATCGTGAATGGATGGTGGGTCGTCAAAAGCCATGAGAGGATTTGATGACCCTGTTGAAAAATAATTGATTACGCCGTTCGCAAATCCCGCGGCAAAATTCCTCCCGTTGGGCGAGTAGGCAAGAGCAGTAATCCCACCATGGTAGGGTATTTCATTTCGACTGGATGTGGGTTCCTGATATTTGTACTCCTGTTGTGCTTCACCGGTTTTTCCATCGAAAGTGACCACTCGCCCGTCAAATGACCCCACAGCGAGCTCGTTTACATTCGGGTCAGGGTTGTAAACCATTTCCATCACATCGAAGTTTGTGTCAATGAAAAGGATCATCTCCCTGGTTTCAGCGTTGTGTATGAAAATACCACTTGTAGTTCCGAGTGCCACCTCGTTCCCGTCCGGTGACCAGGCTACGGCATTCACACCGCCCACTCCCCAGCGTGCAATTTCCCCAAGTTGCGACATTTGCCTTTCTGAAAGTGGTGTTCCCATCAAACTGAGCGTTGAAATGATGCCTGGTGTTGTGGAGGTGGGAATGATGGGCTCTGGTGTACGCGTGGCAGGAGTGAGAGCGGTTGGCTCCGGTGTGCTGTCCGGATCCTGAGCAGCTGTGGCGGGTATTATTGTTGGTGCTTCCGGTTGGTATGTCCTTAGGGAAAAATAGCTGTAGGTAAGGAGGCTTAAGCCAGTGATAGCAAGAAGAATCACAGAGATTAGCGCTACCGGAAGCGGTTTTTTCACGGTTACTTTTTGCATGGATATGCGCGTTACTTCTCTCGTGTTGGTCTTATCGTCCTGGGCAATCAATTCCAGTACTTCGGCAAAATGACCCATGCTGAGATAGCGGTCTTCCGGTTTCTTTTCCACTGCCCGAAGGATGGCGCGCTCCACAAATTTCGGTATGTTCCGGTCTATGGAACTCGGCGGTTTGATCTCATCGGTGATATGTTTGATGACGATTGCCATGGGCGTGTCTGCGGTGTACGCCTTTTTTCCGGTTACCATTTCATAAAAAATGATTCCCAATGCGTAGATATCTGCCCTGAAGTCCACGTCTTTGCCCATTCCCTGTTCCGGTGGCATGTATTCGGGAGTGCCGACTCCTGATCCAATGGCAGAGTCGGCCTTTTCGTCCTTGCTTTCCAGCATTTTCACAATGCCGAAATCGGAGAGCATAGGATTGAAATCTTCCTGCAAAAGGATGTTGGATGGTTTTACATCGCGATGAACAATCTGTTGTTGATGTACATAATCCAACGCCCGTGCAATAGGAGCCAGGACAGCGGCGGCAGTATGCCAGGGTAATTTCTGGTTCATTGCATCCCGGAGCGTTCCACCGGATATGTATTCCATGACCAGATAAGGCTGGTCATCTTGAACACCGTAATTCAATACTTTGACGATGTTCGTGTGTGTTAGATTGGCTAGCGCCTTAGCTTCCTGCTCGAATTGTTGAAGAAAAACACCTGAATTTCGTTTACTGGGCAGGATGACCTTGATTGCCACATTGCTTTCCGCGCGTGAGTCATAGGCGTTGTAAACCTTTGCCATGCCTCCTTCACCCAACTGCTCCAGCAGGATATATTGTCCAAGTTTCTTTCCAAAAACATCGTTCATCGAAAATACCTTTATGATCCCTGGTAGGGAATACCCCACAGGCGGATCGTTCCATCCAGTGATGTGGATATAAGAAGGTTGCCGTCAGGAACGAATTGAAGATCTGTGATCGTATTTTTGTGACCGTTCAGGATTGCTAATTCTCTTTGATTTGAAATATCCCACAAATGGATGGTGTGATCCGTGTAGGCGGCGGCGAGCAAGGAGCCAGTCCGATTAACGGTAACGCTGATCACACTATTACCGTTGACGCCGCTTTGCATATCCCATTTTTGATCGCTGGATGTTGCCTGTACGACCAGCAGGTTGTCTCCTCCATAAACGATTCGTTCACTCTCTTCGTTCACAAAGAGCGCTTTCATCGTTGATTGCCTGTTGAAGCGGCAAAGCTGGACGCTGTTTTGAGTATTCATAATCACATGGTGAAACTCAGTGATTCGGAAAAGGTCATTGAAATTTACATCCTGGATGACATCACAGCCAGATTCGACGTTACCTTTGGTCACCATTTCCTGCCCGCTGATCAACGACCACAAGTGGATGCCTTTTTGCCTTCCGGCAACGAGCTGGGTATTATCACTGATAAACTGAATGGTTCTGATATCCCCATTGTTGTTGAAGATAAAGACCTCGCGGTTAGATGACGGCTCGTACAATTTGACTGCTGATGACCCGGATGCTATGGCAAAATATTTACCGTCGGACGAGAAGGAACCACCATCCACGAGCCTGCCTTGTAATTCTTGCAGGACAATACCGTTCCATATATCCCACAGCTTTACCATCTCGTTGCGGTATTGAACGAGCGCGTATCCTCCATTTGGTGAAACCGCCAGCCTTTCTGTGTGCGTATCGAGTGTTCGATTTTCATTGATGTTACTTTTTGAATTTGCATCGAATGATCGCACGATGCCATTACGCACCCCAGAGAAGATCGATTTTCCATCCGGACTGAAAGCGATACTGTGAATCTTGCCCGGTGCGGCTTCGTCATTTCCAACAGTGTCACCTGTGATTTTCCATTTTTCAACCCATTCCCCTTTTTCATTTCTGGTCCAGACCGTAATGCCGCCGTTGATATCCCCGCCAGCCACCAGTTTCCCGTCAGGTGAGATGGAAATTTGCATAATGCGGAACTGCATGGCTCCCATCGGTTCCGCTGTCCCTTTGTTTTCCCCGCCAATAGATTCAGTATCCAACACAGACAGGTTTCGGTTGCCGTCCGCGATAACAATGATGGACGAATTCGGGAACACCGCCAAATCCACCACCCGGAAGCTGGCAGTGAATGTTTTTTCAATAATCAGGTCTTCGGTGTCGAAGATATTGACGACAAAGAGATTATCTCCGGTGATGACTTTTTTTCCATCAGATGAATAGGTGACGCAATTCATTACGGTCGTTGTCTGGACCTGGGTTTGACTCTGCCTCCCAGAACTTACATCCCACTGGATCAGACTCCCATCAAGTGAGACGGACGCCAGTTGTGTTCCGTCAGGAGAGAAATCCAGATCGAGTATTGTGTTTGTATGACGGCTATATGGCTTTCCAATTTCATCTCCGGTATCCGTGTCCCATAATTGAATGAGCCCACTATCGTCTCCGGCGGCGACAATGTGGTTGCCGGGTTGGTAGTCAACCGTGGTGACGTGGGAGAGTGTGTCAATATATCTTTGGAAGGAAAGGTCTTGCGCACCGAAGATAAATATACCGATGGAAGTCGCGGCGGCGAGTTGTTTTCCGTCCGACGAAATTGCCAGATTGTCGAAATCTCCCATGCCCCACACGCTGAGCGGAAGAACTCGCCCACCATTGTTGATGGTGATCAAGTCTGGACCAGATGGTTCCATGGGAGTTGCTTGAAAGAGCGGAAATTTGGAGTTGCCAACTCCACTGGGGGCGACCACCACTTTTTCTGTGGGGGGGGATGGGAGTGTAGGTGTGGATACGGTTGTTTGAGGCGTGGCAGTTGTCGGTTTGGTAAGAGGCGGAGCAGTTCTTGTCGTGGTGAGTGTGGCGGTTATTTCATCATTTGCCTGGCTGAATCTTGAAGCCTGAGTCATGAATAATCCTGTGACAACGATTGCGATCAACATCAGGCTGAGTATCAGATTGAAACGTCTGGGGGATGTTTCGTTTGAGGCTTCCAGCGGCTTTCTTGCCATTTTTCTGGTGATCGTGAGGTCGAGCGCGCCGCGTGCAAGGATCAACCCCACTTCTTGCATGGATTGGTAGCGATCATTGGGGTTTGTCGCCAGGCACTTTTCGATCATGGTGAGGATTGCGGGGGAGATTTCCTTTTCGGGTTTCAACTCCTGTGAGGAGGAAGCGACCCTTTTTTTCAATGTGTCGAATATCGTTGATTCTCTAAAGGCGATTTTTCCGGTTAGCCATTCGTACAGGATGACACCCATCGAATAGATATCGCTGCGCCAGTCAGGCGGATTGCCGATCAATTGCTCAGGCGCGCGATATTCGATGCCCCATTTATTGACCCACGCGCCGGGGGCTTGCGACAGGATATGTTCGGTGATAACCTGTTCGAGCCCAAGCCCGAATAGATAGGGAACTCTCTTTTCGCTAAGCATGATGCTGGATGGATTCAGCGAACCATGGTTGACGCCCTTTTCATGTGCGTGGGCGAGCGCCTGCGCTATGGACACCAGTTCTCGCGCCATTTCATGCCAGCCATAGGCTCGATTGAAAAATCTCCGCAGGGGATGCGCAGGCGAGAAGTTGTAGACCAAATAGATGGAGCCATCATGAATACCAGAGTCAATCATTTGGGCAATATTGGGGTGCGAAAGACTGGCGCTCTTTATAGATTGTTCGTTTAGCGCCTTTAGCAGGGAATTGTTGTCCTTGACGCGGATCTTGATGATTTCAAGAGCCGCGTTTTGGAGTGTTTGGGTGTCGTAGACCTTGTACAAAACCCGGGTGGCGGTTTCCCTGACTTTAGCAAGAACCTGGTAATGTTGAAACGTGGTTCCGACAATATTTTTCATTGGTTCAAATCCACGATGCCAAACAGACGGATGAGTCCGTCGGAACCGGTAGTTGCTATTTTTGTGCCATCCTCCGAAAATGCAATCGCCTGCACAACTCCGAAATTCCCGATGATCCTGTTGACAGTTTGCCCTGTTCTACTGTCTATAAAGGTCAGTTTTCCTGTGTGATCTCCATAGACAAACATCGAACCTTTTGGCGAAACCGCCAGGGCAGTGACAGGATTTTCAGGTTTGAAATAGGGCGTGGATAAGTCCGCTTCGGTTGCATATCCTTCGAGCAACCCATTTAAGTTGATGAACACAAAGAACCCAAGATCGGCAGAAAAGGCGGATATTCGCTGGAGATTTTGCGAACTTTTCAGGCAGATGTTTTGCGCCTGTTTATTCCAATCCAGGAAGACTCCGGCCGCCGAGTAGACTTGTAAAAGTTCCCCGTCATTTCTTGATCTTGTGATGCGGCATCCTTTTTCAGTGGTGGTGGAGTGAAAGGCGTCGTTGCCTGTGGTATAGTCCCATATTTTTGGTTGGGTAAAACTGGCTGACACAAGGATTTTCCCATCGTGGGCGTAACTGACCGAACCCCCGGGAACGAATTTTGAGAGATTGCGCGGGGATGTTTCCGCGTTGAGAGAAACAAGTTGATATATTTCCTGTCCTTTTGGCACAACGAGAATGGATGACCCATCCGGCGAAATGGGATTGCCAGGTGGAAGGACATTGTTTTCCTGATAAAGAATGTGGTTGGTTTTTAAATCCCAAACGTTAGTAGTACCTTTTTTACCGCCCGCCGCAAGGATAAATCCGTTTTTGGAGAAAGCAAGACGATTCAGGCTATCGAAGACGGGTTTGATGATTACACTCTCGCCAATTGCCACCCTGCCTTCCCATGTAATGGATATGACACTTCTATCTTCGTAGCCGAGAGAATGAGAGTCAAATTCGAAATCTGCACCAAAGGCGTCTGTCAGGTTGCTGGATACTTGTGGAAGGGTAAAGGGCGGCTCGGGTCTTTCTCTGCCGATGATATGCGTTACGCTTCTGCCGTCATCGACACCCACCAGGAATTCAGAACCTCCTCTGATGTATTGAAGGTTCCATATCCTATCTTTTACCGCGACCTCCCCAAGGTATTTGTCTCTGTCTCCGATTTCAAAATTGCCCGGTATTATCCACTGTTGAATATAACCAGATTCGCTCCCAGCCGCGATGTATTGATCGTCTGGCGAAAGAGCAATTGCCTTGATCCTGCCTCTGCTAAAGGAGAACTCGTGTTTTGCCCCGGAATTAATATCCAAAAAGAGGACTTTGTTGCCCGAACTTGTGACTAGGAATCTCCCATCACTTGAAAGGGCAAGATCATTGGATAACACATCAAATGGACGAAAGACCGCCTGCGACGCCAGATTCCATGCAATAATGTTTGAGCTTGCAGCTGCCGAATAAAGTTGACGATCTCCTGTTGCGAACAGGAGTTTGGTGACTTTTTTGTTGTGCCCTGAGAGGGTGTATAAAAGCTCACTGTTTTCCCAATCCCACATTTGAATATCGCCCAAATTGGTGCCGACCGCTAGTATTGTGTTGTCCCGTGAAAATTGGACGCTGGTTGCCCATGTCTGTACGTCGACCCACTTGATGAACCGCGTGTTCTCATAGATCAACACTCCGGCGGAAGTGGCGAATGCAAAATACCTATCATTCGGCGAGACGGCGACATCCTCAAATCTGCCGTACCCCAGTCTTGAAAATTCTCTGATATTCCTGATATTGGACGATTTGATTTCTTCGGTGGGAATTTGGGGCTTTTCTTCTTGAAAAGCCACCTGCCCAGAGGTTGTTTTTGTTTGTTGTTCGGCAGAGCCACCCGTAGTGGGAGGTGGAATGTTCTCCTCGGGTGTCGGTGGTTTGGTTGCTTGGGGAACGGTAGATTGTTGGCTGGGTACTGCCGATGGTTCGATTTGTGCGGGCGTGGTAGTTGGAACTCCCCTGAGTGCATAAAAATAGAACCCGGCAAACAGCAGGATCGCCAGAGCGGGAATACCAGCCAGGAGCCACCTGGAATAACGCGGGGTTGTCTTTTTAATGACAAATCTTTTTTCATGGTCGAAACGCGGCCGCTTGCCATTTTCCATTTGTTCCAGTGTGCCCAGAATATGTGCGAAACTGATGAACCGTTCCTCAGGCTGGAATTGGATGCATTTTTCGATGAATGCCAGGATATGCTCCGGCACATTCGGTGGAACCTTTTCAATATTAATTGTACGCATGTTCAAATGTGCCAGTGCCGTCTGTGAAGCCGAATTCCCCAGAATCGGGTATTCTCCAAACACATAAAAGAAGAAAATGATGCCAAACGAATATATGTCAGATGCGCGGGTGGGGTTACGTCCCTGTATTTGTTCCGGCGCTGTGCACCTAATATCTGAAATGGACAGGTTCTCAAACCCATCCTCCAGGTTTTCAAGCAGTAATTTCTTGAAGACGATGCTCAAGCCATGATCAAATAATTTGGGGACGCCCTCCGAATCTACGGCGATGTTATCGGCGTTGATCGAACCGTGTAATATTTCCTGTTTGTGAAGATAATCCAGTGCGTCGGCAATTTGATGGAAGAAATCGAGTGTGATTCGTAAGTCAGTATGAAGAGGCTGACGGTCACTCAAAATTGTAAAAGGGTCACTTGCAAATACAATATATGGCGTATTTTTATGTTTATCTACATCAAGGATCGGCAGGAGATTGGGGTGTTCGATGTATCTTAAGTGGCTGGTCAGATTGAAAAAATCATTGAGAACCTCGTCCGACCATTCGAGGGATGGATAATAAGTTTTTAGAAGGACATTATTTTTGGTGGATGTTTCGACGGCTTTATAAAGCGTCCCCTCAGGCGCCTCGCGAACGATTTCAAGAATCGTATAGTTTCCAATTGCTTTTGTGTGTTCCTCTCCCATAAACGACCTTTGCTGAAATGAAGGAGTTCCATCCCTTAAGACTCTGGACACTCCCTGTGTGGAAATGATTGTTTGGAAAACTTTTCGATTTGATTGTGGTTCAGTAAATGACGGTCAGATTTTAGCACAACTTGCAGTTGAATTTGCCCGGATGTAACCAATGAAGTCGTGATTTTATAACACGGATCATCCATTTCAATCGTTAAAACATCATGCCAGCCATTTTCGCTTCGCGCTCACTTGGAATTTGGCTCGGTTTCGAGGATTAACTCCCAGCTGGAAACCGATTTTGGGTGGATGGGCAGGTTCCGGCTGGGAATAGGGCGAATTTGATATGGCTGTAGCAAAGTCGCTTGACAAAAGCGAAAAAGTAGATCCTTCTCGGTAAAATTGCGAGTGACTAAACAAGCAAAACCGAGGA
>Ga0315912_10003052_pt1 | contig 17065 bp, 15 predicted proteins | sample VfabasoilMG_FD_204469 | JGI IMG/M metagenome (GOLD analysis project Ga0315912, IMG submission 204469) | Garden soil microbial communities collected in Santa Monica, California, United States - V. faba soil | ecosystem: Environmental > Terrestrial > Soil > Garden | place: USA: California... | reverse complement strand
CCTCTGCCCCAAGTGCGTCCAGGAAGCACGCAAGCAGATCATCGACGGCGAAGTGGATTACACCGTTCTGCTCAACGAAAAGGTCGGCGAAATCAAAGCGCAGATCATCCAGGACGACGGCAAAATCAAGATGGTCAAGGATTGCCCCAAGCACGGCCACTTTGAAGACGTCATGGCGATGGACCCCGAATTCTTCAAGCACTTGGAAGACGTATTCCCCGGCCGCGACATCCGCGCCCATAACGACGAACGTCTTCACAATCACGGCAGCTCTACAATCACCCACGGCCGCGGTTCCGTGCTCACCATCGATCTCACCAATCGCTGCAACATGATGTGCGATCCGTGTTTCATGGACGCCAACCAGGTCGGCTTCGTTCACGAACTGACGTGGGAAGACATCAAGACGATGCTCGACAACGCCATCACGATTAAGCCGCGCCGTCAGATGTCGGTGCAGTTCTCTGGTGGTGAGCCGACGCTTTCTCCATACTTCCTTGACGCGGTGCGTTATGCCCGTAAGGTTGGCTACCACTCGGTACAGGCTGCAACCAATGGCATCGAGTTCGCCAAGAGCCCTGAGTTCTGTAAGCAGGCTGCGGAAGCCGGTTTGCGTTATGCGTATCTCCAGTTCGACGGTATTGGTAATGAAGCTAACTCACACCGTCTCATTGGCAATCTGTTCGACGTCAAGATGCGTGCCATTGAGAATATGCACTCCAACGGTATCGATATCGTTCCGGTGATCACGATCATCAACGGCATCAACAATGAGCAGGTCGGACACGTGGTTCAGTTCGCGCTCGACAATCCTAAGAAGATCCCGTTCCTCAGCTTCCAGCCGGTTAGCTTCACGGGTCGTGATGAAGACATTACCCCGGAACGTCGCGAAGCTCAGCGCTACACGCTCAGCCACCTTGCACATGACGTGAAGAATCAGGTAGGCCTGGGAGTTCCGGCACGCGACTGGTTCCCCATCTCTTTCATGAGCACCTTTTCCGACTGGGCCGATCTGGTCCGCGGACCGGAGCGTGAGTTCGGCGGCTTGAGCTGCGGCTGCCACCCGAACTGCGGCGTCGGCATGGCCATCATGGTCGATAAGGAAACCAAGGAAGCTGTTCCGGTGACTGCGTTCATCAACGGCGATCAGCTTGCCAAGGATCTGGCGCGGGTCAACGACGCAGGCAGAGGCAAGTGGCTGTCGATCATCGGCATGACGCTGGCGACCATGCGCAACTACGATCCGTTCCAAACGCCGACCCACTTCAAACTGACCGACTGGCTCAAGAAGCTCGACAAGACGTTCGGAGCCACCGGCAAAGATTACGGTACGGTAGTTGGCGACAACCGCCTGAACGCCGTAGAAATTCGCCGACGCGACCGATGGAACTTCCTGTTCATCGCCGGAATGTGGTTCCAGGATCTCTTCAACTACGACTTCCGCCGCACCGAACAATGCATCATCCCCTACGCAACCCAAGAAGGCGAAATCAGCTTCTGTGCATATAACACAGGAATCGGCTGGCGCAACATCATCGAAAAGATGCACATGACCGCCACGCTAACCAAGTGGTACGAAGATAAAGGCAAACACGAAATCTTCGCCGGCGGAAGAAACGTGAACTTGGTGAACAAAGAGCATTCCCTAAAGCTGAACGCCGAACACGTAGCGTACAAGAAGCAGCGTGACCTAGACAACCTAGGAATCGCCAAGAACGCCAGAGAAGAAAAGGTCCGCGCCAGGGACATCAAGCAGAAGCTACAACAGGATGCCAAAGATGCGGAGATGGCAAAACTCTATCGCAAGCACGTCCTGAAAGAGCCCGATCAAGTTGGCTTCGTCTCCATCGGAAGCATCGCCCCAGCAGTTGCAAAGGAAACCGAAGAAGAAGTCGGAAGCTTCGGCGACTAAGCAAATATAAGTTAAACACCAATGCCCGCCGGTCCAACGGACCAGCGGGCATTGGTGTTTTTGATATCCTAAAACCATGGTGCAGCGTCAAATCAACCTCGACGAAAAAACTGACAGGATCTTATCCGAACTCGCCGAATCCTACGAAGGCGGCGCGAGCGAAGCCATAGCCGGACTCCTTCTTGCGCACGGAGACCTCGACTCACTAATCGAGCAAAGCGAAGCACTTCACCATGATTCCCTAGTGGCCCAACTCGAACGCTCCGAGCAGGATTTCCGCGAAGGCCGTTTCATCACTTGGGAAGAAGTAAAAAAACGCAACGGCCTGTAGAGATTCTTTTTGGCGCTGGGGTCGCTGCACTCTTTGATCGCCTTCCCGAACATGTAAAGCGAAAAGCACGACGGGACATTAACCTGATATCTCATTTCCCTCTCATGAACCCCGTACGCAAACGCGGACGAGGTTAGTGTACTCCTCTCCCGACAACGAAACAGACCCTCCACCACGCCATATAACGGCTTCAGACGTGCCTCGCCCACTAAGGGATTGAACCCGAGACAGGAAGGGCTCTCGTGTTCAAGCCTTCGGGATTACCGTTGTACTATTGGACTGCCATCCCCCAGGTGTTCGGCTAGGAATTGCCGCCTTTGTTGACATCAACGGATGCCCAATTCCAGGTTGCTGGTTGCTGGTTGCTGGTTGATTCCTGGTTGGTCAGCCTTGATGATGTTTTCCATGTTGGACTTCAGGGTCTCAACGTTGAGCTTGAGTTGATCGATATCAACCTGCGTTAGGCGAAAAGCGTATGCTGATTGGCGGAGTTCAAAACTTCTTGGGGGAACTCAGATTGAGGAAGATCGCGTACGTTCCTGCCTGCCACCAAAACGATTTCTGGCTCATTTCGATGGCGTTAAAACATTCTTTACTGACAAGCAGTTTCTCAACGTATTCAGGATCGCCGCTGCGCTTCAGGAAATTGACATGGGCGATCAAATCCAACATGGAGGGCCGAACCGTGTCATGGTACTTCGGCTCTTGAAACCGGACAAATTTCTCAACCAATGACTCAGTTCCTATCTTGAGCGCAATAGGTGTTTGATCGCGGCTAACAACTTGGCGGTTACCAGCATTGTCGCGAATCTCGCTAAACGTCTCAGTGATGCCTGACCAACGGAAGTTGCGCTCGTCGCCATTTTCGTGCCGAAGCACCAGCTCGAACCCGTCAATAATCGCATCCTTCCGATCAGACGAGAAGGCCATTCGTACGTTGAAGATTGGACCAAGCGAAGTAAACCCAACCTCAGCGGTACGTTCAAGAACGATGGTAATGACTGGCGAAACAACTGACCGATAAATCCAAGTGCCTATCTGGGGCAGCCAAGCCGCCGCACCAATGTACGCAGCAATCTCCGTCGGTGTCATGATCAACCAGTATACCCAAGCCTCCTCCGGTTAACTCTGGAAAACTGGGAGAAACGGTGTCAGACGCCTTGGTTCTAATTCTGGCAACTCGACCAACCGAGGCTATCGCAAAACACACACCTGCTGCACCTTAGCCAGCACGGCATGGAGCTCGTGAGCAACGTCGGCTTCGCTCATATATACGGTAGCCATTACCCCGAAACCTAGAAGGACATCCTGCATATAGTCCATAGCGATTCAAAGGCTGATCTTATCCTCTTTCCTATCGCCTCCGATAAGTGCATTAGACGGACCCAATACTGGGCCGCCCTTTGAGAGAGGGAATCAGAAATGATTGCAAACGTTCATCCGACGGGTGTTGAGAGGTTTTTCGGCCAGGAAGACATTATTGTCAGCAAGACAGACCTCAAAGGCTTGATCACCTACGCCAACGATGTTTTCTTGCATGTTGCTGGCTACTCGGAGGAAGAAGTTCTCGGCAAGCCGCACAATATGATCCGCCACCCGGACATGCCACGGTGTGTCTTCAAACTGCTCTGGGACACAATCTCGGTGGGTAATGAGATTTTTGCCTACGTTAAGAACATGGCGAGTAATGGCGACCACTACTGGGTGTTCGCGCACGTGACGCCCACCTTCGATGCCTCGGGCCGGATTACGAATTATCACTCCAACCGCAGGGTACCCGAACGCAGCGCGGTGGCGCAGTGTGAATCACTCTACCGCGTCCTGAAAGAGGAAGAATCGAAGGGTAGCATAGAAGCCGCCACCAAGATTCTCATGAACAAATTGGAACAAGCCGGGGTGAGCTACGGGGAGTTTGTATTTTCTCTATGACACCGACAATGGATGAACTCGCCGTCTACAAAGAATGGATAAAGAAGGTGCGCGAGGTTTGCACCGCAGCCGCCAGCGGAGATTTGGAACCGCGCCTGCTCCATCTTCCCGATGGTGAGATTGGGGATCTTTGCCGGAGCCTCAATCACCTGCTCGACATGAGTGACGCTTTCGTACGTGAGTCAAAGGCATCGCTGGAACATGCCGCGCAAGGCAAATACTACCGCCGCATCATTCCTAGAGGAATGCACGGAGCGTTCCGGCTCGCATCGGGCGTGATCAACGACGCCGAAGTGAAGATGGAGAAGCAGGCCTCGGCTTTGGAACAATCCAAAAAGCAACGCGAAGCGCTGGCGACAGAACTGGGGCAGATCATTAGCACGCTCGCCTCGTCGGCTACCGAGATGCGCGCGACGGCCAAGCAGCTTGCGTCTATGTCGGAGCAAACGATGGACCAAGTCTCGGTTGTCGCAGCAGTAGCGGAAGAGACTTCCGCCAACATGAAGAACACCGCCGACACGACCAAAGAGATGAAGTCGGCCTTACACGAAGTCGGCCAACAAACCAATCAGTGTGCGACCCTGGCGCAGGCTGCGTCAAAACAGGCTGCCGGAACTACTCCGGTCATGGAGAATCTGAGCGCCGTATCCAACCGCGTTTCCGGCGTCGTGAAGCTGATCTCCGAAATTGCAAGCCAGACGAATCTGCTGGCTCTCAACGCGACCATCGAAGCTTCTCGCGCAGGCGAGATGGGCCGCGGATTTGCGGTGGTTGCCTCCGAGGTGAAGGATCTTGCTCGCAAGACAGCGTCTGCCACCGAAGAAATTGGGAACGAGATTCACAATATGCAAAAGGCGACCGGGGACGTCAGCGTGGCCATCAAAACCATCTGCCAGCAGATCGGCGGAATTGACCAGGTGGCTGGCACGATTGCCGAGTCAGTCCACCAGCAACAGAACTCCACCGACTCCATTCACGCCGACACAGCGCAAGCCGCCAGAGGCAGTGAAGAAGTCTCCCGCAGTGTTAACTCCGTCTCGGAGGCCGCCAAACAAACAAGAGACTGTGCCTCCCAGCTTCTTGAGGCTGCCGACGAACTCTCCAAACAATCGGAAACGCTACGCGCCAGTATGGATCAACTGTTGTGCGGAATCAAATAGGATCAGACAGGCTGGCAATACTCGTCAAATAGCTTAGTCAGCATGGCTGCGATTGCCTGAGGATCTCTGGACTCGATATCGTGCCTGTGAACCATGTGGACTGGTTTACCATCGACGAATAGAGCCATGGATGGCGATGACGAGGGATACGCTCCCAGAATTGACGACCGCAGATGCCGGACCGCGGCTTCATCTCCACCCGCGAACACAGTAGCCACCTTATTGGGACGTCGCGCATTCAGAAGCGCCATACCCACGGCCGGACGGGCCTTGGCCGCAGCGCAGCCACAAACGGAATTGACCACCATCAGGACGGTTCCGCTGCCCGGTGCCAACATCTGATCCACGGCTTCAGGTGTTCGAGTTTCCTCAACACCAAAGCGAGTCAAGTCAGCACGCATCGGAATCAGGAACTGCTCAGGATATGCCATTTGCTTTATTTTAACAGGTCCGGCCCGCCTACTTGCTCCCGCTACCCGCCAAGTCATAAACTGAACCCTATGACCAAGCCGAGTTACTTGCTGGCAGTGCTTATGAGTGGGTGCGCGATTACCGGTTTCGCGCAGACGGCACCATCACCTGTTGGAATCTTTGAAGACCACGCTGACATCGGAGCAGTTCTACATCCTGGCTCGGCGGTCTATGATTCCGCGAAAAAAACATACACACTCAGCGGCAGCGGAACGGATATATGGGGGACCAGCGATGAGTTCCACTTCGCCTGGAAGAAGGTCAGCGGAGATATTACGATCACGGCAGACATGTCGATCCTGACACCAACTGGTGATCCGCATCGCAAGGCGGTTCTCATGATCCGTCGTACGCTCGACAAGGACTCGGATTATGTGGACGCCGCCATACACGGCGACGGACTGACCGCTATCCAGTCCAGAGATCAGAAAGGATCTACCACACGCGAGGTGATATCGGTTGCAACCTCACCATCACGAGTGAGTCTAGTGAAGCGCGGCAACTATACGTATATGATGATTGCTGGTCCTGGAGAACCTCTGCGTCTGCTGGAGGGTCTTTAAAACTGGTCCTGGATGGGCCATTTTATGTCGGCATCGGCACTAGCGCTCACAATAAGGACGCAACTATCCAGGCGGCCTTCTCCAACGTGGAGATCACATCCGAGCAGCCAAGCACATCTCGTCCGACGCTTTTCAGCACGGTAGAAACGATCCCATTTTCCTCAACGGACCGCCGCGCGGTGTATGTCACCCCGGGAAGAGTAGAGTCGCCATTCTGGTCCAAAGATGGGAAGTCGCTCATCCTGACCGTGGGTGGCAAGCTGGCGATCCTGCCTCTCGGCGTTCCTGGAGCAAAGCCGGTGCCTGTAGATACTGGGACACTCAGCCGGATCGGCCATCACACAGCACTCTCACCGGATGGAACGCTGTTGGGCTTCACCGATGACACGGGCGGAAAATCGTCCATCTACACGGTGCCTGTGACCGGCGGAACTCCCAAGCTCATCACAGACAAAGCATCTTCTTATTTTCAGGGCTGGTCTCCGGATGGAAAGTTACTCCTCTATTGTGGGAACCGCAACGGCAAGACGCAGATCATCACGGTTCCAGCCGGCGGGGGTCCGGAAACGCTCCTCGGAACCCCAGAAAACAACAACGACAGCCCCGAATATTCTCCAGACGGAAAATACATTTACTTCAATTCGGATCGCACCGGACTGATGCAGATCTGGCGCATGACTTTCGACGGTAAAGAAGAAACTCAGATCACAACTGAAGAATATTCGAACTGGTTTCCCCATGTTTCCCCGGACGGCACTCAAGTCGCTTACATGTCCTATGACAAAGGCATTGCCGGACATCCCAATGACGCGGACATCCACGTTCACTCGATGAATTTAGCTTCAAAGGCTGTAAAGATCATCGCGAATTTCATGGGTGGACCAGCGTCCGTACACTCTCCATTCTGGAGTCCTGATGGTCTGAGTTTGGCCCTGGTGAGCTACCAAGCCACCAAATAGCTCAGCATCCAGAAAGCATTAGTTGCGGGGCTGGCCCCTAGCAGCACTTCGGAGGTGCCTTTTTCTGTTCCCCATTTCGGGTGATGTGATTCTCAGCGTACCTGCATAGACTAGAGACATGACCGACACAGGAAAGGTATGCCGGACCTACGCGATCGCAGGAGCTGTTGTGGGAATCGCGATGATTGCCGCGTCCCCTGCTTTAGGCCCTGCCTTTTCGAGCCAGACACTTCTCGTTCGAAGCATCGGAGCCGTGGTCTGCGTGTTCGCCGCATGGGCCGGTTCGTTGTCCTTAATTGAATCCCCGGATCTGCTTCAGCGTTGTTTTTTCTGGTTCACAGCAACCCACGTAGGCATGTTCTTTTTCGTGGCGGTCCCGCAGGAAGTCGTGATAGGCAGAGGGCGCGGCGATGTTCTCACGGCCTGCCTCTTCTCGGTCAGTATTATGCTCATCTTCCAATTGCAGAACTCAAACAAGCAACCAGAATATTCGACGACCTTGTTCGGAACTCCAAAAGAACCGGTGCGAACGCGGTACGAACAGGAGCTTCGCGCGGTTGCCGCCCAGGAAGAGCGGAACCGCCTTGCGCGCGACCTGCACGACTCCATCAAGCAGCAGCTCTTCGTCATTCAAACCGCCGCCGCAACCGCAGAGGTCAGGCTCGCCAGCGGACAGGATCAAGTAGCCGAAGCGATCAGCCAAGTGCGCGGCGCAGCACGCGAATCCATGACGGAAATGGAAGCGATGATCGAGCAGCTACAAGCCGAGCCTCTTGAGATGAAGGGCCTGATTGCGGCCTTGCGAAAGCAGTGCGAGGCACTTGGATTCCGGACTGGTGCTAACGTGAATGTGCAGATTGGCGAGCTTCCCGCGAGCCTTCTTTTCGAACCTGGCGCCTTGCAGGCGATCTACCGAATCGCCCAGGAGTCGCTTGCTAATATTGGCCGTCATGCGCGAGCGACAGAAGTAGAGGTATCCCTTGCCTCCGGTACTTCCTATCTGGAACTGACCGTGAAGGACAACGGTAGCGGCTTTGATACCGAGCACGCGCCGAAGGGGATGGGATTGTCCAACATGAGATCTCGGGTGGAAGAGTATGGCGGCACTTTCGAAGTCACCAGCAGGCTTGGCGAGGGAACGCTTATCCGCGCGGATATCCCTTTCAGAAGTGAGCCAAAACGAGGCTGCAACTCAATCATCCTGGTGGGAGTTTTGGGTATTCAGTTCTTCGTGACGTTTCGGCGACACATACCCCCCAAAGGCTGGATGATACTGGCAGCGGCAATCGTGTTCGCCTTCCTGTTGCTCAGAAAAAGAGACCGGCCATGAGCATCACCATTGTGCTTGTGGATGACCATCGCGTTGTCACACGGAGCCTCAAAGCGTACCTGGAATCATTCCCGGATTTGAAAGTGGTTGGGATCGCCACGTCCGGGGAGGAACTCCTGCGGCACTTCGATGAGTGGAAGCCAGAAATCATCCTGCAGGATCTCCTGATGCCAGGAGGATGGGACGGCATTGAGACCATACGGCGAATCAAAGCCCACGCGCCATCGGTGAAGGTGATCGCGCTGACCGCCTCCACCGATGACGCTCGCAGGATCGGTGCACTCCGCGTCGGCGTCTCCGGCTACGTTCGCAAAGATGCCGAGCCGGAGGTGCTGCTTGCGGCGGTGCGAACCGTCGCAAGAGGTGGAACCTATTTCGATGGTGAAGCTCCCATACCGCAGGAGGAACTGACACCGCGCGAGATGGACGTCCTGCGCAAGCTGGTGCTTGGGCTGTCTAATAAGGACATCGGTACAGAGCTGTCCATCAGCGACGAGACCGTGAAATCACACGTGGCGAACCTGATCGCCAAACTGCAGGTAGAAAACCGTGCGCAGGCAATTGTGCAAGCATTGAAGCGACAGTTGGTTTCTTTGGACTGCTAACCTTTAAGTTTCCTTTTCATCCGCCTCCGGCTAGCGCAACCCGATACACCATAGCTCCGGGGCTTTCAAACACAAGTTGGAATCGATTCTTATCGGAGAGTGCTTTTGACATAGCAGGCCGTGTCACGGTTGGCGCGTCCATGTGGAAATCACTGCCGGTGTTGAGAACATAGGTCACGCCGAAGCGAGTGGTTTGTTCCAGAACCTCTTTGGTAAACCTCTGAAGCCCGTTAGGAGGATTGCGAAGGCTCACACCTTGCCTTCCGGTTTCAAGAAACAGTAGCGGGTCGCGATAGGACAAGATTCTCGCATCCGACGGCGTGTTAGCTGTGATCCATTGAACGGCTAAGCGCTGCGCCTCGCGTGCTTCGGCGTGGGCGTTCATCACCTTCGGCGCGTACGTGAATAAACCGTGGCTGATATTGCCTGCCATATAGAAGATCCATGCGGTGAGCAAGAGCGAAACAAAGCCAACCGCAACACGGTCGCCAGGGCCTTTCCTCCATGCTTTGCGCATGATGATAAGGATGTGCGTGAACTCGGAAAGTACAGCCGGTGCAATGAGCGGGAGCAGCGGCAACACGAATCTGTAGTTCGGCGGAAAGTCCCAGGCGATGAACTGCACCAGATACAGCGCGGCGAACGCGGTCAAGTGCAGCAACCGTCCGTGACTAACCATCCGCACACTGCCGGCAACCGCAGCCACGGTCGTCAATCGGGAAAGCGTCAAGGTGCCGAAGGTGATGTTGTCATCAAAGACGACCAACTCTCCGATCGCTTTGACGATGGCGGAGAAGTTGTTCCACATCATGGTTTGCAGATCGGCTCCTGCAATGTCGGCAAGGTAGTAGCCGATGTAGTTGGTGTAGAACAAAGTCACCATATCGGTCCCCGATATGCGATTCATGGAGGACCACAACTGCCAGCCAAGCACGTAGGGCAGCATTCCGGCGGCGAACCAGACTGCATTCTTTGGCTGCTTTTTCCAGAGGAACACCGCCGGAGCAGTCAGCAGAAGTGGGAGTCCGGCGCTTCTCGTGAGAAACGCTATGCCGCCGAGCACCCCTGCTGCCAGCGCTGTCTTGTGGCCTTGCGTCAATGCTTTGTCGGCGGTGAGAACGGCAAGCACGATCAAGACAGTGAACATGAGTTCGGACATCACAAGCAGTCCAAACATCACCGCCACCGGGTTGATCGCAATCCAGGCGCAGAGCAGTGCGGCTTCCCAATCCTGCATGCCGTGATAACAGTAGAGCCGCCAACAAGCAGCCAGCAACAGCGCCAACATCATCCACACCAAAAACGCGACGACGGGAAGCGCGGATGCAAGATCGGAATGCATCAGCCATGCGACCGAGAGCACGGCGCTGAAGAGCGGTGGATACTTGGTCTGCGGTGGCTCTCCGGGGAAGCTCGCAATACGATAGCCGTTGCCATCAGCCAGCGATTTGGCTGTAACGAGATAAATTGTGTCGTCGTGAAATACGGCTGCTTGCGGCATGGATCGCCACTGCCATGCCAGCATCACCGACGGGATCAGCGACGCGAGCACTACCAGCAGCAATAGTATCCGCCTAGCGGGCAAGCAGATCCTTGAAGTTTCCCTCGGCATCTACTTCAATGTCCACCGGACCACTGAGGATCTCCAACGATGAATTTGCCTTGATGCGATCCAGCAGGTTCTCACTCATCGCAATGTCGCTCAGGTTCATCGTGTCGCGAAACCAAGCTACGGTGACTTCTTTGAGATCCAGCTTACCAACCGATGGCAACAGTGTCTCCAGACATTGGCGGTCGCTATTGAAATGGATCGGCGTGCGGCCCGAAGCCATCGTTGTCGCGGTGATGGCGTTGATCCAGGTCGGCTTGAAGTCAACCTTTGCAAGCAGGCGGTCGTGTACAATATCGGCCATTCCCAGCCCAACGCCGTTGCCATAGCTATCGGGATGCAGATCGCGTATATAGATACGATTGATGCGCGGAGTATCGGGCCATGGGTTGTACTCGCCATTCACGCCGCGGTTCACAACCTTGGTATCCATGCCCGCGCCGCTGATCGGCTTGCCGATTCTGTTGAGGATCAGCACATCCAGCGGGTCCACCGGGATACGGCCCATCCAGCTTTTGACTTTCGCCAGCAGCGCCTCTTCCTGTTGCTCCATTCCCTCAGCGGGAACCGCACTCAGGTGGGCAGTATTGTGGTGGGCATCTTCGAGAATGGCGAGTCCGCCGAGCATCTTTCCGCTGGCCAGCACCTGACGTCCCACGCTGCGGATCACACGCTCCATGCCGATATTATAGGCGCGGTTATGGTAGTTCTGCGCACCGGCGAACTTGCCGATGCCGATGGCCATCATCTTAAAAAGTCCGCTCTCCAGTGCTCCCGAAAAGTCGGTATGCCACTTCACGCGAGATACAATCATGACGCCATCGGCGCCAAACGCGTTGCGATCCATGAAGGCTTCCAGGCCTTCAGCAGTGGTGCCAAGCGAGACGACTTCCAGCCCACTGATAACCGGGCAACCCATCGCCGCTTCATGAACACCATAGTGTTCCAGCACGCTGGCTTGACCTTCTGCAGTGGCCGCACCGTGGCTTCCCATGGCAGGGAAAATGAACGGCTTCATCCCTTGCGCCTTCCAAAAATCGACCACCGCCTTGACGATAGTGGCGATGTTGTTAATGCCACGCGAACCCACGCCAACGGCCACACGGGACCCTGGTTTCAACTTCGCGGCAAAGCCCGCACGGGTCAGTTCACTCTGCACGGTACCTGCAATGTCGGTTACTGCTCGGTTAGGAAAGTGCTGACGCACCAGATAAAAACGGGGAAGCTCCATACGCGGGATTATAGCAATCGCTGAAGGCCAAGGGACTTCATGCGCTTGTGAAGATTGGTACGCTCCATCCCCAGCGCGCGGGCGGCTGCGGCCACGTTCCAGTTTGCGTCGTCCAGAGCCTGTTGGATATGGTCGCGCTCGGCCGATTCGCGAGCTTCCTGGACACTATTGCGCGGCGTACTCTGACGAAGTTCAAGAGGCACCGAATCGGCGGCGATGCATTCACCAGGAGACAGGATTGCCATGCGCTCGACGACGTTCCGTAGTTCGCGAGCGTTGCCGGGCCAGTCGTGTAAAGCCAGGGCTTCGACAACATCGGAGGAAAATGTTTTAGGGCGGAAGTTGTTTCTGCGGCAGAACTCTTCCAGGAAGTAGCCGGCCATCTCCGGGATGTCTTCCTTGCGCTCACGCAGTGGGGGAACGCGCACGGGCATTACGCAAAGGCGGTAGTAGAGGTCTTCTCGAAATTGCTGTTGGGAGACTAGCTTGGTCAGATCGCGATTGGTGGCCGAGATCACACGCACGGCGACGCGTATAACTTGCTCTCCGCCGACTCGGTGAAACTCACCTTCCTGAAGAACTCGCAGCAGCTTGGCTTGCGCGGGTAACGGCAGGTCGCCCACTTCATCAAGGAAGATGGTGCCGCCATCGGCCAGTTCAAACTTTCCCTTGCGCGCGGACGAGGCTCCGGTGAATGCGCCTTTCTCATGTCCGAAAAGTTCGCTTTCCAGCAGCTCGGTGGGAATGGCCGCGCAGTTCACCTTTATAAAGGGACCGGAAGCAAATGGGCTGGCCTGATGGATGTGCGCGGCCATCAGTTCCTTGCCAGTGCCCGACTCACCCTGCAACAGAATCCGCGCATCAGAGCGTGCGGCGAGTGTTGCCTGTTCCATCGTCCTTATGAATGCCGCAGCGTTACCTATGATCCGCGCCGAGCCGAGCATCTCACGAAGTCGGTCATTCTCTTCCCGGAGGTTGCGCTGCTCGAGGGCGTTCTTCAAGACAAGCAACACGCGGTCTCGGCTTAGTGGCTTCTCGAGAAAGTCGTAGGCTCCGGCTCGTGTTGCTTCTACTGCGTCGGCGATTGTGCCGTGGCCGCTGATCATAATGACAGGTGCGCTGGCGTCGGATTGACGAAGCTCCTTGAGGAGATCAATTCCGCTGCCATCGGGCAGGCGCACGTCGAAGAGATACGCGTCGGCTCGAATCTTTGCGGCTCGGAATGCAGCGGCGGACTGAAGCGTGTCGACACGGAAACCTTCGTGCTCCAGGATCAACCTCAGGGAGCGTCCGATGTTCTCTTCGTCGTCTAGAATTAAGATGCGTTTGGCTGGCATGAAGAAGTTAAGATGACACGAAAACCAGCGCCACCCAACTCTCCCTTTACGAGTACAATATCACCGCCGCACAGCAGAGCGCTCTTACGCGCGATGGAAAGGCCAAGTCCCATGCCGCCTGGCTTAAAAGAAATGGTGGGTTCAAAGAGCGTCTTTCTGGATTGCTCGTTGAGTCCGGGGCCAGAGTCGTGAACCTCGATAGCGACGTGTCCATTGGATGCTGTCGTCCGGGTTAGGACTTTGCCGCGCTCGCCTGCGGCTTCAGCGGCGTTCTCCAGCAGGTTTGTGAGCACTGCTTTCAACAGGTCCTCATCGGCAACCGCAGTAGCCCCGGTTGCAGGTTCAATTTGATAGCTCACCTCCGGGTGCGCGTTTTGCAGGAGTTGGACACGCTCTTCGACAATGGCTGCAGCATCTAGGTCACGGAGATGTACCGGGGGTTCGGCGGCGAACTCGGAGAAGGCACGCACGCGGCGCTCCAGCCGATTCACTTCATCTACGACAATCTGCGCGGCCTGACGTTGAAACGCGTCCTGCTCATTTCTTGCGGCCAGCTCTTCCATGATGAGGCGTATCGGCGTCAGTGAGTTCTTCACTTCATGGGCGGTCTTGCGCGCCAGCGCCTGCCAGCTTTCCAGTCTCGCCAGGTACAACAGCCTTTCCCTGCTTTGCTCAATCTCGACTGTCATCTGATTGAACGCACGCATCGCGTCGCCCACTTCACCGGATTGCGACTCGGGCAGGCGGCCGCTCAAGTCATTGGCTGCAACTTTGCGGAGACCTGCGGTGAGTTGGTTGATCGGTTTCGTTGTGCGATACGCCGACCACAACAATACACCCAGCGCCACCAACCATGGGAGCGCCGTTAGCAGGAGGAACGTGTAGAGGAAACCGCGTCGCAGATCGCGCCCGGATTGTTTATCCACCAGCGTCCGCACGCGCCCGTGCTCTTCACGCGCGGCACCAAGTTTGATACCACCCAGATCACGGGAATAGCGCACGGCTTCCCCGCCCTGTCGCTGATAGTAATAAAGGATACTGCCGCCGTCGCCGCCGAGCGCGTAACGTTCCTGCTCGCCCGATTCGGCAAACTCTCGCACGTCGGCTTGTGGATCAGGGTGAATCCGCTTAGCCGCAACATCGGCATGCAAGGCATCACGCTCGTGGAGATACACTTGACGCCCGGTCTGCTCCAGCATCTTTGCCAGCGATTCCAGTTCTTTAGTAGAAGATGATTCCAGACTAAAGTCGAGCAGCGTACGGGCTACGTAGACGGTTGCACCCAATGGCAGCAGGGTCGCCGCCAGATAAACCAGAACGAGTCTGGTGCGGACGTTCACAGCTTGGTTGGCCCTGTTTCAAAAACCCATCGGCGCTGCGAGCCGCGGTTGGTGTTGCTGAAGATCTCCACTAGGCTGGCGAGGTTGATGGCATTTTCCTCGGAGTCGGATTTATTTTGCTTTTCCACGAGGTTCACTTCCAGTTTCGCCCAAACCGGTGCGTTCGACGCAATGCCGGTCACCGGTACCGAGATATGTTCCAGACACCACGCCGGAACGCCTTGCGCGGTGAGGCGTGAGGCAGACACTTGCGGCTTGCGGAGTCCGGCCACGGAAAACTTCTCCTCCCACAGATCGTAGCTTACTACGAAGCGTTCAAAAGCGGGCCGGCGCGTGCTGTTCTTCGAGCCGGCCCAGAGGGAAAGGTTAAAGTCGAACGATGCGGTGTTGCCGTTCTTCAAGTGCTGGAGAAGAGGACCTTGGATGAGAGCCAGAGTGGGTGCCGTTACAAACAGCTTGTCGGCGGACACACGCAACTGAAGCGTCTCAGCCCCGACAGCCACGGCTGCCGCGGGCACGCCCGCCACAAGCAGCTTTAAGACGTCTCGTCGTCCACCCATTAGAAATTGATTCCCGCCATAAGGATCGGCTCGATGGCTCCGTCTCGGATCGGAAAAGCTACCATCGCAGTAAAGCTGTTGGGGCCGCCGCTCAGAAAACCCAAAGCGATGGAGTGCCGTACTTTTGCATTCTGGCCATGACGCCAGACTGACCCAGCATCGTAGACGGTTCGGAAACCACGATAATGGTAATCCACCGAAGCATGTGCCATGCGGTCTCCACCAAGCGGATCGAGGTCGAACTTATTCCAGCCCCGCAGGGTCTTGCTATTGCCAAGAACAAAGCGTTCGAAGAGCGGCGCACGTCCGCTGATCTGGCCTGCCTGAAACGATGCGGCGATTTCTTCTTTCTTAGTACCGATTGCGTAACGCGCCTGATACTGATGGCGCGTGTAGACAAAATCGGTGTCCAACGTCCGCGTTGCCGAGCGCAGATCGTACGATGCATCCAGATCCTGGTGGCCTCCTGATTTGAGTTCCCAGCGCTGCCGGAAGCGCAGAGTACCGACGGCAGCGCTGGAAAGCTCATATCTAACGGTTGGATACTGCATTTGCAACCGCTGGAGACTCACGCCGAGCTGAAGCGTGAGAGGTTCAATAATTGTGATGGTCGCTTTCGGTTCAAAGTGAAGCCGGGTGCGATAGATTCCGGGGACGTCTTTCGACGATGCCAGCGCCGTTTGAACGGCGGGGTTCCATTGCGAGCGGAACGATTCGACAAGAAAGCCAAATGCCAAATGCCGTTCTGCCAGTCGCGAGCGTGTGTAACCCCCACGAAGGCCGGAGAAGCGTTCGGTGAGCATGTCGTTATCGGTGAGCACGCCGATCATGGCTGTGTGTCCGCGGTGTCCGAACTTGGCGTCGGCACCGAAGGTGAAGACTTCCTTGGAGTGATAGATCAGCCTGGGAAGATCGGCATTCATGCGGTAGGCTTTGTTCTCGCCGACGGTAATGATGACACGGATGGTTTCCGGCGTGGTGCCCTTTTCCATCTTCACGACGATGGAGCGGCTATGAATTTCTTCGCCAATGCGGCTGGTGAGCGCGTCGAGTTTGGATTGATCGAAAGCCGTGCCAGCAAGCCCTTTGAGCTGTTCTTTCACGGAACCGCTGAGCTTCTGCATGAGCTTCTCAGGTGCGATCTCCACCTTCTCTACTGTGTAGCGAGCGTTGATGTTTTCCGGCGGGTCAGGCACCTGCGCCCAGATCGTAGTTACCGCCATCAGTGCTGTGAAGAGGGTTCGAAGCTTCATGTCTGTCCTTAAGGCAATCCTTGTGCCAATTGTAACCGGTTGAAAAACAAGAAGGTCTAGGTGACCAAAAGCGTGAACAGGATTCACAGGTGTGCCGAACATCAGGCCAACTGGCGGAGGTCGTCGATCCAGTAATCGGGCGAGTACAACTGCAAGTCTGCCCGCTCACCATAGCCGTAGGTTACCGCACAGGTCTTCATACCAGCGCGCTGGCCTGCTTCCATATCTGCGGAAGAATCTCCGACAAACAAGCAGTCTTCGAGGCTTACTCCCAGGCCTTCGATGGCTTTGAAGAGAACGTCCGGGGATGGCTTGGCTGGGAAGCCGTCTGTTCCCTGCACGTGATGGAAGTAAGGCAGAAGAGCGAACTGTTCAAGGACGGCGCGTGTGGTGGGAGACCCTTTGGTAGTGGCTGTACTTTTTAACCCGGGCAATGCGGCGAGGCCTTCCGAGACACCTGGATAGACAGTAGTGG
>Ga0315912_10003051_pt1 | contig 17065 bp, 16 predicted proteins | sample VfabasoilMG_FD_204469 | JGI IMG/M metagenome (GOLD analysis project Ga0315912, IMG submission 204469) | Garden soil microbial communities collected in Santa Monica, California, United States - V. faba soil | ecosystem: Environmental > Terrestrial > Soil > Garden | place: USA: California... | reverse complement strand
AGGCTCCGGAGGAACACCATGCCCGACTCCCTTGCCCGTTTCCTCCACACCGCGAAACTGGCCACTTCTGCAGCAGCGCAGGGCGACTCCGCCTCCGTCGAACCCGTTCTTCCGTCGACCAAGCAGCTCGAGTTCGTACAGGGCAACTTCTTGTACCACCTCAAGCGCCCGGTCTGGTCAATGGCCTACTCCGGCGGCACCGTCGTTGAGGCTGCTGCGGCAGCGCAGCCGACACCTACAAGTTTCTGAGAAGCGCTCTGCGTCAGTGCCCGCTCGAAATGCCCGTGCGTGGCCCAGGCGCTTTCCGCGCCGAAGAGTTCGCCTATGCCTGTGAAGTTCAGGGCTCCCTGGAGCGCTTCGCCGGAGTCGAGCAAGTCACATTCGCTGATTCCAAGGTCTACGAGCTTCGGTTCTCTGGCGGTCCATCAGCTCCTGCTCGGTCCACGTGCGAAGGAAGTCGGCGACGAACTCGGTCAGGAAGGGCGTGGTCGCCGAATAGTCCACCAACCCGCTCTGCATGCCCGCCAGGTCGGCCAGCGCGATCAGGTGGCCGTTGGGCACGCCGGGCACATACATGTCGATGATGTCGTCCAGCGTGAGCAGGCCGTCGCGCACCAGCTGCAGCACGAGGGTGACGGTGAAGGACAACGGTGAAGGACTTGGTGACGCTGCGTATCGGGAAGCTGCTGTTCAGCACCAGTGGCGCGCCGGTGTCCAGGTTGGCCAGGCCGAAGGAGCCGGACCATTGCCGCTGGCGTAGTCCAGCAATGCCTTGCGGGCTCACAATCCCGTAGGCATGCGCCGCGCCGGTGCATGTCTTGTCCAAGCCTTTGGAAAACAGCACGACGATGAGTTCAATGCCTGTCCCGCCTGCGTTGTTGCCGATGACCCACATCGACTGCGAGGTGCGCGCCCTCGTCACCCTCGGCCACGGCCCCTACGGCGAGCGCCGCTATGTCCCGCTGGGCGGCGGCACGGTGCGCGGGCCGGAGCTCAACGGCACGCTGGTCGAAGGCGGCGTCGACTGGCAGATCCACCGCGCCGACGGCGTGCTCGACCTCGCCGCGCACTACGTGATCCGTGCCGACGACGGCGCGCTGATCGAGGTGCAGAGCAACGGCATGCGCCACGGCCCGCCCGAGGTGATGACGCGGCTGGCGCGCGGCGAGGCGGTGGCGCGTGACGAATACTTCTTCCGCACCCTCGTGCGCTTCACCAGCGGCGCGCCGCAGTGGGCGCATCTGAACAAGGTGATGGCCATCGCCTGCGGCCAGCGCGAGGCCAGCTGGGTGCGGCTGGACCTGTACCGGCTGAGCTGATCAGCTGCCGATGAGGCCGCCGTCCTTCTTGCGGATGACCACGGTGGCCGACCGCGGCCGCCCGCCCGACTGGTAGTCCGGCCAGTTCGAGTACTTCGCTGGGTCGGCCGGGTCGCTGCGGTCGCTGGCGGTTTCGCCCGGGTGCTGGATGTTGATGAACATCGTGCGCCCGTCGGGTGTCAGCGTGACGCCGGTGACCTCGGCATTCACCGGGCCGGTGAAGAAGCGCCGCACTTCGCCGGTGGCGCGGTCGCAGGCCAGCATCTGGTTGTTGCCGAAACTCTTCATCTCGCCCTTGTACATCTGCGAGGCGTGCATGTCGGTCTGCACCCACAGCACGCCGCGCGCATCGAGCGTCAGCCCGTCGGGGCAGGCAAAGAGGTCGCCCTGGATGTTGCCGCGCGCCTCGGGGCGCTCGTTGGCCGGGTCGCCGGCCAGCAGCAGGTGCTTCCAGCGCATCGTGGTGGCGTCGAAGTCGCCGTCCTCGGTCCACTGGATGATCTGCCCCATCACGTTGTTGGCGCGCGGGTTGACGGCGTCCACGCCCGGCATGTCCTTGGCGCCGCGGCTGCTGTTGTTGGTGAGCGTGCAGTACACGGTCAGCGCCTTCTGGTCGATGGCCAGCCATTCCGGACGGTCCATCTTCGTGCCACCCAGCAGGTCGCTGCCCTGGCGGCTTTTGATGACCACGGCACCTTGATCGACAAAGCCGTTGGCGGCCGTCAGCGGGCCCTGGCCCTGCACCAGTGGCAGCCAGCGGCCCGTGCCGCCGGCATCGAAACGCGCCACGTACAGCGTGCCGTGGTCCAGCAGCGTGGCGTTGGCCTTGGCACCACCGGGGGCGATCTTGTCGCGGCTGACGAACTTGTAGATGTATTCGAAGCGCGCGTCCTCGCCGGAATACACCACCGCACGGCCGTCCTTCGTGACCGCGATCCACGCGCCTTCGTGCGCGGCGCGGCCCAGCGCGGTGCGCTTGACCGGCGTGCCCGCCGGGTCGAAGGGGTCGATCTCCACCACCCAGCCGAAGCGGTGGAGTTCGTTCGGGTGGCGTTTGGCGTCGAAGCGCTCGTCGTGTTCGGCCCAGCGGTAGCCGCTGGTCTTGCGCAGACCCCACCGCGACTGGTCGGCATCGGGCCTGTCCGGGCCGTCGAAGTAGAAGGCGAAGTTCTCCTCGCCGCTGAGGTAGGTGCCCCAGGGCGTCAAGCCGCTGGCGCAGTTGTTCAGCGTGCCGAGCACGGTCAGACCGGCGGGGTCGGCCGCGGTCTTCATCAGCGCGTGGCCGGCCGCCGGGCCGCTCAGCCCGAAAGGCGTGTAGGCCGTGAAACGCCGCGCGTAGGTCGACGGGCGCAGCACCTGCCAGCGGCCGTCCTTGAGCTCGATCTCGACCACCGACACGCCATGCGCGGCCTGTGCCTTGCGCACCTTCTCGGCGTTCCAGGTCTTCATGCCATCGGGGTGCAGCAGGCCGTCGTCGGTGTATTCATGGTTCATGACCAGCAGGCCATGCGTGCTGCTGCCGGCAACGGGAAAGTAGTGGATGCCGTCATGGTGCATGCCCATCTGCACCGCCTGCTCGGCCGCGCTGTTGCTGGCATCGGGCTTCCACGCCGGCATGTGGCCGGCCACGCCCAGCGGCTCGCCCCAGGGCACGAAGGCCACGGCCTCGTAGCCCTCGGGTACGACCATCGTGTCCTTGTCGGTGGTCGGGATGCTCTTGAAGCCGAGCCGCGGCGCGCTGCTCGCTGCCAGGCTGCCGCAGCCGGCCAGCAGCCCGGCGGCGAGCACGCCCAGGCCGCCTTGCAGCCACAGCCGCCGCGCCGGGTCGGACACGCTGTGGATGTCCGCATTGGCGCTGCGGTTGGAATCCTCCATCGCATTGAAATCCTTGGCCATGGGCTCTCCTACAGTTTCTCGGTCTCGCCGCTCTTCGGCTGCCATTTCATCAGCCGCTTTTCGATGCGTGTCACCGCCGCGTCGAGCAGCAGCGCAAAGGCGGTGAGCACGACGATGCCAGCCATCACGGTGTTGATGTCGAAGCTGCCCTCGGCCTGCAGGATCAGATAGCCCACGCCCTGGCTCGAGCCGAGGTATTCACCGACCACCGCGCCGACGAAGGCCAGGCCCACGCTGTTGTGCAGCGAGCTGAAGACCCAGGCCATCGCGCTGGGCAGGTACACGTGGCGCAGCAGCTGCCGCTGACCCGCGCCCAGCATCCGCGCATTCGCCAGCACCACCGGCGACACTTCCTTCACGCCCTGGTAGACGTTGAAGAAGACGATGAAGAACACCAGCGTCACACCCAGCGCCACCTTGCTGCCGATGCCCAGGCCGAACCACACCGCGAAGATCGGCGCCAGGATGATGCGCGGCATCGAGTTCATCGCCTTGATGTAGGGCTCGAGCAGCGCCGAGGCCATCGGCTGCAGCGCCAGCCACAGCCCCGCGCCCAGCCCCAGCACCGAGCCGATGGCGAAGGCCAGCAGGGTTTCGGTCAGCGTCACCCCCAGGTGGCGGTAGATGTCGGCTTCGCTGACGAACCAGCTCCAGATGCGCTGCGCCACGACCGCCGGCTGACCGAAGAAGAAGGCCGCCTGGCGGTCGTTCTGGAACATGAAGTTCGGCAGCAGCCCAGGTGCCGTCATGACATGCCAGAAGCCCAGCAGCGCCAGCAGCAGGCCCACCTGCCAGACGCGCAGGTTGCCCGGCTGCGGCTTCAGCCTGCGCCACATCGCGGTCACAGCGCCTTGCGGTACTGCACGAAACCGGGTTTGTCGGCGATGCGGTCGTAGAGCTTCATCGCGTCGGTGTTGCTCTCGTGCGTGAGCCAGTGCACGCGCGCGCAGCCGCGCTCCTTGACCTGCGCGTACACATGCTCGATCAGGCGCCGGCCCAGCCCCTGGCCGCGGCTGTCGGGCACGACGAACAGGTCCTGCAGGTAGCAGGAGTATTCCTTCATCCAGCAGCTGCGGTGGTCGATGCTGTGCACCAGGCCGCGCACCACGCCGTCGACCTCGACGAAGTCGCAGTGCATCGGCTCGGCGTCGTCGAAGAAGCGCTGCCAGGTGCTGCGGCTCACCTCCTCGGCGATGTCCACCTCGTAGAAGGCCTGGTAGCCGCGCCACAGCGGCATCCATACGGCGTATTCGTCGTTGCGCGCGGCGCGGACGCGGATCGTGGGCATGCGTCGTCTCCTGCTTTTTGCGCGCCCATTGTTGCCGATGGCGCCGCTTATCATCGTCCGCTCGCGCCCCGGGGCGCCTTCGACAAGCCGTGATGACAGCGACCGTGCTCAAACTGCTGAAGCGGGCCCTGGCATTGCTCGTGACCCTGCTGGTGTTGATCCTGGCCTGGCGCATCTACGACGCGCTGCGCGCGCCGCACCTGGAGCGCTGGCACACCTTCGTGCCCAGCGAGGCTTCGGCGGCGCAGATCGCCAAGCTCGACTGGGCCGGCTACCTGGAGGTGGAAAAGACGCTCTTCGAGCAGGTGCGCAGCGAAGTCACCGACAAGCTGCCCGAAGAGGTGCGCGTCGACTCCAACCGCTACTTCGCGGACAGCCCCATCTACCCCGGCCGTTTTGCGCAGGACTGGAACCGCTCCTACGTCCTCGCGCCCGCGGGACCGCCGGTCGGCGCCGTAGTGCTGCTGCACGGCCTGACCGATTCGCCCTACAGCTTGCGCCATGTGGCGCGGCGCTACGTGCAGGCGGGTTACGTGGCCGTGGCCATCCGCCTGCCCGGCCACGGCACCGTGCCTGCGGGCCTGACCCAGGTCGAGTGGGAGCAGTGGATGGCGGCCACCCATCTGGCCGTACGCGAGGCGCGGCGGCTGGCGCCGGCGCCGGCGCCGCTGCATGTCGTCGGCTTTTCCAACGGCGGCGCGCTGGCGATGAAGTACGCGCTGGATGCGCTCGACAACAAGGCGCTGGCGCAGCCCGAGCGCATCGTGCTGTTCGCGCCGATGATCGGCATCACCAGCACCGCGCGCTTTGCCGGCGTGTTCGGCTGGCCGGCGCTGATCCCGGCTTTCGACAAGGCGGCCTGGCTGGGCATCGTGCCCGAGTTCAACCCCTTCAAGTTCAACAGCTTCCCGGTCAACGGCGCGCGCCAGTCCTCGCTGGTGGCGCGGCGGCTGCAGATGCAGATCGACCGCCATGCCCGCGAGGACAACCTGCAGGGCCTGGCGCCAGTGCTGACCTTCCAGTCGGTGGTGGACTTCACCGTCAGCACGCGTGCCATCGTCGCCGCGCTGTATGCCAAGCTGCCGGCCAACGGCAGCGAACTCGTGCTCTTCGACCTGAACCGCAATGCCAAGTTCGGGCCGTTGCTGCGCCGCAGTACCGACACCGTGCTCGAAAGATTGCTGCCCGTTGCGCCGCGCAATTTCCGCAGCACCGTCGTCACCAACGCCGACCGTGGCACCGCCAACGTGGTGGCGCGTACCACAGAGGCCGGTGCCACCACTGAACAGACGCGCGACCTGGGCCTGGCCTTCCCGCCCGGCGTGTTCTCGCTGTCGCACCTGGCGATCCCCTTCCCGTTGAACGACCCGCTGTACGGCATGGAGCCCGATGCCAGCGAGGACTACGGCGCCAACCTCGGCGCGATCGCCACGCGCGGCGAACGCGGCACGCTGATCGTCAGCATCGACTCGCTGGCGCGCATGTCCTCGAACCCCTTCTTCGATCTCATCCTGCAGCGCATCGACGAAGGCCTCGGTACTGCTGCTGTCAAGGCCCGCCCATGAAGACCTCGCCCCTTCGCCTGTTGCTGAGCGCAGCGGCATCGCTCGCGCTGTGCGGCGTTGGCGTCGCCCAGCCCACCGCTACCACGCTGTTGCAGAACGTGCGCGTCTACGACGGCAAGAGCGCCAGCCTGTCCGGCCCCAGCCACGTGCTGGTGCGCGGCGAGATCATCGAGCGCATCTCGGCGGCGCCGATCACGCCGCCGCCGTCGGCCAGCGTCATCGATGGCCAGGGCCGCACGCTGATGCCCGGGTTGATCGACAGCCACTGGCACACGATGTTCGCCGCGCCGCCGCTGGGGCAGATCCTGCAAGGCGACCTCGGCTACCTCACGCTGCTCGCCGCGGCCGAAGCCCGCGCCACGCTGATGCGCGGTTTCACCACGGTGCGCGACGTGGGCGGGCCCTCGTTCGCGCTCAAGCGCGCCATCGACGAAGGCCTGGTGGCCGGCCCGCGCATCTATCCGTCGGGCGCGATGATCACCATCACCGGCGGGCACGGCGACTTCCGCGCGCCCCACGAGCTGCCGCGCCAGATCGGCGGACCGCCGCCGATCGGCGGTGCGCTCAACGCCAGCCAGCTGGCCGATTCGCCCGACGAGGTGCGTTTGCGCGTGCGCGAGCAGCTGCTGCTGGGCGCATCGCAGATCAAGCTTACGGCCGGCGGCGGCGTGGCCTCGCCGCACAGCCCGCTGGACGCGTCGACCTTCACCGAGGAGGAGCTGCGCGCCGCGGTGCAGGCGGCCGCCAACTGGGGCACCTATGTCGGCGTGCATGCCTATACCTCCGAAGCGGTCCAGCGCGCCGTCGCGGCCGGCGTCAAGGTCATCGAGCATGGCCACCTGATGGACGAGGCCAGCGCGAAGCTCATTGCCGAGAAGGGCCTGTGGCTGAGCTTCCAGCCCTTCGTCGACGATGGCTTCGCGCCGCAGATGCCGCCGTCGAGCATGGCGCGGCTGCGCCAGGTCTTTGCCGGCACCGAGCGCGCCGTGGCGTTGGCGAAGAAATACAAGCTCAAGCTGGCCTGGGGCACCGACGTGCTGTTCTCCGCCGCCAACGCCACGCGCCAGGGCGCGCTGCTGGTGCTGATGAACCAGTGGTTCACGCCGGCCGAGGTGCTGGCCATGGCCACCGGCACCAATGCCGAGCTGCTGGCGCTGTCGGGCCCGCGCAACCCCTATCCCGGCAAGCTGGGCGTGGTGGAAGAAGGTGCGTTCGCCGACCTGCTGCTGGTCGACGGCAATCCGCTCGAGAACCTGAAGCTGATCGAGACGCCGCAGCGCAGCTTCGTGCTGATCATGAAGGGCGGCGTCGTGCACAAGAACCTGCTGCCGCGATGATGCAAAGACGCGCTTTGCTCGGTGTCGGCGCAGTGCTGCTGGCCGGCTGCGACCTGTCGCTGCGCGACGGCGTGCTCAACAAGTGCATCGCCGAGCTGCCGCCCGAGCTGCGCGACGACCCGCGCCTGCGCGACGTGTGGCAAGGACTCGATGCCGCCAAGGTGTGGGACACGCACGTGCATGTCTTCGGCGACGGCGACTCGGGCAGCGGGTTGTGGTTCAACCCGCGCATGAGCAGCCTGTGGAACCCGCAGGAATACCTGCGCCGCAAGATCTACATCAATGCCTCGTGCATCGACGACCGGCCCGGCCACATCGACCTGAGCTTCGGCGCCAAGCTGCTGGCGCAGTGCCGCGGCATGCAGCCCGGCTTCAAGGCCATGCTCTTCGCCTTCGACTGGGCACGCGACGAGGCCGGCGCGCCGATGCGCGAGATGTCCACCTACCACGCCAGCGACGAATACATGGCGACGAAGGCGGCGCAGCATCCGGCGCACTTCGAGTGGGTGGCGTCGATCCACCCCTACGACCCGCGCGCGTTGGACCGGCTCGACGCCGCCGCGGCGCGCGGCGCGCGCGCCATCAAGTGGCTGCCCACCGCGCAGAACATCGATCCCGCCAGCCCGCGCAACGACCGCTACTACGCCAAACTGGTGAGCTTGAAGCTGCCGCTGATCACCCATGCCGGCGAGGAGCAGGCGGTGGTCGGCTTCGGCGAACACCTGGGCAACCCGCTGCGGCTGCGCCGGCCGCTGGAGGCCGGGGTGCGCGTGGTGGTCGCGCACTGCGCGTCGCTGGGCCATGGCGAGGAGCTGGACCCCGGCAAGACGGGCGGCAAGCCGAGCAACTTCGAGCTGTTCGTGCGCCTGATGGACGAGCCGCAGTACCGCCAGACGCTGTACGGCGACATCTCGGCGGTGGTGCAGTCCAACCGCGTCGACGTGCTCGACACCTTGCTGTCGCGCCGCGACTGGCAGAACCGGCTGCTCAACGGCTCGGACTACCCGCTGCCCGGCGTGGTGCCGCTGATCGACCTGCACAAGCTGGTGTCGCGCGGCCTGCTCGATGCCGGCTTGGTGGAGCCGCTGCGCGCGCTGCGCCACAGCAACGTGCTGCTCTTCGACTTCGTGCTCAAGCGCAACCTGTCGCTGAAGGGGCAGCGCTTCGCCAACGAGGTGTTCGAGACCGCGCGCTTCTTCGTGCGCCCGGCCTGAATTGTCAGAAACGGTTCGGCCCGAGGTAGCCGAACAGGAAGGCCGCCACCTTGCGCATCTGGATCTCCTCGCTGCCTTCGGTGATGCGGTAGCGGCGGTGGTGGCGGTAGATGTGCTCGAAGGGCTTGTGCCGGCTGTAGCCGATGCCGCCGTGCACCTGCATCGCCCGGTCGGCCGCCTCGCACACCAGGCGGTTGGCCCAGTAGTTGCACATCGAGACCTTGTCGGAGAGCTTGCGCTCTACCTCGGGGTGTGGCATCTGGTCCATCTCCCACGCGGTCTTGCGGATCAGCAGGCGCAGCATCTCCACCTGCGTGGCCAGCTCCACCAGCGGGAACTGAATGCCCTGGTTGCGCGCCAGTTCCTCGCCGAAGGGCTTGCGCTCGCGCGCATACTTCACGCTCTGGTCCACGCAGAAGGCCGCGGCACCCAGTGAGCTGGCCGCCTGGCGGATGCGGTTCTCGTGCACGAAGCTCTGCGCCAGCGGCAGGCCGCGGCCCTCCTCGCCGAACATCGCGTCCGCCGGCACCCAGACGTCGGTGAAGCTGACGCGCGGGTGGTCGGTGGGCATGTTGAAGGTCCACAGGTATTCCTCGACCTTGACGCCCGGCGTGCCGCTGGGCACCAGGAAACAGCTGATGCCCTTGGCGTCGCCGGCCTTGCCCGAGCTGCGCGCGAACAGCGCGCAGTGTGTCGCGGTGTGCATGCCGGTGGTCCACATCTTCTCGCCGTTGATCAGCCAGCCGTCGACGCCGTGGCGCGCTTCGCGCACCGCCTGGGTTTCCATGTGCGTGGCGTCGGAGCCATGGTTCGGCTCGGTCAGGCCGAAGGTGATGCGCGTGCTGAAGTTCAGCTGGCCGGTGATGAACTTTTCCTTCTGCGCCGGCGTGCCGAAGTCGCGCAGCATGACGATCACCGGGAAGTTGCCGACCACCGAATGTTCGTTCTGCAGGTCGTTGAACAGCCCCAGCCCCTGGCTCGCCAGGTGCTCGCGGATGACCGCCATCCACAGGTTGCCGATCTCCTGGCCGCCGTACTCCTTCGGCAGCGACAGGCGGTAGAAGCCGCAGCTGTCAGCGCGCTTCTTGCATTCCAGCAGCAGCTCTTCCCATTCGGGCCGCGGCAGCCCGCCGTTGTCGAAGTCGGTGCGCGCCCATTCGCGGCGATGGTCGAAGAAGCGCTCGTTGTCGTCCTGCGCCTGCAGCGGCCGGATTTCCTGGTCGATGAAACGGTCCAGGTTCTTCAGCAGCTCGCTCAGTTCCGGGGCCAGGTTGAAGTCCATCGTGTCTCGCTCCGGGGAGCCTCAGGCGGCCAGCTGCTGTTGGTAGCCCTTCAACACCTCTTCGCGCAGCACGTCCCAGATGGCCTGGTGCAGCTCGATGAAACGCGGGCTGGTGCGCACCTCGGCCACGTCGCGCGGGCGCGCCAGGTCGATGGCGAACTCGCCGATCGGGTGCGAGGCCGGGCCGGCCGACAGCACCAGCACGCGATCGCTCATCGCGATCGCCTCGTCCAGGTCGTGGGTGATGAACAAGACAGCTTTTTTCTTGGCTGCCCACAGCTCCAGCACCTCGTTTTCCATCAGCTGGCGCGTCTGGATGTCCAGCGCCGAGAAGGGCTCGTCCATCAGGATGATGTCCGGGTCCAGCGCCAGCGTCTGCGCCAGGCTGGTGCGCTTGCGCATGCCGCCGCTCAGCTGGTGCGGGTAGCGGTCGCCGAAGCCGCCCAGGCCCACGCGCTTGAGCCAGTCCTCGGCCTGGCGGCGCGCCTCGGGCTCGGGCAGGCCGCGGAACTCCAGCCCGGCCATGACGTTGCGCAGCGCGGTGCGCCAGGGCATCAGGCTCTCGGTCTGGAACATGTAGCCGGCGCGGGTGTTGATGCCCTGCAGCGGCTCGCCGAAGACCTGGACCGTGCCGCTGCTCGGCGCCAGCAGGCCGGCGGCGACGTTGAGCAGCGTGCTCTTGCCGCAGCCGGTGGGCCCCACCACTGAAACGAACTCGCCGTCGCCGACGCTGAGCGAGACATCGCGCACCGCGGTGTAGCGCTGGCTCGGCGCGTCCTTGCTGACGAAGGTGCAGGTGACGGCAGACAGCACCAGCGCGGCTTCGGCCGGGTTCATTGCGTGCATGGGCTCGGCAGTGTAGCGGCCTGGGGGTTGCCAGCCGCGCGCCGCAGGCATAGATTGCGCCGCCTGCGCAGCCCTATCGCCGGGCGCAGCGGCGTGACGAAGGAGACAACCGCTATGGCTTCCCTGACCGTGAACGGCACGGCGCGCCAGTACGAGGGCGACCCCGACATGCCGCTGCTGTGGTACCTGCGCGACCAGCTGCAGATGACCGGCACCAAGTTCGGTTGCGGCCAGGCGCTGTGCGGTGCCTGCACCGTGCACATGGACGGCGCACCGGTGCGCGCCTGCGTCACGCCGATGGTCGCGGTCAGCGGCCGCAGCATCGTCACCATCGAGGGCCTCGACGCCAACGGCCGCCACCCGTTGCAGGTGGCCTGGGTCGAGCTGGGCGTGCCGCAATGCGGCTACTGCCAGTCGGGCCAGATCATGCAGGCGGCGGCGCTGCTGAAGAACAACGCCCGTCCGAGCGAAGCGGACATCGAGACCGCGATGTCCGGCCACATCTGCCGCTGTGGCACCTACACCCGCATCAAGGCCGCCATCCAGCAAGCCGCGACGAAGGGAGCCTGACATGAGTGCCATCCTCGAACGCACAAGCACCGAACCGCGCATCGGCCGGCTGTCGCGCCGCCACTTCCTGGCCGCCACCGCTGGCGGTGGCTTCGCGTTGGCATTGGGCTGGCCATCGGCCAGCGACGCGGCCGACCCGCCGAAGTACGGCGCGTTGGGCATGGCCAATGGCGTGGTCGAGAACCCGCTGGTGTTCATCGCCATCGGCGACGACGGCCTGGTCAGCATCACCTGCCATCGTGCCGAGATGGGCCAGGGCGTGCGCACCGGCGTGCCGCTGATCGTCGCCGACGAGCTCGAAGCCGACTGGTCGCGCGTGCGCGTCGTGCAGGCGCCCGGTGACGAACCGCGCTATGGCAACCAGGACACCGACGGCTCGCGCACCACGCGCCACTTCTTCATGCCGATGCGCCGCTGCGGCGCCGCTGCGCGGCAGATGCTGGAAGCCGCCGCCGCCGCGCGCTGGGGCGTCCCGGTGGCCGAAGTGACGGCGAAGAACCACCAGCTGGTGCATGGGCCGAGCGGCCGCACGCTGGGCTACGGCGAGGTGGCGCGCGCCGCCGCGGCGCTGCCGGTGCCGGCGACCGAGACCCTTCGGCTGAAGAAGCCGGCCGACTTCCGCTACATCGGCAAGGGCAACGTGCCGCTCGTCGACGGCCCCGACATCGTGCGCGGCCGCGCGGTCTACGGCATGGACGTGGTCATGCCCGACATGCTGTTCGCCGTGGTGGCGCGCTCGCCGGTGTTCGGCGGCACGCTGCGCGGCTTCGATGCCGCAGCGGCGCTGAAGGTGCCGGGCGTGCTGAAGGTGGTCGAGATCAAGGGCACGGCCATCCCCAGCGCCTTCGAGCCGCTGCCCGGCGTGGCGGTGATCGCCAGCAACACCTGGGCGGCGATGAACGGCCGCAAGGCGCTGAAGCTCGACTGGGAGGGCGGGCCGAACGCCGGCTACGACTCGGTCGCCTACCGCGCCACGATGGAAGCGGCGGCCGCCAAGCCCGGCAAGCTGATCCGCACGCAGGGCGATGTCGGCGCGGCGATGGGATCGGCGGCCAAGACGCTGAAGGCCGACTACTACATGCCGCACCTGACGCAGGCGCCGATGGAGCCGCCGGCGGCGACCGCGCGCTTCAAGGACGGCCGGATGGAACTGTGGGGTCCGTTCCAGAGCCCGCAGGCGGTGCGCGGCGGCGTGGCCAAGCGGCTGGGGCTGGAGATGGACAAGGTGACGGTCAACGTCACGCTGCTCGGCGGCGGCTTCGGCCGCAAGAGCAAGGGCGACTTCGCCAGCGAGGCCGCGCTGCTGGCCAGGGAAAGCGAGGGCAAGCCGGTCAAGGTGGTGTGGACGCGCGACGACGACCTGCACCATTCCTACTATCACACGGTCTCGGTCGAACACCTGGAGGCCGGCATCGACGCGCAGGGCAAGCCGGTGGCCTGGCTGCACCGCAGCGTCGGCCCGACGCTGATGGCGCTGTTCATGCCCGACCCGAAGACCGAGTCGCCGATCGAACTGGGCATGGGTCTGACCAACCTGCCCTTCGCCGTGCCCAACCTGCGTATCGAGAACCCCGAGGCCGCGGCCCATGTGCGCGTGGGCTGGTACCGCGCGGTGTCGAACCTGCCGCATGCCTTCGCGATCCAGTCCTTCGTCTGCGAGATGGCGCAGGCGGCCGGCAAGGACCCGAAGGACTATCTGCTGGAACTGCTGGGGCCGCCGCGCAGGATCGACCCGCGCGAGCTGAACGACACCTGGAACCACGGCGAGGACCCGACGCTGTACCCGGTGGACATCGGCCGGCTGCGCCGCGTCACCGCCACCGCGGCCGATGCCGCGGGCTGGGGCAAGACACTGGGCCCCGGCCGCGGGCTGGGCATCGCTGCGCACTACAGCTTCACCACCTACGTGGCGGCGGTGGTCGAGGTGGCGGTGGGCGCGAAGGGCGAGCTGACCATCCCGCGCGTGGACATCGCGGTCGACTGTGGCGCCATCGTCAACCCCGAACGGCTGCGCTCGCAGATGGAAGGCGCCGTGATGATGGGCATCGGCAACACGCTCGGCGGCGAGATCAGCTTCAAGAACGGGCGCGCGCAGCAGAACAACTTCGATACCTTCGAGGTGCTGCGCATGAACGCCGCGCCGAAGCGCATCGAGGTGCACATGATCCCGGGCGACTACGACGCGCCGCTGGGTGGCGCCGGCGAACCCGGCGTGCCGCCGGTCGCGCCAGCGCTGTGCAACGCGATCTTCGCCGCCACCGGCAAGCGCATCCGCAGCCTGCCGATCAAGGGCCAGCTCAGCGCCTGAGCGGCACCGGCGCCTTCACCGGCGCCGGTGTTGCGCGCGGCTCGGTCCAGCGGCCGATCAGCCACAGCGCGGTGACGAGCGCGGCGCCGCCGAGCAGTTGCTCGGTCAGCGACAGCCGGTGCACGTTCCACAGGAACAGGCCCAGACCCACCAGCACGGCGACAAAGAGTGCGCAGGCCGTAAGCGCGGCGCGCGGCGACAGCGGCGGGTCGAAGCGCCGTACCGCGCTGAGGTCGAAGGCCGGCTTCGGCCACCGCTGCGCCACGTCGGCCGGTCGCCAGCCCGGCGGCGCGAGCCAGACACGTAGCTTGTCGGCCCACGAGCGCGTGCGCCAGCTGTCCAGCCACAGCTCGCGGTAGACCTGCAGGTTGGCCCACAGCGGGTTGAAGCTGCGCAACGGCGCGCGCGTGCCGTAGACCACCGGGTCGCGATCGTCCTCCTCGACGAAGCTGCCGAAGATCCGATCCCAGACGATAAGGATGCCGCCGTAGTTCCTGTCCAGGTAGCGCTGATTCACGGCATGGTGCGCGCGGTGGTTGCTGGGGCTGCAGAACCAGCGGTCGAACCAGCCGAGCCTGCCCACCTGCTGCGTGTGCACCCAGAACTGGTACAGCAGATCGATCAGCGCCACCACGCCGAAGACCAGTGGCGGCACGCCCGCCACCGCCAGCGGCAGGTAGAAGATCCAGCCGAGCAGGAAGCCGCTGCTGGTCTGGCGCAGCGCCGTGCCGAGGTTGTAGTCCTCGCTCTGGTGGTGCACCACGTGCGCGGCCCACAGCACGCCCACGCGGTGGCCGGCGCGGTGCAGCCCGTAGTAGCACAGGTCGTAGCCGAGCAGCGCGACTATCCAGACCCAGACCGAAGACGCCGACAGTTCGAACAAGGCGACATGCTGGAACACCCAGGTGTACATCGCCACCTTGAACAGCGTGCCGAAGGCGTCGAAGACCTGGCTCATCACGCCCAAGCCCAGGCTGGACAGCGTGTCGTTGAGCCGGTAGGTGTTGCGCCGGCGCGCGACGCCGATGGCGAACTCCAGCGCCATCGCCAGCAGGAACACCGGCATGGCCAGGACGATGAGCTGCGCACCGGTCATCGCCGCTCAGCCCTTGGCGTACTTCGTGTTCGCCTTCTTCACGAAGTCGTTGGTGTACACCGCCTTCAGGTCCAGCTTGGCCTTGGCCAGTTCCGGGTCGATGCTGGCCAGCGCGCGGAAGGCGGTCTCCGGGCCGGCCTCGGGGATCAAACCGTCCGGCGACAGCGCGCCCTTGGCGGCGAGGAAGGCGTCGATGTAGACCGCGCGGTCGCCGAGCAGGTAGCTCTCGGGCACGGTCTTGATGACCTCGCTGGGGCCCGCGGCCTGGATCCACTTGTTGGCGCGCACCATGGCGTTGGTCAGCGCCTGCGCGGTAGCCGGGTTCTTGTCGATGAAGGGCTGCGGCGCGTACAGGCAGCCGGCCGGCATCGGCCCGCCGAAGACCTTGTCGGATTCGGCGACGATGCGCGTGTCGGAGACGATCTTCAGATCGCCCGAGCGTGCCAGCAGCGTGATCACCGGGTCGAGGTTGCTGATGGCGTCGATCTGCCCCGAACGCATCGCCGCCACCGCACCCTGGCCGGCGCCGACGCCGACGATGGACACATCGCTGGGTTTCAGCCCGGCCTTGGCGAGGATGAAGTTGACCATGACATTGGTCGAGCTGCCCGGCGCGGTGACGCCGATCTTCTTGCCCTTCAGGTCGGCGCCGTTCTTGTAGCCGGCCAGCGTCTTCGGGTTCACGCCCAGCACGATCATCGGCGCGCGGCCCTGCAGCACGAAAGCGCGCATCGGCTGGCCCTTGAACTGCATGTTCACCGTGTGCTCGAAGGCGCCGGACACCACGTCGGCGCTGCCGCCCACCACCGCCTGCAGCGCGCGCGCGCCGCCGGCGAAGTCGACGATGGTCACGTCCAGCCCCTCGGCCTTGAAGTAGCCCAGCTGCTCGGCGATGGTCAGCGGCAGGTAGTACAGCAGGTTCTTGCCGCCGACGGCAATGCTCAGCTTGGGCTTCTCCAGCCCCTGCGCGCGCAGCAGCGCGGGGGCGGCAAGGGCGGCGGCGGCGCCGATGAAGGTGCGACGTGGAATCTGCAAGGCGTATCTCCTGGGGCTCGTGTGCCGCGATTGTGCAGTCGCTCCCGGCGCCCGCCATCGGGGTGTTCAACCATGCAGGCTATGCTTTGGCGCCCCTCGGCACACCAACCCTGAGCCCTGACGATGCGCTTTTTGCTGGTGGAAGACGACCGCATGATCGGCGACACGCTGCGCGCCGCGTTGCGCATGGAAGGCCATGCGGTGGACTGGGTGCGCGATGCCGCGGCGGCCGAAGGCACGCTGGCCAGCGAACGCTTCGACATGGTGCTGCTCGATCTGGGCCTGCCGCAGGGCAATGGCCTGGACGTGCTGCGCGGTCTGCGCGCTCGCGGCGATGCCACGCCGGTGATCGTGCTCACCGCGCGCGACGGCCCCGGCGACCGCGTCGCCGGCCTCGACGCCGGCGCCGACGACTACCTGGTCAAGCCCTTCGAGCTCGACGAGCTGGGCGCGCGCATCCGCGCGGTGCATCGCCGCCAGGCCGGCCGGGCGATGCCGCTGCTGGCGCATGGCGGCGTGACCTTGGATCCGGCCACGCGCCAGGTGCTGCGCGACGGCCGGCCGGTGCTGCTGTCGGCGCGCGAATACGCGGTGCTGGAGCTGCTGATGCAGCGCCCCGGCGCGGTGCTGTCGCGCGCGCAGATCGAAGACCGGCTTTACGGCTGGGGCGAGGAGATCGAGAGCAACGCCGTGTCGGTGTACGTGCACCAGCTGCGGCGCAAGCTGGGGGCCGAGTTCATCCGCAGCATGCGCGGCGTGGGCTACTTTCTCGACACCGGAAAGGACCGGCCTGCGTGAGCCCGCCGGGCCGCCCCAAGGGCGAACGTCCCCGCTTGGCGGGGCGGCGTGTAGCGCCTGGGGTGCACCAATGAGCTCCATCCGCGCCCGAGTGCTGCTGGCGGTGCTGGGCCTGCTGGCGCTGACCGCGCTGGGCGTGGGCAGCGTCACCTACCGCAGCGTGCGCGCCGAAACCGAGGCGCTGTTCGACTACCAGCTGCGCCAGATGGCCCTGTCGCTGCGCGACCAGGGCGAGGTCGCGCCGGCGCAGGCCAGCGCGCTGGTCGACCAGCAGCTCGACTTCGTCGTGCAGGTGTGGACGGCCGACGGCCGTGCCATCTATGCCTCGCGCGCGCATGCCGCGCTGCCGCAGCGTGCACAGCTCGGCCTGGCCGACGTCAGCGTTGCCGGCCAGGTGTGGCGCAGCTTCAGCGTGGCCATGCCCTCGCGCGTCATCCAGGTGTCGCAGCCGCTGGCCATCCGCCGCAAGCTGGCGGCCGACGCCGCCTGGCGCGCGGTGCTGCCGCTGCTG
>Ga0315912_10003050_pt1 | contig 17068 bp, 13 predicted proteins | sample VfabasoilMG_FD_204469 | JGI IMG/M metagenome (GOLD analysis project Ga0315912, IMG submission 204469) | Garden soil microbial communities collected in Santa Monica, California, United States - V. faba soil | ecosystem: Environmental > Terrestrial > Soil > Garden | place: USA: California... | reverse complement strand
CGGGTGCGGGCCTGCACCGTGCAACCGCTCCCGCTACCGGCCAGACGGCACCCCCGCCTCGACGCTGCCCTCTTGGAGCGGTCCGGGGCATAAGGCCTAGCTTACTGATTTGGAATGTGTTTTTGATGCTATAGCCATCCGCTACGCCTGTCAAAGCGCCAAGCTTGGGCGCCGGGGGATATTGCATAGCAACATTTTTTTCGGATTTAGTCTTGACATCGCTATTTTCAGCCTTATAATTTGAATTGTGCACCGCAACATATCGCCGCCGTAATACATTATCTCAACGTTGTTTTTGAAGGAGGTTTACCATGTATCAAGCACCTGAACAACTGCTCGCCCTGAACAAAGCCAATCTTGAAGTCGCTGCCCGGTTTGCCGGTGTTGCGCTGCAAGGCGCGGAGCGCCTGCTCGACCTGCAACTCAAAGCCGCGAAATCCGCGTTTGCCGACAGCATCGAGAACGCGAAGGCATTTGCCGCCGTCAAGGATCTGCAGGAATTCGCAGCGTTCAAGGACCACGTCGCGCAGCCCAGTCTCGAAAAAGCGACCGCTTACGCGAAGAGCGTCTACGACGTCGCCACGGCGACTCAGGCTGAATTCGGCAAGCTCGTCGAAGAACAGTTCTCCGACTTCAACAAGCAGGTCGTCACCGGCCTCGACAAGATGGTGAAAACCGCCCCGGCGGGTTCCGAAGTCGGGATTGCGGCAATCAAGTCGGGCATCGCCGCAGTCAATTCCGCCTACGACAACCTGTCGAAAGTGGCGAAGCAATTCACCGATGCCACGCAGTCCAACATCGAAGCCGTTGCCAAGCAGGCAGTCAGCGGAACGAAAAAAGCCAAGAAGTAAGGCGTTTGCCGGCCACCCGGCCGATTCACGCTCGAACACGAAGCCCCGGACCGCCGGGGCTTTCTTTTTCCGGGCACGGATGCGTGTCGCCGGCCATACCCGATCCGGATCTCACGCAATCCCGGCTTCCGTCCAGGAAAACCCGAGGGCGCTGACGCCTTGCTTGAGATGGTCGATCGCAGGGGCGACATGCACGGGGCTGCCACGCACCCCCAGCTCGATGAAGCGCTCGGGTTCCACCCGCGGCAGGCTGAAGACTTTGATCCCCGGGTAAGCGGCAAGGCACTGGTTCATCAACTCGATCAACTGGCTCTCGCCGGCGCCGCGCACGATGATTGCCGACTCGCCCACCTTGCCGGGATCGAACAAGTGCGGAAAATGGGTGTCGAGCACCCATGCCAGCATGGGCCATGCCATCTGTGGAAATCCCGGCAGGAAGTAGTGGTGGTGAAACGCGAAACCCGGAATGCGGTTGTAGGGATTCGGGATGATGTCCGAACCGGCTGGAAACTCGCCCATCGCCAGGCGTTGCGGCGTCACGCCCTTCGGATCGCCGGCAAATCGCGCCCGGATCTCGGCCTCGGCGTCAGGGTGCAGCCTCAACTCCACTCCCGCCGCAAGCGCCGCGCACCGCCGCGTGTGATCGTCGGGCGTTGCCCCGATTCCGCCGAAGCTGAACACGACATCCTCTCCCCCCAACGTGCGGCGCAGAGTCGCGGTAATCAGGTCCGGGTCATCCCCCAGGTACTGGCACCAGGCAAGTTCCATCCCGCGCTCGCCAAGGGTCGCGATCGCGCGCGCCATGTGCTTGTCCTGGCGCTTGCCGGACATGATCTCGTCGCCGATGATGATCGCCCCGAACTTCATGACTCAAGATCCGATGCGCAAAGGACGCAAAGGTTAGGGCTTATAAGAGGAATTCGCAACTTCTTCATTGATCGGCGTCCGGCGCGCATTCGGAGCCGCCATCGACAGGCCATGGAGAACCTCGTGTTGCGTCCGCCGCTCTTCGCGCACTTCCCTCGCGTCGAAGCTTATCTCAACTGTGAATATAGCTCTCGAGCTGCTTGATGGTCTCGCGCTGATCCTCGATCACCGCCTTGACCAGATCCCCGATGGAAAGCACGCCGATGATCCGTTCGCCTTCCACCACCGGCAGGTGCCGGATGCGACGGTCGGTCATCAATGCCATGCACTCCTCGGCGGACTGCGCCGGACGCACCGTGACCACTTTCGACGTCATGATCTCGCGCACGGCAATTTCATGCGAAGACTTCCCTTGCAGCATCACCTTGCGCGCGTAATCGCGCTCGGACACGATCCCGGCGAGGCGCCCGTCGCCTATCACGAGGAGCGCGCCGATCTCCCTTTCGGCCATCAGTTTCAGCGCCTCGTACACCCGCGCCTCGGGCGAGATCGAGAAGATCGCTCCGCCCTTGCCCTGCAACAGCTCCCGGACAGTTTTCATGGTCGCCTCCGTTGCCGTGCCGATGAATGGCAAGTGTAGCCAATTCGCGGCCGGCGATAAAGCGCGGGCGCCGGCGGCGGAAGCTGAAAGGGTGCGTGCCATAATCCACGGCCTCAGAGTGCCTAACCCGGGAGTCGCTCCATGCGTGCCGTCACTGCCTTCCTGAGAGACCTGTGGGCGCTCGCCCGCCCCTACTGGTTTTCCGAAGAACGCTGGATGGCGCGGTTGCTGCTCGCCGTGATCGTCGGCTTCAATCTGGGCCTGGTCTATCTCGATGTGATGTTCAACCGCTGGCAGAACGACTTCTACAATTCCCTGCAAAACCGGGATATCACCGCTTTCTACGAGCTGTTTCTGTATTTTTCATTCCTTGCAGCCGTGTATATCGCCGTCGCGGTCTACCAGTCCTATCTCAACCAGATGCTCCAGATCCGGTGGCGGCGCTGGCTCACGGAAAGGTACCTTGCAGCGTGGATCGGCGAGCGCACCTACTACCGCATGCAATTGACCGACGGCGGCACCGACAATCCCGACCAGCGCATCGCGGACGATCTCGCAAGATTCGTGGCGCGCACCCTGAGCCTCACCCTCGGGCTGCTGTCGGCGGTCGTCACGCTCGCTTCCTTCGTAACCATCCTGTGGGGACTCTCGGGCACCCTCGAATTCATGCTCGGCGGCGAATCCGTGCGCGTCGAGGGCTACCTGGTCTGGGTCGCGCTCGTCTATGCCATCGTCGGCACCTGGCTCGCGCACCTGATCGGCCGGCCGCTCGCCGGGCTCAACTTCAATCAGGAGAAGTTCGAGGCCAACTTCCGGTTCTCCCTGGTGCGATTTCGCGAGAATGCCGAAAGCATTGCGATATACAAGGGCGAAGCCGATGAGATGCGCAGCCTGCGGCGGCGCTTTCTCGATGTCATGGAGAATTGGTGGGCCATCATGCTGAGGGAAAAGAAACTCAACTGGTTTACCACCGGGTATGGCCAGGTCGCGATCATTTTTCCCTACCTGGTCACGGCGCCGCGCTACTTCGCCGGGAAAATCCAGCTTGGCGACCTGATGCAGACGGCATCGGCGTTTGGCCACGTGCAGAGCGCGTTGTCGTGGTTCATCACCGCCTATGCGCAACTCGCCGACTGGAAGGCGACGGTCGATCGCCTGACCGGATTCATGGCTGCGACCGGGCAGGCGCGGATGGCGGCTGAAAAGGCGCCCGGCATCGTGACAGCCACGGCGGCGAGCGCGGTGAGCGCCGAGCAATTGCGGCTCGATCTCCCGGACGGCAAATCGCTCATCGCGCCGTTTGACGCCTCGATCGCCCGCGGCGAGAAGGTGTGGCTGACCGGCGCGTCAGGCAGTGGAAAGAGCACGCTGTTCCGGGCGCTCGCCGGCATCTGGCCATTTGGCGCCGGCACGGTGCGCTGCCCGGCGACACGCGTCCTTTTTCTGCCGCAGAAGCCCTATCTCACGGTCGGCACGCTGCGCGAGCAGCTGTCTTACCCGTCCGCGCCCGGCACGTTCGACGATGGCGCGTGCCGCGCCGCGCTCATGGACTGCGGGCTGCCTCATCTCGCTGGCCGGCTCGACGAGGAGCGGCACTGGGCGCAGCAACTATCGGGAGGAGAACAGCAGCGCATCGCGTTTGCCCGGGCGCTTCTGCATCGACCAGAATGGCTGTTTCTCGACGAAGCGACTTCCTCGCTCGACCCGGCCAACGAAACCCGCATGTACCAACTGCTGCAGGCGGCGCTGCCGGACGCGACGGTGGTCAGCATCGGCCACCGGCAGTCACTCGCCGCTTTCCACGACCGGCGCATCCACATCGAGCGCGAGCCGGGCGGGATCGGCCGCGTGGCGCTGGCCTGAAAAAGGCGGCGTGCAATGCAGCCGCGACGGCCCTGGTTTCACGCCGGTCGCGGTACGCCGCCGCTCGCGATCACCGCTTCGATTTCGCCGGCGGGCACGGGCCGGCCCAGCAGAAATCCCTGGACCTCGTCGCAGCCCTGCTCCGTCAGAAAAGCGAGTTGCTCGGCGGTCTCGACGCCTTCCGCGGTCACGCGCAGCCCCAGGCTGTGGGCCATCGCCACCACGGCGCGGGTGATCACGATGTCGTCGTCGTCGGCCGGGATGCCTTCAATGAACGAACGGTCGATCTTGACGGTATCGACCGGGAAGCGCTTGAGATAACTCAACGACGAATAACCGGTGCCGAAATCATCGATTGCCACGTGCACGCCCAGCGCGTTGAGGTCGTTCAACACGCGCGCGGCGCGCTCGGGATCCTGCATTACGACGCTCTCCGTGATTTCGAGCTCCAGCACGGACGGCGCGAGGCCCGCCCGGGCGAGCACTTCCGCGATCTCCGAGGTGAGCGCCTCGCGCACGAACTGGCGCGCCGACAGATTCACCGCCAGCCGCACCGGCGGATAGCCCGCGGCCTGCCAACGCCGCGCATCGGCGCATGCCGCTCGCAGCACCCACTCCCCGATCGGACCGATCAGCCCGGTTTCCTCCGCGAGCGGAATGAATTCCGCCGGAGAAACCATCCCGCCCTCGGCCGGCAGCCAGCGGATGAGCGCTTCGACCCCGACGACCCGCCCGCTCGCCAGTTCCACCTTGGGCTGATAGTGCAGCAGGAACTCCTGGCGTTCCAGCGCGCGCCTCAACTTCGCCTCCAGCGCCAGCCGCTCGATCGAATGCGCGTTCATCGACGCCGAGTAGAACTGGAAGGCATTGCGGCCCTGTTCCTTGGCCCGGTACATGGCGATGTCGGCGTTCTTCACCAGATCCTGGGCATCGCGCCCGTCATCCGGAAAGACGCTGACGCCGATGCTCGCGGTCACCGCGTATTCCTGGCCATGCAACGACAGCGGGCGGGACGCGGTATCGAGTATCTTCTGCGACACTTCGGAGATGTCCTTGGGGTCGGCGACGTCCTCCAGCAATATGACGAACTCATCCCCGCCCTGGCGGCCCAGAGTATCCCCGACCCGCAGCGATTCGCGCAGCCGGGCCGCCAGATCCCGCAGCACCAGATCGCCGGTACCGTGGCCGAGCGTGTCATTGACCACCTTGAAGCGGTCCAGATCGACGACCAGCACCGCGGCGCGCCGGCCGTGGCGACCCGCCTGCGCGACGGCCTGCGCCAGGCGCTGGTTGAACATCGCGCGGTTGGGCAGCCCGGTCAGCGTGTCGTGATTGGCGAAGAAGCGCATGTGCGACTCCGCTTCCTTGCGCGCCAGGAACTGGCCGAGCTGGCTCGCGATCCCGCGCATGATCGCAATAAGTCCGTCGTCGGGCGCAAGCCGCTCGCGGGCGAAGAATTCGAGCACGCCGTGAAACTCGGCGCCCGTCGCTATCGGAATGGCGAACGCGGACTTGAGCCCGGCCTCGAGGGCGGCCTCGCCGCGGCTGAACCCGTCGAGCTGGGCGAGATCCTCCGCCCACAACGGCCGTCGCGTCGTCCACGCCCGTGGCAACAGCCCGCCTTCCCCGCCCGGCAGCCGGCGCACGCTCAGCGTTCCGGCCACAAATGACTTCAGCCCGATCGTGTCTTCCGCATAGGTTTCAGTACAGCGCAGCATCCCGTCGTCCGGGTCGCACACCCACCGGCCGCCGTAAACTGAGCCGGTCGCCTCGCATACCGCGTTCAGCACCGCTTCGACCGCCTCGTTGCTGCTGCGCGCCTCCGCGAGTATGCGGGTGACCGCGTGTTCCAGGTCGCGCATCCGTTCGCCGCGTACGCGCTGGGTCACATCGGCGACGAGCAGCATGATGCCCGTGATCCGGTCGCCGTCGCCGCGCACGCAGGCCGTCGAAATGACAACGTGCACCTGCGTGCCGTCCCTGCGCCGGCGCACCGCCTCCACGTTGTGCATTTCCTCGCCGCGCATCACGGCGGCGTGCATTTCGTGGGCCTCGTTCTGCCGGTCGCGCGGCACGTGCGGCGCCGCGCGTCCGATCACCTCGCGCTCGTTCCAGCCGAATATCCTCTCGGCTGCACGGTTCCAGCGCTGCACCAGGCCGTCCGTATCGAGCACGACGATCGCCAGCGGCGAAAAATCGATCAAAGCCTCGAGGCGGCGGCTGGATTGCCGCAACGCCTGCTCGACGCGCGCCTGCTCCGCGATGCGCGCGGACAATTCAGCGTTGACGGCCGCGGTCTCCTCGTTCGCGGCCGAGAGTCTCCGCACCAATTCCGAATTCTCGAAGCGCGCGCGCAGCGTCTCGAGATGGATCTGGTGCATCGTCAGATGCGTCGCGAACATGACCGCGATAAACACCACGATCAGGAACCCCATGGTGACGTGCAACGCGCTGCCGGCGATGAAAGCGCCCGCCGCCAGCGGCGTCAGCGCCGGCAGCATGAAGCCCAGAAACGCGCGTTTGACCGGGGTCAGAACGACCAGGGCCGACACTACCATGCCGCCGATGAGGAACAGCACCAGAAACTGCCGCAAGTAGTCCTGCGACGGCAACAGCACCGAGCCCAGCAGGCCCCACAGGCAACCCATGGCAGCGGCGCCCCAGACGAAGCGCTGCTGCCACCTGTCGATTCCAGCGGTCGACGGCTGCTGCCGGATGAAAGCGCGATAAAGCGCGAAACGTGCGCCGGTCACGAGAAGCACCAGCGCGAACCACGAGCCCAGCAGTGACAGCGGTATCTGGCCCCACAGCGCGATTACGATGATGGCCGAGTTCACGAGTGTGCCGGCATACCCGACTCGCGACAATCGGTAGAGCTGGCGCACCTGCTCGGCGTAGATCTCGCGCTCGTCCACCGCGGGACTTGCCCGCGGAGCACCCACCACGGCTTCGGTCGCGCTCACCGGCATCTCGGCTAACGTGGCTCCGACATTCGGCTTTCGATGGCGTCAGCCTTCGCAAGCACGTTCTGCGCCATGCGTATGCTCGCGATGTCCACCAATCGCCCATCGAGTTGCACGGCGCCTTTTCCCTCCCGGGCCGCCTCGGCCATTGCCGCGACGATGCGCCGCGCCTGCTGCACCTCCGCGGCCGCCGGACTGAAGACCTCGTTGGCGAGATCGATCTGCGACGGGTGGATCGCCCACTTGCCGTCGAATCCGAGTCCCGCCGCCCGCCGCGCCGCGGCGACAAAACCCGCGGTGTCCCGGAAATCGCCGTACGGGCCGTCGATCGGGCGCAAGCCGTGCGCGCGGCAGGCGGCCACTACGCGCGACTGCGCCGCGTGCCAGGGATCGCCCTGGTAAAACGGGCGCGCGCCCTGCGCGTCGGGGTCCGCAAGCACGCCATACACCGGATCGAGCCCGCCGATCGCGGTGGTGCGCATGCGCATGGAGGCTGCGAAATCGCCGGCACCGAAACTCATCGCTTCCAGCCTTGCGCTCGACTGGGCGATGGCTTCGACGTTCGAAAGTCCCAATGCGGTCTCGATCAGCAACTCGAATCCGAGGCGCTTGTCGCGCTTTTTCGCCTGTTCGATCTGCGTCACCAGCATATCGAGCGCATAAACGTCGGCCGCGACGCCGACCTTGGGTATCAACAGCAGATCAAGTCGCGTGCAATTCTCAACGATATCGACGACATCGCGGTACATGTAGTGGGTGTCGAGGCCGTTGATGCGCACCGAAAGGGACTTCGCGCCCCAGTCGAGTTCGTTCAGCGCGGCCACCACGTTGCGCCGCGCCTGTTCCTTGTCGTCCGGCGCGACTGCGTCCTCCAGGTCGAGAAAGATCACGTCCGCCGCCGAGCGCGCAGCCTTTTCAAAGAGGCCGGGTGTCGAACCGGGAACCGCCAGTTCCGAGCGCTGCAGGCGCGGGGCAGCCTGAACGACGGGTGTGAAGCTCATGGCCTGCGCATCCCTTCCACTACTTTGATCAGGGCCGAGAGATCGCTTCCGCCCTCCCCTCTTCCAATCAGGGCATTGACGTTCTGCATGGCGAGCGCCGCCGCGGGGACCGCAAGTCCGGCCTCGTGGGCGAGATCGAGCGCGATATGCAGATCCTTGTAGTAGAGCCGCGCCTCGATGCCGGCGACGAAGTCCCGCTCGACCATGTGGCGGCCGAAGAGTTCGAGCACCCGGCTCGCCGCGACCCCGCCGAGCAGCACCTCCCGCACCTTGGCCGGATCGAGCCCGCAGGCGCGTGCAAGCGTCAGCGCTTCGGCCGTTCCCTGGGCATTCACCAGAAGGGCAAGCTGGTTGCACGCTTTGGTGGTCTGTCCCGCCCCGCTGTCACCCATATGCAATATGGTCCGCCCGAGGCACGCGAAGAGCGGCCTGATGCGCTCGAAGACTTCGGCCTTGCCGCCCGCCATGATCGAAAGCGTCGCCTGCTGGGCGCCCATCGGCCCGCCGGACACCGGCGCATCGAGCATGTCTATCCCTCTGGCTTCAAGGGCCACGGCGACCGCGCGTGCCACGGCCGGCGAAATCGTCTCCATGTCGACCACGACGCTGCCTGCCCGCGCGCCGTGGATCACGCCGCGCTCGCCGAGCACAACCTCTTCGACGTCGCGCGAGTTTGTGACCATGGTAAAGATCAAGTCGGCCGCGGCCGCGAGCGCGGCGGGACTCGCGTGGCGCACGGCACCCGCCGCCACCAGCGGCGCTGCCGCTTCGGCCCGCCGCGCGTAGACCCCCATCTCGTGCCCGTGCTTCATGAGATTGAGCGCCATCGGACGCCCCATGACGCCAAGACCGATGAATCCGAGCTTCATCACCGGGCCTTTTGCACGTCCGGATTGAGCAGATTGGGCGGCGTTCCGCCCGTGACCGCGGCAACCAGATTCTTCGCCGCGGTCATCGCCATCGCGCGCCGCGTCGCTTCCGTCGAACTGCCGACGTGAGGGGCGAGCACCACGTTTCTCAGCTGCAGGAATCCTGGATGGAGCCTAGGTTCATTCTCGAATACGTCGAGCCCCGCGGCGCGGATCGTGCCGGACTTGAGCGCTTCGATCAGCGCGGCGTCGTCCACCACGCCGCCGCGCGTGGAATTGATCAGGATCGCGGTCGGCTTCATGAGCGCGAGTTCCGCCGCCCCGATGAGGTGGTGGGTCTCCTGCGAGTACGGCACCTGCAGCACCAGGAAATCCGACTGCTTCAACAGCACATCCTTCGCGACATAGGCGGCAGCGAGCCGTTCCTCGATGGCGGGCGCGAGGCGCGTGCGATTGTGATACAGGACGCGCATGTCGAATCCGGTCGCGCGCCTGGCGATGACCTGACCGATGCGTCCCATGCCAAGGATGCCCAGGGTCGCATGGTGCACATCTACGCCCAGCCATTGTTTCAGCCGCCAGCCGGTCCATTCGCCGCCGCGGATGTAGCTCTCGACCTCTGTTATCCGGCGCGCTGCGGCCAGCATCAGCGCCCAGGCGAGGTCGGCGGTACTGTCATCGAGCACCCCGGGCGTATTGGTCGCCATCACGCCGCGCGCGGTGCAGGCTGCCACGTCGATATTGTTGTAACCCACGGCGATGTTGGCGACTACCCTGAGACGCGGCGCCTGGCCGAGGATCCCGGCATCGATGCGGTCGGTGAGCGAACACATGACGCCGCTCTTGTCGCGCAGGCGTTGCCCCAAGACCTCGGGCGAGAACGCCACGTCCGCCTGATTCGCCTCGACCTCGCAATGCTGCCCGAGGTAGTCAAGCGACTCGTCGAACACCTCCCGCGTAACCAGTATTTTCGGTTTCATTCAACTCCTGCATGGCCAGCGCTCCCGCCGGCAATCCGTTCACCGTTTACTGCCTAATGCTTGCTCTCGACCCAGATGGTACGACAATGCGTCTCGCGTATAAACAGCGCGCCCACGAACCCGATGAACGTGAACGACGCAAGCGCGGCAAGGGCGGGGCGAAAATGAGCGAGCGTCGTGGCATTCGCCACGCCCCCGGCACTCGTATCCAGCACCCACCCCACGAGCGGCTGGAGCATGCCGGCCGCGAGAAACCCGCCGGTATTGGCGACGCTGATCGCCATGCCCGCATAGCGCGGGCGGTTGACTTCCTTGGCACAGGCCCATGCCAGCGAAAAGCCGGTCATGCACAGCCCCATGATCGCCGCCGCCAGGTACGTGTAACCCGGCGCGACCCCGGTGAGCCATGCCGCCCAGCATCCCAGAAACAGCACGGCGGAACCGGTGATCAGGATACGGCGCCGGCGCAGGTGATCGGATAGTACGCCTATGGCGGCCAGCGAGATGGCAGACGTCACGATCATGAGACTGGTGTGCCGGCTCGCGGCAACCGGCGACATGCCATAGACCTGGCGGAAGAACGGAGCGGCCCACAGCCCGATGAAGCTCATGTAGCTGCCCGACATGCCGAATGTCACCCAGAATGCGGGCCACGTCGCCCGGTTGCGCACGACCTCCCCAAGGCCCTGCCACCAGCGCTCGGCGTGCGGAGCAGGCGCAGGGTGCCCGCCGGACGCCCCCGACCCGGGATGGTCGCGCGCCAGCAGCCAGGTTGCGGCCGCCACCCCGAGGGATATGACGCCGACCGCGACGAATACGCTGCGCCATGACACCACCGTGATGAGCCACGCGAGCGGCGCGGTCGCCAGCAACGCGCCGATGATCCCGATGACATTGCCAAAGCCGCTCAGGGTGGCGAAACGCCGCTCGTCGAACCAACTCGCGTTGAGCTTGAGCAGGCAGACGAAGGCAACGGAAACGCCCAGCCCGGTCAACGTCCGTCCGAATGCGGCGGCGGCGGCCGACTCGGCTCCGCCAAAGATGATGGAACCCACACCGGCGATGACACCGCCGGCGCTTAGCACGCGGCGCGGGCCCAGCGTGTCGGTCAGCACGCCGGTCGGCACCTGCATCACGGCATAGACGTAGAAGTACGTAGCCGCCAGCGCGCCCAGCGTCGCGCCGCTGACGGCAAAGGCGGCGGTGAGTTCCTCCGCGAGCGCACCCGGCGCGACGCGGTGAAAAAACGACAGGAAGAACGCGGCGGAGGCGAGCGCAAATACCAGCCAGGGCAGGTGGCGCGCCGGCACTCCCATCGAGCTTTCAGCCGGCCGCCGCCTGGGCGGTGAGCCAGCGTGCGGTGCGCAACAGCCGCGCATCGCCGTCGCGCGGGCCGACTAGCTGCACGCCGAGCGGCAGGCCATTCGCACCGCGCATCAGCGGCAGGTTGAGCGCCGGCATCCCGCACAACGTCCAGATCGTGCAGAACGCAGGATCGCCCGTCGACTCGAGTCCCTCGGGCGCGGTTCCGGCCGCAGCCGGCGTGAGCAGCGCGTCGTAGCGGGTATAAAGCAGCTCGGCCAGGCTCTCCACGAGCGGCGGGATCCGCACGAGCGCCTGCTGGTAGTCGAAAGCCGTGATCTTGCGCCCGCGCTCGATCTGGCCGCGCAACGACTTCGACAGGCGCCTGCGCCCCTTTTCCCATTCGTAGACGTAGTTCGCGGCGATTTCCGACTCCATGATCGTGCGGTGCCAATCCAGCGTGTCGGCGCTGGTGGAGATGAGCTCGACTTCCTCGCCCCGATCCCCCAGGAGATCCACGAGCTCCGCGAGCGCCGCTTTCGTTTCGTCCGTCGCGCGCTCCCACGCCGGTCCTTTGATGAATCCGATCATGGGCGTGATCGGCGGTTCCTCCGCCGCCACCGCGCAAAACGGGATCCGTGCACGCGGCCGGGTCGCGGAATCGCCCTCGTGATAGCCAACGACCTGTTCGCAGATGAGCGCGACGTCATCAATCGTGCGCGCGAAGACCCCGACCTGATCGAGCGCGGGTGACTGCTTCAATATGCCGTGGCGCGGAATGAGGCCGTACGTCGGCTTGAAGCCGTAAACGCCGCAGTAGGCGGCGGGCCGGATCACGGAGCCGTTGGTCTGGGTGCCGACAGCGAGCGGCACCATTCCGGCTGCGACCGCCGCGGCGGAACCGCTCGACGATCCGCCAGGCGTGTGCTCCGGATTGTGGGGATTGCGCGTCTTGCCCGGCGCGTACGTGGCAAGCTCGGTGGTGATGGTCTTGCCCATGATGACGGCCCCCGCGGCGCGCAGCATGGAGACGACCGCGGCATCGCGCGACGGCGTGCGTCCCTTGTGCACCACGGTGCCATGCTCGGTCGGAAGGTCCGCGGTGTCGATGATGTCCTTGATGCCCACCGGCACGCCGTGGAGCGCGCCGATCGGCCGCCCTTCGCCTTTCCAGGCGTCCGCCGCACGCGCCTGCGACAACGCGTAGTCTTCGTCGAGGAAAGCCCACGCCTGCACCTGGGGATCGACCGCCCGGCAACGCTCGAGGCTCGCTTGCACAAGTTCTTCCGATCTGAGCTTGCCTTCGCGTATCAGGCGCGCCGCCTCGGTCGCCGACAATGCGGCGAGCGTTTCGTTATCCATGATGGCTTACCGACCGTAAAGCGTATTGGGCAACCACAATCCGATGCCCGGGAACATGTACAGCAGCACCAGGGCGACCACCTGGATGGCCATGAACGGCATCATGCCGGCGAAGATCTGGTTCAGCGTCACGTGCGGCGGCGAGACGCCCTTGAGGTAGAACGCCGCCATGGCGACCGGCGGCGAGAGGAACGCCGTTTGCAGATTGAGCGCCACCAGGAGCCCGAAGAACAAGGGGTCGATGTTGAAGTGCGGCAGCAGCGGGATGAAGATCGGCATGAAGATGATAATGATCTCGGTCCACTCGAGCGGCCAGCCGAGGATGAAGATGATGAACTGGGCGAGTATCATGAACTGCAGCGGCGTCATGTCGAGCGACAGCACCCACTTCTCGATCAACTCCTGGCCGCCCAGCAGCGCGAACGCCGCCGAGAAGATGCCGGAGCCGACGAACAGCCAGCACACCATGGCGCTCGTCTTGGCGGTAAGAAACGACGATTCCTTGATGATCGTCCCGAACTCCCTCATCGTGCCGCCGATGACGGCCCCGGAAAGCGGGCCTCCCGCTCCTGCCCTCAAGTGCGCGATATAGCGGTAAACCGCCGCCAGGAAGAACCCGCCGAAGGCCCCTACGGCCGCCGCCTCGGCGGGCGTCGCCAACCCGAAGACGATGGAACCCAGTACCGCCAGGATCAGCAGCGCGAGCGGAAAGAAGGAACTCAACAGCATCTTGAAAACCTCGAGCCGCTCCCAGTTCCACAGCCCGTAGATCACGACGAGCATCAGCATGCCGATCCCGAAAACGCCCCAGAACCAGGCGGGCGCCGGAAGCCGCCCCGGCCCGGCGGAATTGGCCGCCGCTGGTTGCGTCGTGTCCGCCGAGACGCGTGCGCCTTCGGATTTCGCACCCTCCGTACCGGACGGCAGCGGGGAAAGTTCTTTTGCTCCGTCCGCCGGCGGCTCATTAGCGCCTTCCGGTTTGTCCGACTCCAGTGGGGGCTGACCGATCAGTCCGGTCTCCTGTTCCTGTGAGGTTGCCGGGGCGGCCGTCTCGCCGCCCGCCTGAATCAATCCGGAGGTACTGGCATCGACGACCGGCGCGGTGGCCGACCGGAAGACCAGGCCCAGCAGGAAAACGATGGCAAGCGCCGGCAGCAGCGATACGATGAACTGCCCTGCCACGGTGCGCTTGGCCACGCCGGCGCCGCCACGGCCCCACAGCGCCCGCCACAAACCGGCCAAAGGATGCCCGCCCTCCTGCGCCAATGCTTGCGCGTATGCCGGAAGCGGGACCCGCTGCTCACTTCGCGCAAGCGGCGGCATGAGCGCCGGCCTCCACTTGGCGAGCACGATGACGTACCCGATATAGAGCGCTGCGAGCATGAGGCCGGGGAAAAACGCCCCGGCGTAGAGCTGCACCACCGACACGCCGGCAGTCGCGCCGTAGACGATGAGCAGCACGGACGGCGGGATCAGGATGCCAAGGCAGCCCCCCGCCGTGACGGCGCCGGCGGCGATCTTGATGTTGTAACCGGCCTTGAGCATCGCCGGAAATGCGAGCAGGCCCATCAGCGTCACCACGGCGCCGACGATGCCGGTGGCCGTGGCGAAAATCGCGCAGGTGACGATCGTCGCGACCGCGAGCGAGCCCGGCACGCGCGAGGTGGCAAGGTGCAGGCTCCGAAAGAGGCGGTCGATCAGCTGCGCCCGTTCCACCAGATAACCCATGAACAGGAACAGCGGGATCGCGATCAGCACGTCGTTCGACATCACGCCGTAGGTGCGCTGCACGAACAGATCCAGCACCTGCTGGACGGCAAGCTTCGGATTGACCGTTTCATAGGCAAGCCAGGCGAAGAACACGCCCATGCCCATCAGGGTGAAAGCCGTCGGGAAGCCAAGCATGATGGCGACCACGATCAACGCGAGCATCAGCAATCCGAGGTGGCCGTTGGTCAGATTGCCCCAGGGCATGAGCACCAGGATCGCGATCAGGATGATCGCCATCAGGGAAAAGCCGAACCAGAGTTCCTTGCGCGGTTTCACCGCCGCGTTTCCTGCTTCACGACGAACTCGTCAAGCTTCCGGATGTCCTCGTCCTTGACGTGGACCATCTCCTTCAGCTTGTCGACATCGACTTCCTCCACGTCCTGTTCTCGCGAGGGCCAACAGCCCTGTTTCAGGCAGATGACACAGCGAATGATCTCGACGATGCCCTGTGCGAGCAGGATCGCCCCGGCCAGCGGGATGACGGTCTTGAATGGATAGTACGGCGGACCTTCGTAAGTGATGTTCGAATGTTCGTTGATGCGCCAGGATTCCTCGGCGTAAAAGTATCCTGCGTAGGTCAGCGCGATCACGCCGGGAATGAAGAATACGAGGTAGAGCGTGAGATCGATCGTCGCCTGGGTGCGCGGCCGGAAGAAGCCGTAGAGCACATCGCCGCGCACGTGGCCGTTCTTCGACAGCGTGTAGGCGCCGGCCATCATGAAGAGCGTGCCGTAGAACATGATCATCACGTCGAACGCCCACGCGCGCGGCGCGTCGAGCGCGTAGCGCGCGAAGACTTCCCATGTGATGTGCAGCGTGAGCAGTACGATGCAGAAGGAGAACGCCTGGCCGACCCAGGTGCTGAGCTTGTCCACCAAGAGCAGGACTTTCTGCATTCAAAACACTCCAGTGGCGCGGCGCGCGAGGGCGCTTATTGTGCCACGACCGTGCGCCTGCCTGCTCCCGCCAAAAAAAACACCATCCGAGGTCATCGGATGGTGTGTAGCGGGGATCCGGTTCGCTTCAGGCCTTCTTCTTCTCCGCAGCGGGCTTGCCGGCGGGCTTGCCGAAATAATGGTTGTAGGCCATGCGCGAGCTGACCTGGGTATCGAGGTACCAGCGCACCGCGCGTTCGGCGAATTTCTTCTGGGACGCCTCGATTTCCGTGAACAGCGCGTTGTCCTTGCGCTTCGCGGCGGCCTGGTCGTAGATCGTAAGCTGCCGCTGGAGCACCGAGTCCGGCGTCTTGTAGAACTTGACGTTCTGCTTCTGCTGCATCTCGATGTAATCCTGGGAATAGCGGTGTATCGCCTTCCACGACATGTCCTGGGAAGCGGATTCCACGGCGTATTCGATGAGCGCCTTCATCTTCGCCGGCAACGCATCGAACTTCGTCTTGTTGAACATGATCTCGAACTGCTCGGCGTTCTGATGGTAGCTCTGCAGCATGCACACCTTGGACACGTCCGGGAAGCCGAGGATGCGGTCCGAGGTGGCGTTGTTGAATTCCGCCGCGTCGAGCAGGCCGCGGTCCATCGCCGGCACGATCTCGCCGCCGGGCAGCGCGTTCACCGCCGCCCCGAGCCCCGTGAACACGTCGATCGAGATGCCCACGGTGCGGAACTTCAGGCCCTTGAAGGACTCGACGCCGGTGACTGGCTTCTTGAACCAGCCAAGCGGTTGCGTCGGCATCGGCCCATAGGGGAAGGACACGACATTGGCGCCGATCGAGGCGTAGAGCTTGTTGAGCAGTTCCCTGCCGCCGCCGTACTTATGCCAGGCGAGCAGCGTGTTGGCGTCCATGCCGAAAGCCGGCCCGGAACCCCAGAGCGCCAATGCGTTCTGTTTGCCGTAGTGATACACCAGCACGCCATGACCGCCGTCCAGCGTTCCCTTGGTCACTGCGTCAAGCAGGCCGAAAGCCGGCACCACCGCACCCGCCGGCAGCACCTCGATCTTGAGTTCGCCGCCGGTCATATCGTTGACTTTCTTGGCGAAATCGAGCGCGTACTCGTGGAAGATATCCTTCGCCGGCCACGTGCTCTGCCAGCGCATCGCCGTCACGCTGGGAGCGATCACCGCCGGCGCCGCGGGCTTCGCGTCCTTGGCATCCTTCTTCGCATCCTTGGCCTGTCCCTGCGCGAGCAACGGGGTCGCCAGCGCTGCCGCGCCCGCCATGCCAGTCAGAAATCTGCGGCGCGAAGAACTGGGCGTGCCGCCGTCCGTCGATTGTTTTTTCCCCAACGTGCTGTCGTTCATATTTCCTCCTTGAGGTGTAGGCCAGAAAAAATCATCGATCCTGGCAATTCACTGATACCGGGATTCACGCGGCCGGACGTTCGTAACCGTAATGTTACGCAAGGCTGTTTTCGGATTATGGGAAGTCCTGCCGGGACGTAACAATCGTATACCCCGCCCCGGCCGAAATCAAGCCAGCCCGCTCCGCCACGGGGGCGCCCGTCCGCCCCGAAGGTCAACGTTCGGGCGGCAGCACCGAATCAGCCTGCGGATTGCTCTTCCAGCGGAAATGCTCGGTACGAAGACGCCCGGCCACGACCGCCACGTTGCGGGTCTGGGTCTGCCCCTCGTAGGCTGCCGCCACGGAGTAGGTGCCGGCCGGCAGACGCGCGAGGAAAAAT
>Ga0315912_10003049_pt1 | contig 17076 bp, 10 predicted proteins | sample VfabasoilMG_FD_204469 | JGI IMG/M metagenome (GOLD analysis project Ga0315912, IMG submission 204469) | Garden soil microbial communities collected in Santa Monica, California, United States - V. faba soil | ecosystem: Environmental > Terrestrial > Soil > Garden | place: USA: California... | reverse complement strand
ATTATTTTATAAATGCCTTCTCGCTATACATGATTCATGTTCTTTGTGGTAACTCGCCAAGCAAAAATGATTTTGTAGACCTACAACACCTCATCTATCTAAGAAACCATGAGGACACTTGGATTGTCTCTGACGACAAAATATTTGATAGGTTCATAAGCAACAAGACAATAAAGTTAAAAGACGTTAAAAACTAGCACCATAAAACTCTGACCAAAATGATGACTGTTGAATTAAAAGGAGTTCTTTATAGAGAAACACACGTTACATCGGCCGATGAAGCAATCGATTTGACAAAGCTCAAAAGTATTGTTGGCGAGCTCAAAGATGATGGGCAATGCCTACATAACGCCTATATCACAGCTCGGGCGTTTGAAAACAACGAGGTGATATGCGTTGAAGGTTTTGTACACACAAGTACATCAAATGACGCACGAATGATCCGTCATTGCTGGAATAAGATAGGGAGCACCCATTTCGATGTGACTAAAGATTTCATTTGGGCCAAAAAATCCACCCAGGGTAAATTCAATTATTTTCCTGTGCAAGAATTTCAGCATTCTGAATATGCGACCGGACAGAAGTTTTTATCGCAGGCTCCGAAGATAGCGGCTGAGATTGAGCAAAGACTGACCAATCCAACATTAGAACTTAAAGACTCGATAGAGCTAGCGATTTCGCGGAACCAAAAGATTAATCTTAGACTTAAAACTAGTCCTCCAGATAAATTCATTCTTTTTCATCCATATGCCCTGTTGGAAGACGTGCTGAAAGGAAGTGTGGTTATGCTCGGGCTCATTGAAAAACATCATTCAAATGACGACATATCCAATAAGTACGGAATACATTCTATCAGCGCAATCGATGAGGTTGTTTTAAATACAGAATCATTCTTACGCCTAGAAGGTTGGGAAAATCAAATAGATAAGGCTAAATACAACGTTATAAACGACATCTAAAAGCTGATGTAAATCAACACCACCAATGTTTCGATCAGGTTTTGAGCCGAGGACATTTCAGCTTGGCGACATTGAATATTATTACATTCCACAGGAACACCGCGGAACACCTTCTGCCTTTTTTCCTCCAGTAGAATTTCAAAATACAATTATTGACACGCTAAGGGAATATCCTAAAAATCTATTTCAGTTAAATAGTAGTAATCAATTATATGAAGCTAATAAGTTCTCACAGCTTCCTTTACCGATAAGATTCGGTACAATCTTTCATCACGATTATCAATATGCAATCGACCAGATGATCGGTAAACTTGGTATCAAAGTGTTCTTCATAAATCCGTCAATACCACGAGTGGAATTAACAATAAAGCATATTTTAGGATATTTTGACCTAGCATACATAGCAATTATCAGGGATGCTCCGTTTAGTTTGATTCCTTACACTGATTTTTTGATCCAAGGTCGACAAAGTTTCTTTGATAAACTGAAAAGAGATAGAGAGCGCATTTCAAGAATTCTGACAGATATGAAAGGCGAGCCTGTTGTGTTTGACCTAAGCATACCGGCATACGAAGGGTTCGCTGGTTACAATGAGTTTAGCAGATTTCGGCCGTCACTAAACAATTATTACATGCTAAATCAAATTATTTGCAACGATTGGCATGCTCCAACAAAAAACATAGAAACATCATGGGAGGAAGAATCTGCCGCAGTAGTTCAAGGTGACAAAAATGACTTAGCGAGGTTACGGCAGCTGATCGACCAAGTTGACAAAATAGACAAGATTGAATACAACTTCATTAAGCTAAACCACATACAATTTCCGAATGACCAGGACGAATGGATATCTCCTCTGATAATGACGGTTCCATTCAATTTTCCATATATGGGGTTTGTAGTCCCGGAAAACACACCGTTGCGAAATTGGGATATGCTACGAAAGATGATGGATATGGAGCAATCTTTAGCATACTTATATTACAAGGATGGCATTTCAGAACCTTCCAAGGAAGAAGCAATGGACTTTGCATCTTTAGCAACAGCTAAAACATCGTTTCTTGATTCAGTCGCCTTCCTACACGCCTCTTTCACATTCTCCCCGATGATCCGTTTGCCTCACTTGGGAAATTCCATAAAAAGAGAATTAAGTTTTTTCAAGCCTGAATTCATCAATGCGAAGAATATCAAAAACTCAAGAACAAACATCTTGCAATTTGGCACTCGGCTAACGGAAAGACTACTTCCTGATGGCCTTTCCAAAGAACTCTTTGTTCTGCCCCGACAAATAATTGCAATTTCTGATCTCCCTGTTGAATGGCTCATTCACGAAGGCGAAAACATCTCTTTTACTCATGACGTGACAAGGATTCCTGAAACTCCTTACGGAGGATCACTTTCGGCTTTCGCAGCAAATTCAGTCTTCAAATTTGAACTGCATGAAAATATTATAAAAGATACACTAGTCTTATTTTGTGCAACTAGCGATGACGAAAATCCAGAATTTCTGAAATATTTCCGCTTTATCGAAGACTTGTCAAAAAAGCTAGGCTTCAAGACATTCCGCTGCAATAGTTCAAAAGATGTAATTGAAAAAGTAAATGAGTTCAAGCCTTCAATTTTAATTTTTGACAGTCACGGTGACTACGACAAAGACACGCTCTCAAGTTTCCTCCGAGTCAATAAAAATGACAGAATAACCGGTGAAATGATTGTCAAAGAAAAGATATTCGCTCCAATCGTGTTCCTTTCTGCCTGCCATACGAATCCAAATTATGGTTACATTAACAAATTAGCAGATGCTTTTTTTGAGGCAGGATGCGTATCGGTCACAGCAACTTACTTTCCAATTTCAATCAGAAGTGGTTTTAATGTCTACTTGAGAGTTTTAAATAGCCTAGACCATGTGAGCCGTCATGCGGTTCATAAGAATTGGCTTTCGTTCGTGGGCCATATAATTCGGACATCGCATATTATGGATCTTAGTACGTATGCAATCGCGTTTACGTTGAGATCTCCACTGGACCGCGATCAAAAAAATAAACTTATTGAAAAAATAAAAGAGCTAACGTTGAAGGCAAACATTCGGATGACGAAGTTTCATGGCCGCGCTGATACAAAAAATAAATATGTGGCGGAACTCAAATCGATACTGCCTGCGTCATTTCCAAACATAGCCAATATAATTCCTGAGAACGCATTCTATACAAACCTGGGACGCGGAGACCTACTTTTATTCAAAGTGTGGCGAGAAAAATACAAAGCCCTTAACGAACAACTTTCCAATAATCAGCGGAATACCTCGTCATTAAATTAGCATAGTTCTTCCAATGGATATTACGTCAAACTTAATCGAGATAAGAAAGGTCATTCGAAAAAACAGAGTTTACACAATGAGAAAACTCTTTGATGACCATGTGACAGGCCATATAACAAAAAAAAGAATTGCTTCTTGCATTTTGTGTGGATCGGAAAATAAAATAACGAGAGAACACGTTCTACCAAAATGGGCATTTAATTCTGACTCGAAGCGATCGTTTACATCTGACGTTAATCAATTGCCCCAGTTCTTCATCGGAGCCACACTACCTGCTTGCCAAAGCTGCAACTCAGAATTGTTAAATAGCTTGGAACGCTATATCCAACAAACTCTTGGAAGGGTGAATTTAGAGACAAGTTTTTACAGTGATAGCGAGTGGGAGAATATCATTAGATGGCTCGAGATACTTGACTTTAAGTTTCAGGTATGGGACATCATGGCGAAGTTTATTAAGCACAAAAATTCAAAGTACATCCCTGATCTTTCTGACTTTTCCATTGCCTTTATGCGAGATTTTTCCGTCCGTTCCGTTACGTCAAAAGCAAGAGCTGCTTTGAATCGAATTGCAAGGAAGGACAAAGCCAGGCGATTAAACGCATTAATCGTTGGACGAACAATAAAACCTACTTCCCATTATTTCCATAAGTCCGGCCAATTCATATACCTAGAGATTCCAACATACAATAAAATGTTCTTCTATTTCTACGAAAAAGAATTCAGGAGCGATAAGCTTGCATACAAAGAAGCAATGAAAATAATAAGGACAGTTTACAATGTTAAATGATATCAAACGTAGTTTCCGGAGGACAAAACGGACTTAGCACAATCGATCAAATTATCATAATGCAATAACCTAATGTCACTGTCCATAAAAAGTTTTCTTCTCTTTCGGTAGGTCTCTTCATTATAATGTTCCCTCCTACCCGCGATGACAACATGGTGGATTCGAGTATGATCAAATTCCAAGAATTCACTAGGAAGCGCTTCATCTTTGTTTCGATATTTATCGAATTGCGCATTTAGATTCCGGAAGTTTTTTTCAAGCCAAAATTGCCAGTCCTCGACCTGCTTCACTCCTTTTCGAATACATTCACCAAATGCACCATCTTTTGTTGTGATTGATCCATAAACACTTTCAACTTCCACGAATACAAATTCGTGGCCACCGGAGTTCTTCCCTATGACCAAGTAGTCAGCGACAAAATTTGTCGAAAGCGGAAATTCAGGGAAAAGAAATGCTCCATGGTGTCCAAAGTCATAGTTACAAAGTACAGATGCAACTATAAAATATGCTCTATTTCTTCGAATAAACTGCATTACTTCTCTCTCGGTAACATCCTTCTGCTTGAGAAGCTTTCTAAAACTTTTCAGAAGCTTCTTTGATTGCGCAGTCGTCAACTCCCGAGTATCAAGCATGTTATTAGGAAAGTAGCTGGTGTTAAAAAAGTAGTAATAAGGGATAGAAGTCAACTCCTTTACCCCCATGCTGTTTTTGCCAGAAACTCTCTTTACCACAGCTTTCTCCTTTTCAGTGAGCACAAAATAGTCCCTCTCGTATAACATAAGTTTCAATATTGATGCGGAAATTAAGATAATGAATTTGACAACGGTTGTCACGAAAATAGATGAACTTTATAATTGCGTAACCGATTCTCTATGAGAACCCATGATCACCGAAACTTCGTTTTCGGCCTTCGCAATGGCATTTTAGTACATATCAGTCAAGTACTAAATGGTCTCGCCTGTAATTGCTTTTGCCCGCATTGCAGCGAAACCTTAATTGCCTACAATAATCCCTCAAACAAAAAGGCACAACATTTCAGACACAAAAGTAATGTTGAGTGTGAGGGATATCTTGAAACTACCATTCATTATTTAGCTAAAGAAATCATTGAAGAGCATGGCTTTCTTCAAGTACCGGATGTAAACTATTTTCTCTCGGAAAACGCTCGTGAATATCGAAGTGTGTGCACGGAACCACCAACAATAACAAGTGTAAAACCAAATAAAGTTGTATTTGAAAAAATTGAATTAGAAAAGAAAGACGGGAGCTTAAAGCCAGATATCAAAGCCACCATTGGCGACAGAGTATTATACATTGAAATCGCTGTAACACATTTTGTAGATGATTTGAAAGAATCTAAAGTTAGAGCACTGGGCATCCCATTGATTGAGGTTGACCTTTCTGATTTGCCGCGCGAATTCGGTAAAATCGATATATCCAACGCTCTTACCGATATAGGCAGAATGAAATGGATATTTAATTCAAAAACATTTCAGCGTCTTGAAGAAAAACGTTTTGTGGCAAGTTCAATCACAACTTTTGTGGAAAGAAACATTCGAAGATATAAGATGTATGGAAGGGATAAAGCCATTTATGAATGTCCCCTTGCAGAAAATAAATCGGTTTCATTTGAAACACACTGTGAGCGATGCATCTGTCTTGCTGGACAACTCGAAGCAGCTTATAGAATGGGTGACGAACCAACCTATCCAGAAAATCTAGTCGAGTGCATTGGGCACGTGAATGATGAATATCAGCGGCTTCTAAAATCACATCAGATTCAATCTGAAGAATACACAAATTACCTTAAGCAACATAAACACTATGGCACCCTTCGATGAAGATCAGTGCACTACTTTGTTTTACGATCTGCACGGCATTGGATAGTTGAAACGTTGACGTTCTCCTTGCGAATATCTATCTTTGTTACTCGCACAAACACCTAAAAATCAACTTCGGGATGTCTAGATTTTTTAACCGATGCTTAGGTAATTTTTGGTGGTAGTTTGTTGCTTGAAGGGCCAAACGTGCTCATCCTCAGTCTTGAGAAGATTTTGTATCGGGAAGTAATTTTTTGATCAATTGGCCAAATAGCCCTTTAGACATTGCAGACCATTTTTTTGAACCAGCAGCTGCAATGACCACAGGCAGCGAGGTTCCAGAAATGTAGTTACGTTAATTTGTCATGATCTATTTAGTTCATTAATAAGCAGCAGAATCGACCTCGACAGAGTGCCATCCTTTGTAAATCGAATTACGTCCTCCTTAAAGTCATCGCTGATGGCAAACTTATTCTTACTAAGTTCCTTTGTTACAACCAATACTTTGTGACTCCTTAACAAATCGATGGTCTCACCATAGTTGAACCTGTTTTGAGAAATCCCTCTGAATCTTGGCTGAACGATCTTGTGCTCCCATTGCCTACCCAGTTTACCGCCACTGAAGAATAAATGAAAAAAGTGATTCAAAAAGCTCTTAGTTTGCTCAAACTTATTTGCAGCTGTTTCCTCTCCCCTTCGAAGTGTATCTTCCAAATCTTGGTCAAAAATACAGTCCTGAAAATTAACTTTATTCAAGGCTTGTTTTTCAGAGGTGGACTTTAAGTTCAAAAGATGACATTCTATGAATCTAGTCTCCGCATCCACTTTGCAATCCCAAAAGGAGCCGTATCCGTTAAAATAACAATTATGGAACCTTAATCCGGAAAAATCAAATCGCAGATTAAATTCTGATGCGATATTGTTTAGTGACAAATTGCGAATATCCCCTTTCTGATTTCCAAACAAAGTTGTTAAGACAACCGTATTTGCGCTTACGGTATTACCAGCGAACTTTTGATTAAGTTCAAGCGCCAGTGAGAAAAGATTCCCAATAGTTTTAAGCCGCTTAGCTTCGGCTATTAAATTATGATTGCAAATCTTACCAACGAAATCATTAAACAAAAGCAGATGTAACTCGTTCCATTCTAAAAATCTGTGTACAACATCCGCATTTATTCCTGACCCAAACCAACAATTCTCTTCAAGAATCAGAACAAATTCAGGAGGCAATTCTACACTTGGCTTATCGATGTCTATAAAAGAAGCCACATAAATACTTTTAAATAGGTCCTCAAAGAAATCGTATCTAAACTCAAGAGAAGGTTCTGATATTCGCAAAAAAGGATGAGATTTAAAAGCAAGTACATTGGTCCCATCAACCTTTTTATTCAAGGCTTCTTCGATAACATCCCTAAAGTTAGCTATCTTGATAGTGCCTCTTTTTTCAATTGCCAGATACATCAATACCTTAATTTGATCATCTACCGAAATCTGCCCCACCCGCTTTCTTTCCCTGTCGCATATGCGATAAATTATATAGTCGTTCTTTACGGAACCCCTTAAAAATTTACTTGAAAAGTTCGAGAGGTCAGCCTCAATACCATCTTGCCCTAGGACAACAATTGAACGAACTACATCAAGGACGTATGGATGAAAATAGTTATTGGATTCAATACCTGGATACCTAAATTGTTCAGCCAATCTTAAAGCCTTTTTTACCTTCCCATTGGAATCTAAACTCTTTTCAAAAAATTGCCTTGCTTGATCAATATTGAATGGCTCTAGTTCAATAACTGAGATATCAATTCCACCTCGTTCCGAATTATCCCAGAAACTAGTTCTACAAGTAACGATGACCTTACCTCCAGCAATATCACTTGTTGACTCAGAAATAGATTTAAGAAACTCATCCACACTAAATTTGGGAACTTTCGAAATGATCTCGTCAAGGCCGTCGATTACAACCAAGATATTCCCAGCATCGATGTTAATTCTAAACTGCTCCTCTGTTAACTTGGCGGACTGCATTCCACAAATCTCCCAAAAGGCCTCATAAAAATCATAAATACTCAAGCTATCAGAGTGTATGTTGCGTTTCAACAGCAAGTCTTTGATTTGGATTGAATCGATGAACATCACACATGACTTTGGAGACTTCTTTATCCAAGCATCCGAGACGTATTGAGCAAATGTCGTCTTCCCTATCCCACCTGTTCCTGCCACAACCAAAATTGGCTTTTCTTGCTTGGCAAACCACCCCTTTATGAAATCATCTACGTGACTTCCCTGCAATCCGCTTGCGAGCGATGGCAAAATAAAGTTTGAGATGTTTAAGTAGACACTACTATTATCAAATTCGATTTTAGGGGTACACTGAACCCTGATAAAATCATCTATGTAAAATGAATTAACTGGCTTAAATTTTTTAGCTATGACTTCTATCCTTGGAAGAACATCAGGTATTTCGCTTTCCTTTTCTTTTGCAATAAAAATCAACAAGTTGTTTTCCTTGAAGATATATTGAAAATGCTCTTGCAAGTATTTGTACGTTTGATTATGTGAAGAGCCTTGATAGAGATACAGGTAATACGTCAATTTCTTAAAGACGCTATCAAATTCCTCATAGAGTTGAAACCCAATTCGTTTCTGTGTATCCTCCCAGGTTTTGATTTCCTTTAACTGAGAGGTCCTCCTATACAATCCTAATACCTTCAGAAAATCATTGTAACCCCTAAATCGTCGTGAGTCCAAGGCCTGTTTAAGTACAAATACGAATTCACCACTTGAATGTCCTTTACAGTATAAGGGTGAGCCTTGCGGAGTTTGCAGCCGATTTGCAGAAAATGACACTTTAACACTTTCGATCAGTTCTCCAACTCGAAAGTCTCGATCCGTCTTTGATAAGTAATCAAGTATTGCAGCTGCAAATTGGCTATTTGTATTCTTTGCAGAGTCATAAGATTCATTGAAAGCTGAGGTCAAAGCCCACCTCGACTTCCGACTTGTGTATTCATTTATGCTTTTGAGAGGGTTGGGATTCAACAGCTGATTTGAAAAGCATGTGTCCGAAATAAGAAAAATATGCCTGCAATTAATGCGTTCAAGTAGCGCTATTAAAGTCTCATTTGGAATCCAAGTTGAATAATGCCTTGTACCCTCAGCCGGCACCCAAAAGCCTCTGTCATGATTAGCATCATAATATCCATGTCCCGAAAAGAACACAATCAAATTATCATCAAGACCTAGCGTTTGGCCAAATTTCACAAAGGCATCCTGAATGTGTTTGCTAGTGGCCTCTCCATTAAATAACTCGACAACATCAGAGTCCTCGAAATCAAATTTTTCGAGCAAAATATCCCGAAAATCTTTCAAGTCCTTTACACAGTTATTCAATATCGGGTGATGCAGGTAATGGTCGATTCCAACCAACAGTAGCTTATTACTCATAAGTTGTGAAATGGTTACTTAGAAAGAAATTCAAGATTCCAAGTGGGCTTTCGATCGAGCGGATCAGGTGGGGCAAGGAATCGTCGACTACGAAATATAAAAAAATAACTATACCGCAACAACACGCACGTTTAAGTTCAGGCCCTTTTCCGAATTTTCCCGCCTTTGTTGGTGTTAGCGAAGCGCACCAACAAACGCACTCACACACACAACTTGTGGTTAAGGGTCAGCCTGGTTCCGCCATTTTTCGGGGAGCTCTGAAATTCCATTTCGAGTTGTCGCTGTTGGCGTCAAAATTTTGCGAGCGCTGGTGTGCTGTCTCCGGAAGAAACGAGCGCGAGCTTCTCTTTTGAATTGGGATCTTATAATAGGGAGCGCCTAAATATCCGGTTGAATCAGGGAGCAGCATTGATGGTCCATCGTTGGTGCGGCCGGGACATGTAATCTCCTATTCTCGCATCAATGTTCCCGGCAGGCCAGGTGGAAATTACATCCGCTAATTCTTGTGAGGGAATGGGTTTGATCGGTTCATCATTGCTCCGATTAAATCCCCGCATGCCACCCGCCATTCTTAATAAATCAACGGCCAGTTCCAGTGCATGTCCTCACCACCGATGATTTGTTGGCCAAATATCTTCTCGAAGTTTGCATTGGGAAGTAATAAAACCGGAATTTAAAAGAAGTTAATAGGGAACCACACGAACGCTGCAAAAACCTGACTGCATTGCGTTACTGCCCGCTGCCATGCACCTGCGGCATATAGCCAGCTTGAAAAGCATTTACAATTGAACGTGGTGTCAGAATCGTTAACCAGGAATCAGCTGGCTGGGTTATCCTATCTTCATAACCAAATGGAGACCACCGACGCAGCGCCCCTTTTATAATAGCAAACGGTCCATCCTTCAGCGACACAAAAGTTCCTTCCGGAAGATTGGCAAATTGTCTTTGGTGCGTGACTTTTTTCATTCCACTATCAATCCTTTCGGCGTGAATGATCCGGTCAATCTGTTGTACGGAAGTCTTCATGTCAAAATCATACTCCGGGTTTCCCTTGATCCAAAACGATTTGAATCGCAGCGCATCTGCTCTCCTGCATTCGAAACACGGTCGATGTCCCGCGGCAAAAGCGGTGGCCTCATCCAGAAAAAAAAGTTCGGTCCAACGATCGGGCGTCATGACTGTCCTCTTCCTGCCCTTGAATTCCAGCAGGCAGGTGATCCAGGCTTTATGATTGAACACTTTGACGATCTCTTTGTCCTTGTGAATTACGCCACGATTACCGAGGTATGAACCTCGTGCACTGGTCCAGATGAAATTCCCTGATGGGTCAACACGATTTTGAAGCATAGATGAACTTCGGTGAAATTACAATATTCTGTAAAGGCGTCGGCAGGCCAAGGTGCTGGTGATATTTTTCCTATCATTGTAGTTAAACTACGCTTACCGCTACCTAACACATGTTCATTCGAAAGATCATGAACCGCGAATCCGGGATACTGCTCTATGGTATCACGCCGCCAAAGCAACACACCCCTCCCGAGAAAGTAGCAACGATCGCGCAACAAACCTTGTCATACCTTGTGCCGCTTAACATTGATGCGCTGATTGTTTACGATGTCCAGGATGAATCTGCGCGCACCAGTGAAGAACGACCGTTCCCATTCAGCAGCGCCCTCAATCCGCTGGAATATGCCAGCCGACATTTGAGCGGCCTTCAGGTTCCCAAAATCATTTACCGCGCAGCAAGCATCTTTACGAAAGATGAGCTGAGGGATTGGCTCGCGCGCATTCGCGAGCATGAGTTTCATCCTGTGTTTGTGGGTCTCCCAAGTCCGGACTACATTCCGAAGACAACGCTTGCCGAAGCGTACGAGATCTGGCGCAGCAACCATCAATCGCATTCCTTCATGGGTGCAGTCGTTATACCAGAGCGGCACGTGATCCTGAAAGATGAAGATCTACGCATGCTCGACAAAATGAGCGCGGGCGTAACGCACTTTATCTCGCAATGCATTTTTGATGTCGGCTGCACACAGCAAACGTTGGAGGCGTTGCTGGCGACCTGTGAGAAAAGAAATCAACCGCCCCCAACGATCATCTTTACGCTGACGATCTGTGGCTCGCCAAAAACCCTTCAGTTCATGGAGTGGCTGGGAATACAAGTGCCTCCTGCGATCAAGGAAGAACTCATGAACTGCGCGAATCCGACATCACGGTCGGTAGAGATCGCCACGGCTATCGCTGCCTATTTGATACAATATTGTTTAGGTAAGTCCGTTCCATTCGGATTTAATATTGAAAGTGTTGCGATCCGCAAAGAAGAAATCCATGCCTCCCTGGAGTTGTTGGGAATTGTCGACAATCTGTTACAACAAAATGGCCTGAGGCAAGAGGCGAAGTCCTTACCAGTTAAACCACACAGCGTAGCCCTGCCGTCTTAAATCCCAAGTAAGCCATTCTTCCACGCCTAAAGCCCTGCTCTTCCGCCATTGTTGGGTGTTAGCGAAGCGCACCAATAACCATGAGTAGCAATTTCCAGTCTCTAGTTTCCCAGTTTCTAGTTTTGGGTTTCGTAGAGGGTCGGTTTCAGGATGTTACTCGGATTAGTAAACACACTGGTTACCAAAAGAGAGCCCCACGCTGCATCGGGAAATGATTCTCCGAAGGTTTCGCATTCGGAAACTATTGAGCGTAACATTGTCCTTCGACATACCCGGGCTGATCATTTCGTTGTGTCGCTCTCCACTACCTGATCAAAGACAATGACCGAGTCCACTACCAATTGATACACTCTATTCTCAAGCGGACCTTTCAAAAACTTCATATACTGGATTTTCGCTTTCTTCGATTTCAACGTATCGAATGCGGACTGGTCGAAAGTGGTATAGGACTTCAACCAATAGTATTGTCTTGATGATTTATCATAGATCGTTGCGGTCGGACCGATCGACCAAATGCTGTCGATGGAAATATCGGCCCGCAACAATTCGGCGCTATCGCTGTACGGGATGGAGCGCCTGATGAACAGGAAGAGCCCGATGGCAAAAACAAAGATCCCTCCAATGACTACTAATCGCCTGACCATTTTGACACCCTCATCTTACAACCGAAGATAGGAAATACTTCGTTGCAGCGTCCCCCGTTGGGAGACTCTATTCGAATTCGTATCTTTATAGCACGCCCTCTCTGGATCAATAATGAAGAAGCCGGTGAGCCCATTGTGCCCAACTAGACTTTTGCTGCTGTCCGTTTTTCTGATGTGTTTGGCTAACGTCGCTGACGCACAGAATTGCAATGTAAATTTTCCAGGGACAGCAAATATCAATTTTTCCACAGCCTGCGGTGCAACACCGAACAACGTGGTGTTGGGTGACGCCCAAAGATTCGGGAACGGCGATGTGCTGACCTTCGATGCCGACGTCACCATTTCAGGCAACCTGCAAATAAATGCGTCGGGCAGCGGAAGGATTATCATTCCTTCCGGCGTCGATGTGAATGTCGACGGGAATGTCCAACTGAATACCGCCGGCGGAGGTTGTGTTACGGGCAATCCCTGTGTTTTTGAGATCGTCGTGACGGGAACTCTGCATATCGGTTCCTCCAATTTTGCCAATAATCTTACTACCCTGGTCTGGTCGGGAACGGGGACTGTGATCTTCGATGATCAGTTCCAAAATAACGCTTGCATGCAATGCGGGACAGGCGGATGCCCCGCCTTTCAGGGGAGTGCTGCAGACTGCGTGGACAATGGATCGGGATGTGCACAAGGGGATTTCTGTAATACGATCATCCCGTGTCTCACCGATGTCACCAAACCGACGATCACAGGCTGCCCGTCCAACCTCACCGCGAACATGACGGGACCCGGATGTACCCAAGTGGTGAACTGGACGGCGCCAACCGCACAAGATAACTGCACCCTCGCTTCGTTCACGTCTACGCACAATCCTGGATTCGCATTTCCAAAAGGCGTGACCACGGTAACGTATACCGCTACCGATGCAAAGGGTAATGTGACCACGTGTTCATTTACCGTCACGGTTAACGACGTTATCTTTCCGGTTATTACCGCCTGTCCGGCGAACATCATCGCGAATACAACGACATCCTGCGGAGCGGTGGTAAACTGGACTGCTCCTACCTTCTCCGATAACTGTACCGGGGCAACGCTCGTTGCCGTGCCTGCTTCAGGAAGTACATTTCCCGTTGGCACAACACCGGTGACCTACACGGCAACAGATGCTTCCGGAAATAAATCGACCTGCACCTTTAACGTAACGGTTAACGATGTAACGCCGCCAGTGATCACGGCGTGTCCCGCGAACATCACTTCGAATACAACGACGTCCTGCGGAGCGGTGGTGAACTGGACTGCTCCTGCCTTCTCCGATAACTGCACCGGAGCAACGCTCGTTGCCGTCCCTGCTTCAGGAAGCACATTTCCCGTTGGAACAACACCGGTGACCTACACGGCAACAGATGCTTCCGGAAATAAATCGACCTGCACCTTTAACGTGACAGTTAACGATGTGACCCCGCCGGTGATCACGGCGTGTCCCGCGAACATCACGGTGAATACTACGACATTATGCGGAGCTGTGGTGAACTGGACTGCTCCGACCTTTTCCGACAACTGCACCGGAGCAACGCTCGTTGCTGTGCCTGCGTCAGGAAGTACATTTCCCGTTGGCACAACGCCAGTGACCTACACGGCAACAGATGCTTCCGGAAATAAAGCGACTTGTACCTTTAACGTGACCGTTAATGACGTGACTCCCCCAGTGATTACGTCGTGTCCGGCGAACATCACCGCGAATACAACAACATCCTGCGGAGCTGTGGTAACCTGGACTGCTCCTCCCTTCTCTGATAACTGCACCGGAGCAACGCTCGTTGCCGTGCCTGCTTCAGGAAGTACGTTTCCCGTTGGAACAACACCGGTGACCTATACGGCAACCGATGCTTCCGGAAATAAAGCGACTTGTACCTTTAACGTAACGGTTAACGATGTAACGCCGCCGGTAATCACGGCGTGTCCCGCGAACATCACCGCGAATACAACAACATCCTGTGGCGCTGTGGTAAACTGGACCGCTCCTACCTTCTCCGATAATTGCACCGGAGCAACGCTCGTTGCCGTGCCTGCTTCAGGAAGTACATTTCCCGTTGGAACAACACCGGTGACCTACACGGCAACAGATGCTTCCGGAAATAAATCGACCTGTACCTTTAACGTAACGGTTAAGGATGTGACTCCGCCAGTGATTACGTCGTGTCCTGCGAACATCACCGTCAATACAACAGGATCCTGCGGAGCTGTGGTAAACTGGACTGCTCCTACCTTTACCGACAACTGCACTGGAGCAACCCTTGTCGCCGTGCCTGCGTCAGGAAGTACATTTTCCGTTGGGACGACAACGGTAACATACACCTTGACAGATGCCTCCGGTAACAAATCAACTTGTTCGTTCACGGTAACGGTTGTTGACAATACGCCACCCGTGTTCAGCAGCTGCCCGACGGAAATCAGAATCCCGGCAAGGTCTCAGTCGTGCGACGCGGTAGTGACATGGGTCGTGCCCGTTGCAACGGACAATTGCAGTACCGTTACGCTTACCAGTACCCACAACCCGGGCAGTACTTTCCCAATCGCAACCACCGTAGTGAAATACACGGCAACCGATCAGGCTGGAAACTCTGCCTCATGTGAATTTCGCGTGGTGGTCACGAATGAGACTGTTCCTGTTATTTCAGGTTGTCCGGGAAACCTAAGCGCCCGTGCTGATGAATCCGGAGAAGTTGCTGTGACATGGGTTGAGCCCACCGCCATGGTGGCGTGCGGCGACGTAACACTCGAAGCCACACATCGACCCGGCGACTTTTTTCCTGTGGGTGAAACGGAAGTGACGTATACAGCAACCACACCTCATGGAAAAACTGCCACTTGCAGTTTTGAGGTCAAAGTTTCCGCCGAGATACAATTTAGTATAGCTCCCCTGATTACGCCCAATGGCGATGGCACCAACGACTATTGGGAGTTAGAGAATATCGAGAAGTTCAGCAACAATAGTGTCGTAGTCGTCGATCGTTGGGGGACTGTGGTTTACAAAGGCAGCGGCTACAACAACAATGATGTTGTATGGCGGGGCGAGAACCGACAAGGTGGTGCAGCTCCAACAGGAACCTATTTTTACAGGATTTCAATCGACTTTCTTTCGCAAAAGGAAGAGAAGCGCGGCTCCGTTGAACTTGTCCGATAACGCATAACCCTATCAGCGCGTCTATCTATTCTTATTTAATCGAGTAACGCCTTTCCATGCTCTCAAAAAAATTGATTACAAGGTTCAGAACATAATACTCCCGGAGACCGGTCGCGTTGAAGGGTTTTAAGTTGCATCTTCCACCTTAGAACTTCACGACTCGGTAAGCCCTGCGTTGCGTTTTTTGAATGACCTGTATGATATAAATACCGTTGGTAAGTCCGGCCATGCTAAACTGAAAAGAGTTCCCATCTGAAGTGAAGGATTGAATGACTTTTCCATCCAGCGCTTGTATACGGACTTCAACGGGCGCGTTTTCAAACGCCCGAAGGTTAGCCCGTATCTGATCTGTAACCGGGTTGGGGTATAAAACATTCGTGTTCAAAAGTTCATTGTCTACTCCCGTAATAATGTCAATTCCGAAAATGTTTTCCTGAAGTGGCACGAAGGATACGTTATCCGGGCCAAGAATCAATCCATCTGCACCAGTCAGATACATTTCATTATTCATGATTATAAAGTCTCTCACAAATGAGTATCGTGTTAGTCGATTTAAATCTTTTATCATCTCCCAGGAGGTGCCGTTATCCAGTGATCTGAAGATAGCTGACCTGCTTATTCCATAGATTGCTCCTCCTTCACCCACTTGAACCTGAATTAGGATTGATTGGCCCGTAACAACCGCGGAATTCCAGGTAACACCTTTATTGTCGGAGTAATACATGACAGCTCCGCCTGCAGCAAGTATGCGGCCTGATGGTAACGCTCTCAAAAATTCGACTGGTCTGGCCTCGCCGGACCCCTCGAAAAGCATAGTCTGCTTCCATGAAGCCCCGTTATCAAATGATCTTAAAATGAGATTATAGACATTGAAACTATAGCCGTTGAATTTTGTTGCCGAAGCACCAGCATAGATCGAATCCTCACCCATTATCGCGATTGAATTGATTGTAAAGTTTGCAATACTCTGGTCTGTAAAAGAGATATCCGTCCAGGTTTTGCCATGGTCACTGGAACGAAAGATCTTTCCATTTACGCCACCGACAACACGATCGGACCCGTGAGAAGCAATAGCTTGTATTTCACTTCCCACCGAAGCTACCTTTTGCCAACGCGCGCCTTGATCGGCAGTATAATAAATATTGCCGTCCGGGCCTGATGTTAGCCCTTTCGTTTCAGTCCCGAAGTCAACAACGGTGAGTTGGTCCCGGATACCGGAGTCGATCGTTGAAAGGATGCCATCTTTTATCATCGCAACCCTCCCTTTGTCTCCTACCATTACCAGGCAGCTGCCAGCTGAATCCACTGCGTTCAACGTTGCATTAAAAAGTGATTGCGAGTGCACCTTCCAGTTTTTTCCGCCATCCTCGGTCATGAGTGTCTTATCTATTGCGCCGGACATAAAGCTCACGGTGTCGTTCACCTGGTAATAATCAAGGACGCGAATGAAGGGATCGCCTGGTGACGCAAAGGGTTGGAAAGCGCATGT
>Ga0315912_10003048_pt1 | contig 17077 bp, 26 predicted proteins | sample VfabasoilMG_FD_204469 | JGI IMG/M metagenome (GOLD analysis project Ga0315912, IMG submission 204469) | Garden soil microbial communities collected in Santa Monica, California, United States - V. faba soil | ecosystem: Environmental > Terrestrial > Soil > Garden | place: USA: California... | reverse complement strand
ATCGCCACGCCGACGATGATCAGCAGCGACGTGCCGCCAAAGTAGAACCGGACGTTCAAACCTTCGGTGATGAACTTCGGCAACACCGAGTCCAGCCACTCGCCGATGAACGGAATCGGCGCCACCTTGAAACCCGTCAGCAGCAGTTCCGGCAGGAGCGCGATCATCGCGAGGTAGATCGCACCGGCCAGCGTCACGCGCGCGAGAATCGTGTCGATGTACTCCGCCGTGCGCTTGCCGGGCCGGATGCCCGGCACGAAGCCGCCGTACTTGCGCATGTTCTCCGCCACGTCATCCGGGTTGAAGATGATCGCGGTGTAGAAATACGCGAAGAAAATAATCATCGCCACATACAGCAGGTTGTAGAGGGGATACCCCATCGACAACTGCGTGATGGCGCTTTCCATGAACCCGCCCGCCGGGAACATGGTCTTGAACGTCTGCGGAAACGCGAGGATCGACGACGCGAAGATGACCGGCATGACGCCGCCCGTGTTCACCTTCAGCGGAATGTGCGTGCTCGCGCCGCCGTACATGCGCCGCCCGACCATTCGCCTGGCGTACTGCACGACCACCCGCCGGTGCCCGCGCTCCATGAAGACGACGCCGGCGACGACGGCAATCATCAGGACGATCAGCAGCACCAGGCTGAGCGGACCGAGTTCGCCCATCACCACCTGCTGCCACGTGGCCGCCGCGGCCCGCGGCAGGCCGGCGACGATGCCGGCATAAATTAGGAGCGACATGCCGTTGCCGATGCCGCGCTCGGTGATCTGTTCGCCGAGCCACATGACGAGGGTCGATCCGGCCGTGAGCGTCAGGACGGTCGTAAACCTGAAGAACCAGCCCTTCTCGTAGACGATCGAATAGCCGCCGGCCACGCCGGTGTACTGCTCCAGGAAGATCGCGATCGCGAAGCCCTGGATGATGCTGAGCAGAATCGTCCCGTACCGCGTGTACTGCGTGATCTTCCGTCGACCGAGCTCGCCCTCTTTCGACAGGCGCTCAAGGTACGGCACAACGACCGTGAGCAACTGCAGAATGATGGACGCGCTGATGTACGGCATCACGCCGAGCGCGAACAGGGTCATCTGCGACAGGCTTCCGCCGGAGAACATGTCGTACAGCCCGAAGAGGTTCTGGGCCGCACCCTGTTGCGCCATCTGCGCCAGCGCAGAGGTATTGATACCGGGCGTTGGAATGTGCCCGCCGATCCGGTAGACCGCGAGCAAGCCAAAGGTGAACAGCACCCGCTTGCGCAGTTCCGGAATCGCGAAAATGTTCTTCAGACTGTCCATACGCCGCCTATTCGAGGACTTCCGTCGTGCCCCCGGCCGCCGCGATCTTCTCCGCGGCGCTGTCGCTGAACTTGTGCGCCTGCACCGCCAGCTTCTTCTTCAGATCGCCTCGGCCGAGCACCTTGATCCGCATGCGTGAATCACGCACAAGGCCGCGCTCGCGCAGCAGATCCGGCGTGACCGCCGAACCGGCGTCGAACACTTCACCGAGCACGTCCAGGTTGACCACGGCGTACTCGATGCGGAACGGGTTGTGGAACCCGCGCTTCGGCACGCGGCGATGCAGCGGCATCTGGCCGCCTTCGAACCCGCGCTTGAAGCGGTGGCCCGAACGCGACTTGGCGCCCTTGTGGCCACGCGACGCCGTCTTGCCGTGTCCCGATCCGTAGCCGCGGCCGAGCCGCTTTTTCGGATGCTTCGCGCCCTTGGGCGGGCGAATGTTATTGAGCGACATTACTTCTCCTCTACCGTCACGAGGTGGCGCACCTTGAGGATCAGCCCACGCGTGCCAGGCGTATCCACCACCTGCACCGTGTGGCCAATCCGGCGGAGTCCGAGTCCGCGGATCGCCAGCGCCTGCTTCTTGTCGAAGCCAATCGTGCTCTTGACCTGTGTCACCGTGAGCGACTTCTTCTTCATGATCTGGCCCCGGTCAGTTCTTCCACTTCCTTGCCGCGCAGCCGCGCTACCGCCGCCGGATCGCGCAGCGACTCGAGCGCCGCGAACGTCGCGCGCACCACGTTGTGCGGATTGGCGGATCCCAGCGACTTCGTGAGCACGTTATGGATGCCGGCCGACTCGACCACCGCGCGGACGGCGCCGCCCGCGATGATGCCGGTGCCGTCCGGCGCCGGCTTGAGCAGCACCGAGCCCGCGCCAAAGCGGCCGAGCACGGGGTGCGGAATCGACGTGCCCTTCATTGGCACGCGCACCAGCACCTTCTTGGCCGCCTCGATCGCCTTCTTGATCGCCGACGGCACTTCCTTCGCCTTGCCGATGCCGAAGCCCACCACGCCGTGACCGTCACCAATGACGACCAGCGCGCTGAAGCTCAGGTTCTTGCCGCCCTTGACGACCTTCGTGACGCGGCTGATGGAAACGACCGTGTCCTTCAGTTCGAAATCAGCCGGATCGATTTTCTCGCGTGACACCATGGGTTAGAACTCCAGACCTGCTTTGCGGGCCGCGTCGGCGACCGCGCGAATGCGGCCGTGGTAGAGGTTGCCACCGCGATCGAACACGACGCGGGTAATGCCTTTTTCCTTCAACCGGTCGGCAATCACCTGACCGAGCGCCTCGGCGCCCTTCTGGTTGCCGCCGCGCACGTCGCCCGAAAACACCTTCTTCAGGGACTTCTCGGTGGACGAGGCCGCCGTCAGGGTCTTGCCGGCCATGTCGTCGATCACCTGCGCGTAAATGTGCGCGACGGAACGGAACACCGCCAGGCGCGGACGCTCGGACGTGCCGGCAATCCGCTTGCGCTGACGGAGACGGATTCTTTCGCGTCGATCTTTCTTGGTGCGGATCTTCATACTAGGCTCCGGTCTTTCCGACCTTCTTCTTCAACACTTCACCCGTGTAACGCACGCCCTTCTGCTTGTACGGATCGGGCTTGCGCAGCCGGCGGATGTTGGCCGCGACCTGGCCGACCAGCTGGCGGTCGATCCCCGTCACGGTGATGTGCGTCTGCTTGTCGATCGCGACGTCGATTCCCTGCGGAATGTCGAACACGACCGGATGCGAATAGCCGAGCGCGAAGTGCACCTGCTTGCCCTTCACCTCGGCGCGGTAGCCGACGCCGACGATGTCGAGCTCGCGCTTGAAGCCGTTGGTCACGCCTTCGACGGCGTTGGCCATCAGGCTGCGCGCCAGACCATGGAACTTGCTCAGCTCGGCGTCCTGGCGTTCGGTGGACGCGATCAGTTCCGCGCCTTTCACTTCGAACGTCACGCCGGGCGGAACGTACTGCAGCAGCGTGCCCTTGGGGCCCTTCACTTCGACGCCGCCCGTTTTCACGGCGACAGTGACGCCCTTCGGCACGGCGATCGGTTTCTTTCCGATACGAGACATTGTCTTCAGCTCCCTACCAGATGTTGCAGAGCACTTCGCCGCCGACGCCGGCCTTGACCGCGTCCTGGCCGGTCATCACGCCGCGCGACGTCGTCAGAATGCTGGTGCCCAGTCCGCCCATCACGCGCGGCACGTCGTCGCGGCCGAAATACACGCGGCGGCCGGGACGGCTGACGCGCTCGAGGCCGGAGATGACGTTCTCGCCGCGGGGCCCGTACTTGAGCGCAATGCGGATGACCGCCTGCAGCTGCCCCTCGGGCGTCACCACGTCAAAACCCTGAATGTAGCCTTCCCGTTCAAGGATCTTCGCGATCTCGGCCTTGAAGTTGGATGCCGGAATTTCCACGCGCTGATGACGCGCGTGTACCGCGTTCCGGATCCGAGTCAGCATGTCAGCAATGGGATCTGTCATTCTTTGTCTCCAGGGAGCCGTGCTCCCTTCCGTACTCTCTCAAGTCCTTACCAGCTGCTCTTGATGACGCCGGCCACTTCGCCGCGCAGCGCCAGTTCTCGGAAGCAGAGACGGCAGAGCGCGAACTTACGCATGTACGCGCGCGGCCGGCCGCACTTGCGGCAGCGGTTGCGATGGCGGATGCCAAACTTCGGCCGCCGCTCGTCTTTGACTGTCTTTGCTGTAGTCGCCATAAGGACCAGTTGTTAGTTGTTAGTTGTACGTTGCTTAGTTCTGCCGGAACGGCATGCCCATCAACTGGAGCAGCCGGCGCGCTTCTTCATTGGTCTTGGCCGTGGTCACGAACGAGATGTTCATGCCGCGCGCCTTGTCGACCTTCAAGTAATCGATTTCCGGAAACATCAGCTGGTCGCGCAGACCGAGCGTGTAGTTGCCGCGGCCGTCGAAGCCGCGCGCGGACACGCCGCGGAAGTCGCGGACGCGCGGCAGCGCGATCGAGACGAGCCGATCGATGAACTCGTACATCCGCTCGCCGCGCAGCGTGACCATGGCGCCAATCGGCAGGCCCTTGCGCAGCTTGAACTGCGCGATGGACTTCGTGGCGCGGCGAATCGTCGCCTTCTGGCCGGTGACCTTCGTGATTTCCTCGGCGCCGGTGTCGACAATCTTCGCGTTCTGCGTGCCTTCACCCAGGCCCATGTTCACCACGACCTTGGTGATCTTGGGCACCGCCATGATGTTCGTGTAACCGAACTCCTTGCGGAGCGCCGGCACCACGTCCGACTGATAACGATCCTTCATGCGGCTCATTTGTCGACCACTCCCTTGCACTTGCGGCAGATCCGGACGCTGCGGCCGTCGTCCAGCCGCTGACGGCCCACGCGCGTGGCCGCCGAGCATTCCGGGCACACGAGCTGCACGTTCGACGCGTGCAGCGGCGCCTCGCGCTCCACGATTCCACCCTTGACGTTGCGCTGGGGGTTCGGACGCGTGTGGCGCTTGATGAAATTCACACCCTCGACGACCACGCGGCCCTTGTCGGGAATCACGCGCAGCACGCGGCCCTTCTTGCCGCGATCGCGGCCGGCGATCACGAGGACGTTGTCGTTCTTCTTGATGGCGGTAACCGATCCGGTCACAGGACCTCCGGTGCGAGCGAGATGATCTTCATGAAGCGCCGCTCGCGCAGTTCGCGGGCCACGGGACCGAACACGCGGGTGCCCACCGGCTCGCCTTCGTTATTGATGAGGACCGCCGCGTTCCGATCGAAGCGGATGTAGGTGCCGTCCTTGCGGCGCAGCTCCTTGCGGGTGCGGACGATGACGGCCTTCACGACCTGGCCCTTTTTCACCGTCGCGTCCGGCGTCGCTTCCTTAACGGAGGCGGTCACGATGTCGCCAATGCGCGCGTAGCGGCCGGTGGATCCGCCGATCGGGTTGATCACCGCGATCTTGCGGGCGCCGGAATTGTCCGCGACGTCGAGAATCGATCGCATCTGAACCATGGCTAGATCTCCTTCGCGCGTTCGACCACGCGGGTCACCACCCAGCGCTTGCGGCGGCTGAGCGGACGCGACTCGACCAGGGCGACCCGATCGCCCGGCTTCGCGGTGTTCGCTTCGTCATGCGCCATGAAGCGCGACGTGCGCTTGAGCTGCTTGCCATACACGTCGTCGCGGACCTGCCGCTCGATCGTGACCACGACGCTCTTGGTCATCTTGTTGCTGACCACCGTGCCGATGATTTCTCGCTTCATGGCTAGTCCTTGCCGCCCTTCTCGGCGATCACGGTCTTGATGCGCGCCAGCTGGCGGCGCAGCGGCCGGATCTTGTTACCCGACTGGCCCTGTCCCATCGAGGACTGCAGCCGCAGGCGGAACACCTGTTCTTCCAGATCGCTCGCGCGATGCCGGAGGTCGTCCACCGGCAATCCGCGCAGGTCTGTCAGCAATTCGCGCACCTTCATGACAACGACTCCTCAGCCGTGAAGCGGCCAGTCATGCGCACTTTCATCGGCAACTTCGCCGACGCCAGGCGCATGGCGGCGCGTGCTTCCTGGGCCGACACGCCTTCCATCTCGAACAAAATGCGGCCGGGCTTGATGACGGCGACCCAGCCTTCGGGCGCGCCCTTGCCCTTGCCCATTCGCGTTTCCTGCGGCTTCTTGGTGATCGGCTTGTCGGGGAACACGCGGATCCAGACTTTGCCGCCGCGCTTGATGCCGCGCGTCAACGCGACACGCGCCGCTTCGATCTGGCGATCGGTCAGCCAGCACGGCTCGAGCGACATCAACCCGAAGTCGCCGAACGACACCGTGCCGCCACGCCACGCGAGCCCGCGCATTCTTCCGCGCTGCTGCTTGCGATATTTGACTTTCTTGGGCATCAACATAAATACATCTCTCTATCGATCAATCGATCTATCGCTCTATTTGAAGAGCAACCTCTGACCTTTGACCTCGAACCTCTGACCTCGTTCTATGCGCGCTCCGAGCGCTCGCGCGGCGCGCGCTCGCGGCGCGGCTGCCGGTACTCTTCTTCGCGGCCCACCTTCGGGGTCAGGCGCTCGCCCTTGTAGAGCCACACCTTGACGCCGATCTTTCCGTAGGTCGTGCGCGCTTCCGCGAAGCCGTAGTCGATGTCCGCGCGCAGCGTCTGCAGCGGCAGCTGGCCGTGCAGGTACCACTCGGACCGCGCGATTTCCGCGCCGTTCAGGCGGCCGGACACGCGCACCTTGATGCCGCGCGCGCCGAAACGCAGCGCCGATTCCACGGCCTTGCGCATCGCGCGGCGGAACGCCACGCGCTTTTCGAGCTGCATCGCCACCGATTCGCCGATGAGCTGCGCGTCGAGCTCGGGCTTCTGGATCTCGAGGATGTTGATGAACACCTCGCGGCCCGTCGACTTCTGCAGTTCCTGGCGGAGCTTGTCGACTTCCGTGCCCTTGCGGCCGATGATGATGCCCGGCCGGGACGTGTGGATGTCGATCTTCAGCTTGTTGGCGGCGCGCTCGATCTCGATGCGCGACACGCCGGCGTGCGCGAACCGGTTCTTGAGATCGGCACGAAGGACCACGTCCTCGTGCAGGAGTTTCGCGTAGTCCTTGTCGGCGAACCAACGCGACCGCCAGGTCTTGTTGAAGCCGAGCCGGAACCCAAAGGGATGTACCTTCTGACCCATAGTTCTCCGCCTACTCCTTCGCTTCGCCGGCCGGCGCCACGGCCTTGCCGGTGCGGCGCGCACGCGCGGCCGCGGCCGCGTTGCGCTTCGCTGGTCTTTCCGCGACCTCCACCGTGAGGTGCGCCATCCGCTTCACCACGCGAAACGCGCGGCCCATCGGGGCCGGACGAATGCGCTTCATGCTCGGCCCCTGATTGGCGAAGCACGCTTTCACGAACAACTGATCGACATCGCCGCTGAAGCCGGGCGCCTGCTGCGCGTTGGCCACCGCCGACCGCAACAGCTTCTCGATGTCGCGCGCGATGAGCTTGCGCGAAAACCGGAGCGTCGCCAGCGCCTGCGTGACGTCGCGTCCGCGAATCTGATCGAGGACGAGACCGGCCTTCTGGGCCGACGTGCGGATGTACCGTGTGGTCGCGGAAGCGTTCATTACGAACCTCCCTTGGGCGCCGCGCCGCCACCGCCGCCGGCCGCCGGCGTTGAGGCGGCCGCCGCCGCCACCTGCGCCGCCTTCTCCGCCTTGGTGGTGTGGCCCTTGAACAGGCGCGTGGGCGCGAACTCGCCGAGCCGGTGCCCGACCATGTTCTCGGTGATGTACACGGGAATGAACTTCTTCCCGTTGTGCACCGCGATCGTGTGACCCACCATTTCGGGAATCACCGTCGATCGGCGCGACCAGGTCTTGATGACTTTCTTTTCGGGCTCGCGATTCATCGCTTCCACCTTCTCCAGAAGGTGAACATCAATGAACGGACCCTTTTTCAGTGAGCGACCCATAGTTGACTCTCGCTACTTCTTCCGTCGTTCGACAATGAAGCGATCCGTGTACTTACGGCGGCGCGTCTTGTAACCCTTGGTTGGCTGGCCCCACGGCGTCACCGGGTGACGGCCGCCTGACGTCTTGCCTTCGCCGCCGCCCAGCGGGTGATCCACCGGGTTCATGGCGACGCCGCGCACGTGCGGACGCTTGCCCATCCAGCGGCTGCGGCCGGCCTTGCCGATCGACACGTTCTCGTGGTCGAGGTTGCCGACCTGGCCGATCGTCGCGAGGCACTCGATGTTGATGAGCCGGATTTCGCCCGACGGCATCTTCACCGACGCATACATGCCGTCTTTGGCGACCAGCTGCACCGACGAACCGGCCGAGCGCGCGATCTGGCCGCCCTTGCCCTGCTTGAGCTCGACGTTGTGAATCATCGTGCCGAGCGGAATGTTCTTGAGCGGCAGGCAGTTGCCCGGGAGGATGTCGCAGTTTTCTCCCGACATCACCGCGTCGCCGACCTTGAGGCCGATCGGATGCAGGATGTAGCGCTTGTCGCCGTCGGCGTACGTGACGAGCGCAATGCGCGCGGTGCGGTTCGGGTCGTACTCGACCGTCGAGACCTTGCCGGGCACATTGAACTTGTCGCGCTTGAAATCGATGATGCGGTAGTTGCGCTTGTGGCCGCCACCGCGCCACCACGACGTCAACTCTCCGCGATTGTTGCGGCCGCCGGACCGTTCCAGCGTTTCGACCAGCGGTTTGTACGGCCGGGTGGCCGTGATGTCCTCGAACGTCTGCACGCTCTGGAACCGCCGGCCGGCGGACGTTGGCTTGTACTTGCGAATCGGCATGATGCGATCCTCGCTCTACGTACCTTCAATGAAGTCCGGCGCTTTTTCGCCAGCCTTCAGTCGGACCCAGGCCTTCTTCCAATCCGGACGCTGGCCTTCAAAGCGGCCCTGCCGCTTGAACTTGCCGTGCGCCAGCTGCGTGCGAACAGCCGCGACCTTGACTCCGAACAGCTTCTCGACAGCGCGGCGGACGTCGATCTTCGTCGCGCCCGTCGCCACTTCGAACACCACGACTTCGCTGCCCTGTTCGCGGGCAATCGTCGTCTTTTCGGTAACCAGCGGGCGGCGGATGACTTCAGTGGGCTTCATCCCAACACCTCCTGCAGCCGCTCGATCGCGGCGCGCGTCGCAACCACCCGCGCGGTGTCCATGACATCGCGCGCGGTCAGCCGGCCGCTCGAGACCAGGCGCACGCCGCGGATGTTGCGCGCCGAGAGATTGAAGTTCTCGTCGAGCGCCACGTCCACGACCAGCGTCTTGCCGGTGGCGCCGAGCTTCTTCAGCAGTTCAGCGGCGGCCTTGGTCTTGCGCTCGCTCGCCTTCAATTCGTTCACCACGACCACGGCGCCTTCGCTGAGCTTCGCCATGAGCGCCGCCTTGAGCGCGCCGCGCTCGACCTTCTTCGGCAGCGAGTAGTTGTAGCTGCGCGGCTGCGGCCCGAACACGGTGCCGCCGTGGCGCCAGAGCGGCGTACGCGACGACCCGACCTGCGGACGGCCGGTGCCCTTCTGCTTGTAGGGCTTCTTGCCGCCGCCGCTGACGAGCGCGCGGTTCTTCGATGCGTGAGTGCCGCGGCGTTCCGACGCGTTCTGCCGGACCACCGATTCCCACACGAGGTCGGTCTTGATCGGACCGGCGAACACGGCGTCGCTCAGGTCGACCGAACCCACCTTCTGGTTCTCGCTGTTGACTACATCCAATGTCATAACTGTTCACCTTCCCCGCGTCTAAGGACCCGGGGCTCCGTACTACTTCTTGCCCTTCTTCTTCTCGGGCTGCGGCTGCGGATCCGGCTTGCGCGCCACCGCGCGGCGAATCACCACCACGCCATCGGGCGCGCCGGGCACCGCGCCACGAAGCACCAGCAGGTGGTTTTCAATGTCCACGCTCACCACGCGCAGGTTGCGCGTCGTAATGCGCGTGCCGCCCATGCGTCCGGCGGCGCGCATGCCCTTGACCACGCGCGACGGGAACGAGGACGCGCCGATCGATCCCGGCGCGCGATGGAACATCGAGCCGTGCGTCGCCGCGCCGCCACCGAAGTGGTGACGCTTCATGACGCCCTGAAAGCCCTTGCCGCGGCTCGTGCCGATCACGTCCACGCGGTCGCCGGTCTTGAAGATGTCGGCCAGCACCTGATCGCCCGCCTTGACGGGATCGCCGCCGGCGGCCACCTTCACTTCGCGGCGAATGGAGGTCGGCGGCACGCCGGCCTTCTTGTAATGACCGCCCATCGGCTTGTTGACCTTCGCCGGCGCATCGGCCACCAGGCCCAGCTGCACCGCTTCGTAGCCGTCGGTCTGCGCGCTCTTCGCCTGCACGACCACGCACGGACCGGCCTTGATGACCGTGGCCGGCACCACCGTGCCGTCGGTCTCGAAGACCTGCGTCATTCCCACTTTGCGTCCGATAATTCCCGTCACCATAAATGACCTTTACTTGTGTTCTTTGCCGAACGCCTTGATTTCCACGTCGACGCCGGCTGGCAGATCCAGCTTCATCAGCGCGTCAACGGTCTGCGGCGTGGGCTCGAAGATGTCGATCAAGCGCTTGTGCGTGCGGATTTCGAACTGCTCGCGCGACTTCTTGTCGACGTGCGGCGAACGGAGCACCGTCCACTTGTTCTTTTCCGTCGGCAGTGGCACCGGCCCGGCCAGGCGCGCGCCCGTGCGCTTGGCGGTGTCGACGATTTCCGTCGTCGACTGGTCGAGCACCCGGTAGTCGTACGCCTTGAGACGGATCCGGATTTTTTCGCTGAATGGTGTGGCCATGATTACCGTCCCTGAACTTTCTTGATGACTTCCTCAGCCTTCGATGCCGGCAACTGCTCGTATCGATCGAAGTGCATCGAGTACGCGCCGCGGCCCTGCGTGCGGGACCGGAGGTCGGTCGCGTAGCCGAACATTTCCGCCAGCGGCACGCGCGAGTTGATCACCTGCGTGCCTCCGCGCGCTTCCATCGACTGCAGATGTCCGCGGCGGCTCGTGATGTCGCCGATGACGTCGCCCATGTATTCCTCGGGCACCGTCACTTCCACGCGCATGACCGGTTCGAGCAGCACGGGATGCGCCTTCTTCGCGGCATCCTTGAACGCCATCGAGCCGGCGATCTTGAACGCCATTTCGTTCGAGTCCACGTCGTGGTACGAGCCGTCGTAGAGATCGATCACCACGTCGTCGATCGGGTAACCGGCCAGCACGCCGAGCGTCATGGCCTCGCGGATGCCCTGGTCGATCGGCTTGATGAATTCCTTCGGAATCGAGCCGCCGACGATGTTGTTCTCGAAGAGGTAGCCTTCGCCCGGCTTGCGCGGCGCGATGCGAATCTTCGCGTGGCCGTACTGACCGCGGCCGCCGGACTGCTTGACGTGGCGCCCTTCGCCCTCGGCCGCGCGCGTGATCGTTTCCTTGTAGGCGACCTGAGGCGCGCCGACCGACGCTTCCACGCTGAATTCGCGCTTCAGACGGTCGACGATGATTTCCAGGTGCAACTCGCCCATGCCGGCAATGACGACCTGGCCCGTTTCCGGGTCCGTCTTCACGCGGAACGTCGGATCTTCCGCCATCAACTTGGCGAGACCCATGCCGAGCTTTTCCTGGTCCGACTTGGTCTTCGGTTCAATCGCGAGCGAGATGACCGGTTCCGGGAAGTCCATCGCTTCAAGGATGACCGGCGCGCTTTCATCGCACACCGTGTCGCCGGTTGAAACGGACTTCAATCCAACGGCCGCCGCGATGTCGCCCGCGAGGACTTCCTTGATCTCCTCGCGCTTGTTGGCGTGCATCTTCAGCAATCGGCCGATGCGCTCGGTCTTGCCTTTGGTCGAGTTGTACACCGCCATGCCCGACGTCATCGAGCCCGAGTACACGCGGATAAAGGTCAGCTGGCCGACGAACGGGTCGGTCATGATCTTGAACGCGAGCGCCGACAGCGGCTGGTCGTCCTTGGCCTGGCGTTCGGCCATGGCGCCTTCGGCGCCGTTCGGATCGATGCCCGTGACCGACGGAATGTCGACCGGCGACGGCAGGAAATCAACCACCGCGTCAAGCAGCGGCTGGACGCCCTTGTTCTTGAAGGCCGAACCGCAGATGACCGGCACGAATGCCGCCGTCTCGTTGCGGACGGACGCGATCGTGCGCTTGCGAATCGCGGCCTTGATTTCCTCTTCGGTCACTTCCTGACCGTGCAGATACTTCTCGAGAATCTTGTCGTCGGCTTCCGAGACCTTTTCGATCAGCATCTCGCGGTATTCCTTGGCGAGATCCATCATGTCGGCCGGAATGTCCGTGACCTTGGCCTCGGAGCCCATCGCCGCGTCGGCCTCCCACACAAGGGCCTTCATCTTGATGAGGTCGACGACGCCGAGGTACTTGTCTTCGCTGCCGATCGGCAGGTGAAGCGCGACGGGATTGCCTTGCAGCTTGCTCTTGATCTGTTCGTAGGTCCGCAGGAAGTTCGCGCCGATGCGGTCCATCTTGTTGACGAAACAGATGCGCGGAACGCGGTACTTGTCGGCCTGGCGCCACACGGTTTCCGACTGCGGCTCCACGCCGGCGACCGAGTCGAACACGGCGACGGCGCCATCCAGGACGCGCAGGGAGCGCTCCACTTCCGCGGTGAAGTCCACGTGGCCCGGCGTGTCGATGATGTTGATGCGGTGATCGCGCCACGTGCACGTGGTGGCGGCCGACGTAATGGTGATGCCCCGCTCCTGCTCCTGCTCCATCCAGTCCATGACGGCCGTGCCTTCATGAACCTCACCAATCTTGTAGGTGATGCCGGTGTAGAAGAGGATTCGCTCGGTCGTAGTCGTCTTACCGGCATCAATGTGGGCCATGATGCCGATGTTGCGACAGCGATTGAGCGGAATGTTACGCGCCATAAAGAATCAAAAACCCCGGAACAACTAACAACTGGCAACTAATAACAACTGGCGAACTGCGCGCGCGCTCCTACCAGCGATAGTGGGCGAATGCCTTGTTGGCCTCGGCCATGCGGTGCGTGTCTTCGCGCTTCTTGACGGCGCCGCCGCGCAGGTTGGCGGCGTCGAGAAATTCCATCGCGAGCTTTTCCTGCATCGTCTTGCCGTCACCACGTTCGGTGGCGTAGCTGACGACCCAGCGGATGGCCAGCGAGAGACGGCGGTTCGGATTCACTTCCACCGGCACCTGGTAGTTCGAGCCGCCGACGCGGCGCGACTTCACTTCAAGGCTCGGCTTCACGTTCTCGATGCACTTCTTGAAGATCTTGAGCGGATCGTCCTGGCTCTTTTCCTTCACGATGTCGAGCGCCTTGTACATGATTCGCTCGGCCGTGGACCGCTTGCCGCCGCGCATGATCGTGCTGATGAACTTGGTCACCAGCTGGCTGTCGTAAATCGGATCGGCCGGAACTTCGCGTTTCGCAATCTCTCTGCGTCGTGGCATGGCTCTTTACCCTGTTACTTCTTGGGGCGCTTCGCGCCGTACTTCGATCGACCCTGCATGCGGCCGGCCACGCCCACCGCGTCGAGCGTGCCGCGGACCACGTGGTACCGAACGCCCGGGAGGTCCTTCACACGGCCGCCGCGGATCAGCACCAGCGAGTGCTCCTGCAGGTTGTGGCCGACGCCCGGAATGTAGGTGGTGACTTCGATGCCGTTGGTGAGCCGCACGCGCGCCACCTTGCGGAGCGCGGAATTCGGCTTTTTCGGGGTCTGGGTAAACACGCGCACGCACACGCCGCGCTTCTGCGGGCTGCTCTGCAACGCGGGGCTCTTGGTCTTGCTCAGCACCGCCTCACGACCCTTGCGAACCAATTGGCTGATAGTCGGCATTCATTCTCTCCAACAGGGGCCCGTCCCGGCTTGCGCCATCCACGACAGACCCCGAAAACACGAACACGCGTCGCCCGCGCGCGAGCGGCGCTGTTTTCGCTTCAGGCCTGGGAGCCGATGCTCGGCGCCTGAAACATTTCCCCTATTGCTGAACTCAGCCATGTCGATCGGCCTGGTCAACGCCGGAAGCGTGACCGCCAATCGCGCGGAATCAGCCAGAAAGCGGAAGGCTGTTACGTGCTCAGCCTGGCTTTGTCTGGACGCGGGCCTAGATAGGGTGTCCTAAGCCCGAAATAACCTACGAACAATATCACACGAGGAGGAACTGAGAAAGAGCCGGCCTTCAACTTCGCTCAGGCCAGGGAGTTCCTGCAGCCCATTCGGCGGGCATCCAGCTTGGAACCAAAAAGTCGGATCTCGGACGGAAAAATGCCCATAACTTGCTGACTATAAACGACTTAATCTACCTCGACCGGGAATTGACGTCAAAGTAGCTGGTCAGCAGGCCCAGTTGGAAGTCCCGCACGAACTGACCGATGGGATAGAGCGCGGTGGCGCGGCCGTCAGACCAGGTCATGCCGCCGCCGTAGCCAAAACGGCTCGACACCGATCGAATGAACGTGCTGTCCGCGTTGATCGGCAACGTCTGGACGTTCTTCGCGAAGTCCTCGAAGAGCCGATCCTGGAACAGATACTGCTCCACGTTGGACACGTAGTACGCAATCACCGGCGCGCGGCGCTCGCGCAGGTAGCGGCCGATCGATCGCAGCGCTTTCGGTCCCGCGAAATTTCCCATCACCGGAACGATGAGATTTTTTTCTTCGAGCCCTTTGATGAAACGGAAATTGTCTTCGCTTGCGAGATAGCTCCGCGGCACACCGTCGTAGTCGGTCTGCACGATCATCTCTTCGTAACTGGGGAACCGCATGTTCGGCCCCATGCCGCCGCCTCCGCGGAATCCGTTCCCGCCGAGCGGCGCCGTGGTGTACCGAAGCGCGGGCCCTTCCCAGTAAAACTCGTGGTAGATCGACTCCAGCTGATCGAGGTCGTCCGCCGACAGCGGAATGCCGCGCCGCTTCACCAGATGCGTCTTGATGGCCGCGAGATTCGCGTTGTATAACGCTTCGCTCGACTCCACGCGCGCGTAGGCGGAAAACAATTCCAGGACGGACGAGGTGGTTCGAAGTCCGGCAGGCCGCGGCTTCGAGAACAGACGCGACACAAATTCAGCGCGATCGGCGGACAGTTCGAACACCGCCTTGTACATCAGGTGCTGCAGCAGGTTGCCGCGGCGGATGTCCATGATGAACGCCATGCGCGGACGAAGCGCCGCCATGAACGTGAAATTCTGATCGGGCGCCACGCCCAGGTAGACGCCGTTCGATTTCACCGTGGCGCGCAGCGCGGGAATCACGTACTGATACGTGTGTTCGTTTGAAACAAGATTCTCAGACCGGAAATACCCGCCCGGTTCAGAGAGCGCGGTCGACAGCTGCCAGAACTCGTCGTTGGTCAGCGACGCCGGCAGCGTCGGCGCGGGTGTGGTCTGTTGCGCTGCGTGCGGCGGCGCCGCCGTGGCTTGCCACGGCGTGGCGGGCGCCCCGCCGGTCGTCAGCGCGACCAGCGCCGCCAGTGCGAGCATCCATCCGTGCGGGCGCCAGATGATCATGCCTTACCTTCCCGCGGGTGATTCAGTGGACGCCAGGCACGCCCGCGCGGCCGATGCAGCCGCGCGTTTCATTCAGCATGGCGCCGAGTTCATTGACAAGGCCGCTTCCGCCACCACCGCCGCCGCGAAGCGAGCGGATGAAGGTGCTGGAATCGTCGAGCGGCATCGAGGCCACGTTGGCGCAGAAGTAATTCCAGATACCGTCCTGGTTCAGGTACTGCTCGACGTTCGAGAGATACATGGCCGCCACGGTGGCTCCATGCTCCCGAATGTACTTGCCGACCGCGCGCAGCGCCTTGGGTCCCGCAAAGTTGCCAACCACCGGCACCAGCATGTTGCGCGTCTCGAGATCCTTCAGGAAGCGGAACGACTCTTCACTGGACAGGTAATAGCGGCTGACGCCTGATCCATCCGTGAGCAGCATCAGGTCGCCGTACTGGGTCATGGTGCCCGGCCGCCCGGCGTTCTGGGTGGTGGAGCTGTAATTGATCCACATGCCGTGCCACCAGAAGTTGTAATAGATGTATTCAATGCCGCCCAGATCGTCGGCGCTGAGCGGCAGGCCGCGCGTCTTGGTCAGATGATCCTGGATGCGCTTCAGGTTCGCCTTGTAGACGTCTTCCCCGCTCGTCCGCACGTCCCAGAACGCGTTCGCGATTTCCGCGATCGTGCTCTTTTCGGTGAGCCCCGCGGGCCGCTTCTTGTTGAACAGCAACTCGACGAACTCCGCGCGGTCTTTCGACAGTTCGAAGATCGCCTTGTACATGAGATGCATGCACAGATTGCCGCGCCGGACGTCCGTGATGAACACCATCTTCGGCTTGAGCGATGCGATGTACGTGAAGTTCTGCTCGGGGCCGACGCCCACGTACACGGCCCCCTGCTTGGCGCGCTTGACGAGGTCCGGAATCACCCACTGCAGATACACCTCGTTCGACACGAGGTTGTCCGACTGGAAGTAGCCGTTTGGCTCCGACATGTCCTGACTGAGCTTCCAGAACTCCTCGTTGGTGAGTTTTTCCGGCAGCGTGTCTGCCGCGGGCGTTGTGGCCGTGAGCCGTCCAGTAGACAGGAGCAGCCCAACGGCAATTACCGCGGCAAATCCAACCCTCGCAACGTTCATGCGCATGTGCATCAGGCCAGCCCCTCTCATAACTATCTGACGTTGCGAACCCGGTCGAAGGCTTGCCGCAATTCCTGCAGCGTGGCCGGCGAGCCCACAAAGAGCCCCTCCGGGAACCGCGACGCGTGCGAAATCATCTCCGCGTAGATCGGACCGCTCTGATAGAGATTCAAGCCCATGCCCGCCAGATACTGCAGGCGCAGGTTGCGGTCGTAATTGATCTGCGCGTCGGCCAGCCATCCGGCCAGATCGTTCGGCTGACCGGCGTAGGTGGCGAACAACTCAGTCGCCGAGTTGAAACCGACTTCACGCAGCGACTGCGCGACCTGCGCGAACTCCTGCGTGTTCAGCTTCGCCTGAATCTCGTCCACGTCAATCCTGAGCGGTTCAACCTGGCCCATCAATACCAGGTCGTACCCCTGGCCGTTGTTGGTGTTGCCCCAGACCACGCCGTTCGGGAACGCCTTGAAGAACGTGCCGATCTCGCTCTTCACCGCCGCCGTGTTGCTCTCGTAGAGCTGCACGAAGAGCGTCACCACGCCGCCGGGATTGAGCTTCTTCTTCACGAGGTCGAAGAACTCGATCGAATACAGCGTTGCGGCGCCCTTGACCCACGGGTCGAGCGGGTCGGACGTGATCGCGTCGAACTTCTGGTCCGTCGTCAGGAGGAAGTGACGCG
>Ga0315912_10003047_pt1 | contig 17077 bp, 13 predicted proteins | sample VfabasoilMG_FD_204469 | JGI IMG/M metagenome (GOLD analysis project Ga0315912, IMG submission 204469) | Garden soil microbial communities collected in Santa Monica, California, United States - V. faba soil | ecosystem: Environmental > Terrestrial > Soil > Garden | place: USA: California... | reverse complement strand
GGCCGGTGGCTTCCATCACCCGGTAGAGCCAATACGTGCTCTGCGAGGGATCGGCGTAAGTGCCGAATTCCGCGGTGTACTCGAGTTCCGGCGGTCCCTTGTTGGTCCACAACGATTCGAACCAGGCGCTGATCTGCGTGGCGATTTCCGCATTGAGCGGCACGCTCGCGGCGATATTGGCTTCGAGGTTGTAGTCCTCGAGATTGCGCCGCGTGAGATTGGCCGATCCCAGCGTGAACCAGAATTCCGTGGCGGTGCGCAGCGCAACCAGTTTGCTGTGGAACTGCTCGCCGTGCGTGCGGAACCAGCGCACCTTGATGGCGCCGTCGGATGCCGCCGCGAGCTCCGTCGCCACGGACCGGTTGGGAATGCCGTTCTTGCTCCGGCCGAACGCGTCCTTGTTCGGATCGAGCAGCACGCGCACGGCCACGCCACGCTTGGCGGCGTCGAGCAGCGACTGGATGATGCTGCGCTCGGATAGATAGAACATCGCGATATCGATGCTGTCGCCTACCCGTGCGCCGGCGAAATTTCGCACGATCGCGGCGCGGATTTCGCCCTCGGTGAGCACCTGCACGCGTGCCGAGGATTCGGGTGATGCGGCAGCGCCGGCGGCGATTTCCGGAGCCTCCCAGGTGCGGTCCCAGCCCGCACCGGCGGCGAGCGCAAGCTCGCTCTCGAGAAGTGGCGACAGCGCCGCACCCGAAAGCCTGATGCCCACATTCGAATGCAGGCTGCTGGCATCGTGCGGGTTGGCGGAGGTGACGATTCCCGTGATCCCGCCTTTGCCGTCGTCGCCGATGATCACCTTGCGGTGATTGGCCTTGAAGTTGAGCAGCCGTGCCCAGGCACCGAAAGTCACGCGTTCGGGCCCGGCATCGAGCGGGTTCGGAAGTGAGGCGTCACCCGAGCCGTCTCCGGACCACCAGCTCATGGTGAGGCGCCAGAACGAAGAGTAGATAGGGTTCGAGTCCCTGAGCGAGTCGAGATCGGCGGTCACGACCTCGATACCGGCATTTCGCAGGTCCGCGAGATCGCGCGACGGCAGCGCGCCGTAGACGTCATTGATGGGGTCGGCGATCACGAGGATGTGCATTTGCGGCATCGCGCGCTTGCGTGCGAGCAGCGCGTCGCGCAGCTCGGTGGACAGTTCGCGGTGCGCTTTGGTCGAAGTCGCGGCGCCGCGCTGGCTGTTGAACAGGAAGAAGTCGAGCACCAGGTATTCGCGCGCGTCACCGACCAGTGCGAGCACCGCATCGAATATCTGCTGGCGCGCCACCGGAGCGCCGAACACGTCTGCACCGGTCACGTCCGAAAGGAATCGAAGCTGATTGAGCGGCGTGTCGACGATTTCACCGCGCACGCTGACACCTTCAGGCAGCGGCTTGAACAGATTCCAGAGCGCGACGAGCAACCAGAGACCGAAGAAACCGCGGACGAACAACCGTCCCAGGCGCCGCTTGCGAGGGGGCGCCGAGGGTGGGGGAGACGGGTCTATGGGCGTGACGTCAGGCTCTTCAGCCATTCAACGATTCTAGCCGCTCGGAGAGCTCCAGCCAGCGTGTCTCCAATTGCTCGACTTCACGGATGAGAGCTGCGTGGCGTTCCGTGACCTTCCGCGCGTGCGCGGGATCGCGGGCGTAGTCGAGTCCTGCCAGCTCCTTCTCGAGCCTGGCGCGCTCCTGTCCCAACTTGTCCAGTGATGTCTCGACGGACTTGATCTCCTGGCGCTTGGGCGCGAGGTCCTTGCGGGCGTCCGCGTCCTTGCGCTTGTTGCCACGGCCCTTCTCCTCGCCGCGCGGCTTGGGTACCGCCGGTGTCGATGCCGTGCTGCCACGTTTTTCGAGCCAGTTGGAGTAGTCCTCGAGGTCACCGTCGAAGTCACCGACCTTGCCATCGGCCACCAGCCAGAACTGGTCGCAGACGCTTCGGAGCAAACCACGATCGTGCGACACGACGATGACCGCGCCGGCGAAGTCCTGCAGCGCGGTGATCAGCGAATGACGCATCTCGAAGTCGAGGTGGTTGGTGGGCTCGTCGAGCAGCAGCAGGTTGGGCCGCTCGGCCACCAGGATCGCGAGCGCCAGGCGCGCGCGCTCGCCACCCGAAAAGTGCACTACCGGTTCGAACACCCGGTCGCCGCGGAAGCCGAAGCCGCCCAGGTGATTGCGGCGCCGCTGCTCGTCCCACTGGCTGCGCGCGCCGATCTCGTCGATGCGATTGGTGAGTGCCACGAGCGCGGTGTCGCGGGCATCGAGCCGGTCGACTTCGAGCTGCGCAAAGTTGCCGACGATGAGGTCGGGCGAGGCGACGCGATCTCCATCGCTGGGCGGCAAGGCGCCCGAGATCAGCTTCATGAGCGTCGACTTGCCCGCGCCGTTGCGTCCTAGAATGCCGATGCGCTCGCCCGGATTGACGCTGCGCCCGACCTTCGAAATGACCACGCGTTCGCCGTAACCCGCCGACGCTCCATCGAGCGTGACGAGCGGCTGGGGCAGCTTGTTGGCGGCCGCGAATTCCCACTCGAACGTGTCGAGTTCCTGGTAGGTAGTGATGGTCTCGAGCTTCGACAGCGCCTTGATGCGGCTCTGCACCTGGCGCGCCTTGCTGGCCTGCGCGCGGAAGCGGTCGATGAACGAATGCAGCCGTGCCACCTCGCGTTGCTGGCGCGCGGCCATGGCCGCCGACTGCTGGATGCTCGCGGCGTGCTGACGCTGAAAATCCGTGTAGTTGCCGGTCCAGTGGGTGAGCTGGCCGTTCTCGAGATTCACGATGCGATTGACGATGTCGTCGAGGAACTCGCGATCGTGCGAGACCAGCAGCAGCGTGCCGGCGAAACGCCGCAGCCAGTTCTCCAGCCACAACACTGCGTCGAGATCGAGGTGGTTGGTCGGCTCGTCGAGCATGAGCACGTCGGCGCGCGACATGAGCGCGCGCGCCATGTTGGCGCGCATCTGCAATCCACCCGACAGCACCTTCACGGGCCGCTCGATGTCGGCAGGAGCAAACCCGAGGCCATCGGCCAACTCCGCGGCGCGTGCCGCGGAGGTGTAGCCGCCCGCGAGGTCGTAGTCGCCGAGCAGATGGGCTTCCTGCATGCCGTCGTCGGCGGCGCGAGCCTTCTCGAGATCGGCTTCGATGGCCATGAGGCGCGAATCGCCGCTGCGAACGTACTCGAGCACCGTTGCCTCGGTTCGCGGCAGTTCCTGCGAGACCGAGACGAAGTTGAGCTTGCCCGGAACCGAGTAGTCGCCGGCGTCGGCGCCAAGATCGCCGCGCAGCAATGCGAGCAGGCTCGACTTGCCGCACCCGTTGCGCCCGACGATTCCGATCTTGTCCCCCCGGAAGATGGTGAGATTCGCGCGGTCGAACAGGACCGTGGCGCCTCTTCGCAGGCGCAATTCCCTGAGCTCAAGCATGTATGGGTTCCGGCATGGGGTGGCGGATTCTACTGGAATCGGCCCGGCTAACCCGATGTGGCGTCACGCCACGTTCACGTTCCGGTACGCACACTGCGTATGCGCCGGAGATGTCAAATGAGTCGTTTGTCGCTGGTGGCGGTAGCCGCAGGTTGGCTGTTCGCAGGCACGGCATGGGCGAGTGCTCCGCCGGTGAGCATCGAGATCGTCGATGCCAATGGCCAGGTTTTCAGGGAATTTCCCGTGAATGCGCGCGATGGCTCGCTGCGCTCCTACCTGCAGGCCGAGAAGGGCGCCCGCTACCAGGTTCGCGTGCGCAATACGACGGGTGAAAGACTCGGGCTCGTCATCGCGGTCGACGGCCGCAACATCATCAACGGAGCGAAGTCGGATCTGGCGCGCACCGAGCCCATGTATGTGCTCGATCCCTACGGCACCCAGGATTACGCCGGCTGGCGCGCCAACCTCGAGGCCATCAACGAGTTCTACTTCACCGACTGGAGCGATTCATATGCCGAGGCTTTCGGCGACCGTTCCGCGCGCGGCGTCATCGCCGTTGCGGTGTACGGAGAGGTGGCGCCGCCCCGTCCGGCCTATCGACCGTACGAGGAGCGGGAGCGCAGCGCCGATTCGGCGGGTGCACCGGCCGCAAGTGCACCGCCATCGGCGCGCGCGGACGCCGCTGCCGAGAAATCCGCCGGTACTGGCTACGGCGACCGGCGCGTCGATCATGCCGTGCGCGTGGAATTCGTCGCGCGTTCAATCGCCGACAGTCGTCACTTCATCAAATACGAGTGGCGTGAAACGCTGTGCCGCAAGCATCTCATCGAATGCGGCGAGAAGAACCGGTTCTGGGATGAATCCACGTTGGGTTTTGCGCCGCCGCCTCCGCGCCGGCACTGATACAGGGAGTAGATGGACATGAAAATTCTGAATTCGTGGGCACTGGCGATCGCGGTGACCCTTCCCGCGCTGGCACCGGCGGCTGAGTCGAACTCATCGCCGTGTGTCGCAACTTCGGCCCAGGGCGCCGGAGACTACGGCATCGAGATGACCGATCTCATCGACAAGGTCGCGAAACGCACCGGCAAGCAGTTCATCGTCGATCCGCGGGTGCGCGCCCTGGTCGCGCGTTCCGGGATCGATCTCGACAAGGTGGACTACGCGAAGCTGCTCGCGATCCTGGCCGTCCACCAGTTCGCCGCTTATGAAGCGAACGGCGTCGTGAGAGTGGTCCCAGACGCGAATGCCCGGCAGCTGCCGATTCCCGTCACCACCGAAGTTCCGTCGAATGCGCTCGACGACGAGTACGTGACGGTGCTGATCTCGGTGAAGAACCTGTGCGCGGCGCATGCCGTGCCTATCCTGCGGCCGCTCATGCCACAAGCCGCTCACATGGCGGCTTCCTTTCAGAGCAACACGCTGGTCATCTCCGATCACGCGGCGAACGCGCGCCGCATCGTCGACATGGTCGAGCGGCTCGACAAGGCGGCGACCGCCGGACAGAAGTGCCCGCCGGAGCCGCCGCCCTTGAGGAAGATCGAGTCGAAGTAGTCGGCGTCAGCGCCCGATCGGCGTCAGCACGAAGAGGCGCTGGGTCCGGCACGGCTGCGAGACGTCGATGTACTCGCCGGTCTCGAAGACGAACTCGAAGCGCGGGCAGATCACGAGCGGATCGGCGTTCCGATAGCCGAACGCGGTGATCTGGCCGCGGCGATTGATCGAGGTCGCCGAAGCCAGGGTCAGGCCGAGGTGGGACGGGATCGCATCGTTCAGATCGAATGCCTTGCCCCCGCGCCAGAGGACCGCGCGCTCGTTGGTGGAGCTCTGCGGCCAGCAGTACTGTCCGGGACCCGACTCGCCCACCGTCTCGCCGTCAGTGCCGACGTTCCATGCGCGGGCCGAGGCGGATCCGGGGAGCAACGGGAGCACGGTCTCGCGATCGTTGCGGTCCCAGCGTAGCGCCCTCGCTGACAATGTTGGGCATCCGCCGGTCGGGTCGATGGTGGCCACGTATCCGCTGACCTCGCCGAGATCGTTGATGTCGGTGGCGGTCGCCTGGTGGGTTTCGTCACCACTGCGGAGCACGCGCAATTCCTTGGTCACTACATGGAAGCGGACGGCCGAGCTCCGGTCCAGGTTGCCGACGGCCGTATTGAACACGTTGATGTCGCGGGGATCGGAGTTGAGGAACTCCGTCACGACCGTGCCGTCCGGGGCGCGCGTGAGCCAAGCCGACGAAAGGCACAGGCCTGGAAAGGGAAGATCGGGGCTCGGCCGGAATCCCGTGCCAACCGCGTAGCGGCCGTTGCCGGCGATTGCGATGTCGAGCTTGATGACATCGCATTCGGGTTGATTGGGAAATATGGTTTCGAGGCCGCCCGACAGCGACCACTTCACGCCGACGAAGGTGCTTCCGACATCGGAGCCGAACACTTCACCGCGGTTGTTGATCGAAGTCGCGAACGAGCCGCTGGTGGTCGGGTCACTGTCGGGCAGCTCGAGCGCACCGAACCACGATGACCAGACGAACGGACCGCCCACTGTCGTGGCGATACCGGCCGCCGGATCCACCTGCGAGTGGCAGTTGAAATTTCCCGCGACGACACCGAGGTCGTTGATCCCGCCTCCCATGAAATTGCCGTATTGAGGCAGGCAGCGCGCCGGCGCGGAGGGTGGCCGGACTTCTTCGACCCGGTAGCGCACGGATTGTCCCGGACCGTGAGCGAATGCGGCAGAGCACGCAAGTGTGGCGGTGGCGGCAGCAAAGTACTTGAACATCGAGCGTCCTCCTGACTGTTGTTCTTTTCTGCCGCGATCCTATCGGCAGTGACAGCGGCCCACTGTCATTTTCTGTAGAGCTAGGCCCCGCGTGGCTTGGCTATCTTCTCGAGGCTGGCGGATTGGGCGATCAGGCCGGCGAATGCGGGGCCGGTCTCCTGCTGACGCGCGAGCAGCAGGCGCAGCTCTTCGAGCGTCACCGGCTCGCCAAACAACTTGCCCTGGCCGAAGCCGCAGTGGTGGCGGCGCAGGAAGTTCAGGTGGCCCAGGGATTCCACACCCTCGGCGATCACGTTCATCTTGAGGCTGCGGCCCATCTCGATGACGGTTCGCACGATGGTGGCATCGCTTTCATCGTCGTCCACATCGCGGACGAACGACTGATCGACCTTGAGCGTGCCGATCGGGAACTGCTGCAGCGCCGACAGTGACGAGTAGCCGGTGCCGAAATCGTCGATGGAGAGATGCAGGCCCATCGCGTAGAGCTCGTCCAGCAGATGCAGCGTTCGCTTGGAATCCGCCATCAGCGTGGTTTCGGTGATCTCCAGCTCGAAGCAGGTGGGCGAGACGCCGTGCTTGCGGAACACCGACCGGAAACGAAGGATGAAACTCGCCTGGCGCAGTTGTTTGAGCGACAGGTTCAACGAGATGCGGCCGGGGGTCGTGACCGTCTGCTGCAGGTCGCGATAGTCCTGGCAGACGCGGTTCAACACCCACTCGCCGACTTCGAGAATCAGGTTGGTCTCTTCCGCGAGCGGAATGAACTGCGAGGGCGGGATGTCGCCGTGACCGGGCAGGCGCCAGCGCAGCAGCGCCTCGGCGCCGACGATGCGCCCGTCGCGCAGGTCGACCTTGGGCTGGTAGTGCATCAGGAACTCGTCGCGCTCGAGCGAGCGGCGCAACTTGCTCTTGAGCATCAGCCGCTCGACGGCGGCGGCATTCATCTCGGGTGAGTAGAACGCGAAGGAATTTCCGCCGTTCTGCTTGGAGTGGTACATGGCCGCGTCCGCATTGCGGATGAGGTCGATGACGTTCTCCGCATCGCGCGTGCAGAACGCGACGCCGATGCTCGCAGTGAGGAACACCTCGTGCTCCTGCAGCTGGAACGCGCGGCCCACTTCGGCGAGCACGCTGCGCGCGAGCTGCGCCACGGTGCCGCGGTTGTCGGCGTCGGCTGCGAGATCGTCGACGAACATCGCGAATTCGTCGCCGGCGAGGCGGCCGATGGTCGTCTCCTGTGGCAGCGCGCGCGTCAGGCGTTCCGTCAGTATTTCCAGCGTGCGATCGCCGGCCGCGTGGCCGAACGTGTCGTTGATCTCCTTGAACCGGTCCATGTCGAGGTACAGGAGCGCAAGGCTGGTCTTGTTGCGAATGGCACGCGCAATCGCCTGCTGCAGCAGATGCTGGAACTGCATGCGATTCGGAACCTTGGTCAGCGCGTCGTAGCGTGCGAGATAACGGATGCGCCGCTCGGCGCGTTTGCGCTCGGTGACGTTGCGTACGACGAATATCGTTCCCTGGTACTGCGGGTCGTCCGTGGTGATCTGCGAGCCGGTGATGGCCACGGGAATGGTCTGACCGTGGCGCGTCTTGACCACGGTCTCGCGCGTGTCCTGAGAAGCGCGAAGCATGTCGAAATCGCCGCGTTCGCGTTCATCGAAGATCGACAGGATGGTGCGGCCGACCAGTTCCTCCTCGCCCCAGGCGAGTAGTTTGCAGGCCGACTGGTTGGCCATGCGGATGACACCGTCGGGCGAGGTCACGAACACCGCGTCGGTCATGCTGCCGAGCACGTTGGTCAGGTAGTTCTTGTTGATCGTGGTCTGGCGCAGCTTCTGACGCATACGCTCGAGCGCCGCCTGCAGCTCGCCGAGCTCGTCGCGCCGCCCGACTTCGAGGGGCCGCGAGTAGTCGCCCTGTGCGATGCGATCGGCGCTCTTGATGAGCGTGGAGATGGGCGCGCGTACGCGGCGACCGGCCCACCAGGCGAGCGTCAGGCCGACGGCGAGGATGACGAGTCCGAGCGCGCCGGCGAGGAGCAACGCCTTGCGCATCTGGGCGCGTTGCATGGAATCGTACTGGACGCGTGCTGCGCTGGTTTCGCTGGCGCCATCGCGCGAGCGAATCTCGACTTCGATCTCACCGATCGTCTGCGCCGACATGATGCCGGGCGCGGTCTGCACGCTGGTGCGGACCGGCACGCTCGCCTTGCGTGTGATGCCCGCTTCTTCGACGGCCTTGCGGCGCCAGGAGTAGATCTCTTTTCCCGCGGTATCGCGCAGCGTAAGGCCAAGGACCGTGTCGTCACGCGTAAAGGGTTCGATCTCCGAGTTCAGCAGTTCGGGGTCGTCGTGCGCCACGGCTTCGGAAACACGATCGGAAACATGCCGCGCGACTTCACCGGCGCGCAGGTTGAGCTCGGCGAGCACGCGATTTCGGGCATCGACGGAGGCCGTGTCGATCAGGGCCACGTGCTGCGCGTGGTTTTCGTACACCATGACCGAGCCGACAGCGACCGATATCGCGACGGCGGCGGCCACGGCGACGGCGATGTACTTGCTCTTGAAGCTGGCGATGCTCACGAAGTCCCGGTCTGTTCTTGTTTGCGGGCATCTTACCCGCGGCTTTCCGGCTGAGGCCACCTCCGCGAGGGTGCCATGGGCGCTATGTCGATTAGTTCCGCAGAAAGGTGCCGGCGCCCATCCGGTAGGATGAGGCCGATGCCAGAAATCCAGGAATTCACGCTGAATCAGCTGACAGGGAGGGTCCGGACCCACCTTTCGGAGCTCAGGGACCCACCCGGCGCTTTGCATGTCGAGGTGGTAAGGCCGTTCCTGGCCATGCGGGCCGCGGCGGCTGCCGACGGTATCGATCTGGTGGCGTTCTCCACCTTCCGGGATTTCGACCGGCAGCTGGGTATCTGGAACGGCAAGTTTCGTGGCGAACGGCCTATCCAGGACCGCGCCGGCAAGCCTCTGGATGCGCTCTCGCTTTCGCCCGCTGCCCGCGTCACGGCCATCCTCTGGTGGTCGGCATTACCGGGCGCGAGCCGGCACCACTGGGGCACGGATTTCGATGTGGTGGATGCGCGAGCCAAGCCTCCTGACTACAAGCTGCGGGTCGTGCCGGAGGAGTACCAGGCCGGCGGCCCCTTCCATCGACTGACCGAGTGGCTGGACGCGCACATGCACGCTTTCGGATTTTTCCGGCCCTACACCACTGATCGCGGCGGGGTGGCGCCCGAACCCTGGCATCTGTCGTATGCACCGGTGGCGAAGCACGCGCTGGCCGCGCTCAAGGTCCAGGACCTCCGTGCGGTACTCGCGGAATCAGCCATCGAGGGAAGGGACGAAGTGCTGGCCGCGCTCGAACCAAACTACGCGAACTACGTGCTCAACGTGGACGCGGCGCCGGTTGCGGCACTGCAGTCGCCGAGGCTCGTCTAACCCCAGACCTTCTTGATCGCGCCGAGCATCAGCGTGCGCGTGGTGGCCATGGAGTCTTCGACGCCGGTGAAAACCGGCGGCTGACGCCGCAGCAGGCGCCAGTTCTCGCTGCGCAGGATGCGCTGCAGATATTCCAGGTTGCGATCGATCGAAGCCATGTACGGGTTCTTGCCGCCGTAGAGGATTTCGAGATAGCGATACGCGCGATTGAACTCGCCATCGAGCCGCTTGGCGCGCATGTCGAATACGAACTTCGGTGTCTGGCGCAGCAGGTCGAGACCCGAGGCGTAGCGAACCTTCACGTGGCCGTTTTCCCCGATAGGCAGGGCAACTCCGGCGAGCACGAACTCGGCATAGAGCCGGTCGCGGCATTTTTCGAGATAGCAGCGATCCGCCATCTGCGCCATGAGATCGGCCGTGCCGACGAGATGGCCGAGTTTGTGATCGCGCGGATCGGGCGCCACGATCGATTTGAACGGACGCTCGTAACCCGTGTAGTGGATGATCTCGGCCGCGACCCCGGCCCAGGCCCCGAGATTGATCTTGGGTAGATAGTCGGTGAGGAACGCCGCGCCGCGCGAGACGTGCACGGTGGTGAACTCGGCGCCGTTCGGCACCTCGGTATCGCGCGTGGTGCGCAGATATCCGACGTCGTGGAACAGCGCGACCACGATGCCGAGCATCGCGCGTTCGGGACCGAACTTCTGCGCTTCGGGAACCTGCAGTTCGTGTCCGACGATGAGCCGCGCGGTCGCGAGCGTGATGTCGAGCGTGTGCTGCTGATCGTGGTAGACGGTATCGACACCGTAGTAGCCGGGCATGCGGCCCGAGAACATGCGCTCGAAGTCGCCGAACACGTGTGCGAACGCGGGAAATTTCTGCCCCGGCCAGACCTTGGCGAAGAGCTCCTCGATCGCCGCCCGCACGTCGGGAGCCGAACTCACGAGCACCGTGTCGGTTACGTCGTAGTCGCTGCGACGGGATTCTGCGATCACGTCCGTGCCTTGGCCTTCACGCACTAACAAGATGCACGAGTCTAGGCAGGGGGTAGGCAAAAGACCAGCGGGTGAAATCCGGGTCTGGATCGAGCGTGACACGCGTCACGGAGGGGTGATCCCGTAATCGCCGCGTGCCACCGAATACTGTAAAGCGCCGGTTTTCTTTACAGGTCTGCGGCCACTCCTGATGCCGCCGAAGCGGCGTCGTCCGTCTGATTATTCAGATCCGGAAGGTCGCCACGACCGGCGTGTGGTCGGAGGCCCGTTCGACGCGCCGCGGTTCGACATCGATGCGGCAACCGGTAAGCCTCGGGAGCAACTTCCGGTGCACCAGGATCAGGTCGATCCGCAGGCCGTTGTTCCTGCGAAATGCTCCCTGGCGATAGTCCCACCAGCTGAAGGATTTCTCGGGCTGGTCGAAATGCCGAAAGGCATCCACGAGCTCGAGATCGGTGATCCGCGCGAGCGCAGCGCGTTCCTCGGGGCTCACGTGTACCGAACCCACCCACGCGGCCGGATCGTGCACGTCACGATCCTCGGGCGCGACATTGAAATCGCCGAGCACCACGAGTCCCGGGTGCTTCTCCGCTTCGAGCTTCAGCCAGCGCGTCAGGGCTTCCAGCCACTTCAGCTTGTATGCGAATTTTTCGGAGCCCGGAGCCTGGCCATTGGGTACGTAAAGATTGATGACACGAAAATCCCCGATGCTCGCCGCCAGCACGCGACGCGGCGGGTCGTCGAATTCGGGGATGTCACGCAACAGCTCCGTCATCGGATGCCGCGAGAGCAGCGCGACGCCGTTGTAGGTTTTCTGACCGCTGAAGGCGCTGTGGTAACCCGCCGCCGTGAATTCCGCGAGCGGAAAATCAGGGTCCTGGATCTTCGTTTCCTGCAGTGCAACCACGTCGGGTTGGTGCGTTTTCAACCAGTCGTGGAGTTGTTCGCTGCGCACGCGCAGCGAGTTCACGTTCCATGTGGCAATGGAAAAGGTGCCACCGCCCGCGGTGGCCCCGCTCATTGGATGAGACTCATCAGACCAGGCCCTGCTGCTTCAGCAGCGCATTCACGTCGGGCGGCCTGCCGCGGAACTCGACGAATGCGTCGAGCGCCTTGCGGCTTCCACCTGCCGACAGGATGGCGTCGAGGAAACGCTGCGCGACCTTGCGATCGAACACACCCTGCTCCTCGAATGCCGAGAAGGCATCGGCGGCCAGCACTTCGGCCCACTTGTAGCTGTAGTAGCCCGCGGCATATCCGCCCGCGAAGATGTGGCCGAAGTTGTGTGGAAACCGGTTCCACTCGGGTACCGCGAACACGCCGACTTCAGCGCGCACTTCACCGAGGATTTCTTCGATGCGCGCACCGCGCGCCGGGTCGTACTCGGCGTGCAGGCGGAAATCGAAGAGGGCGAACTCGAGCTGCCGCATCGTCGCGAGGCCGGCGTGGAAAGTGCGTGAACCCAGCAACTGTCGCTGTTGCTCGGCGGGCAGTGGCGCACCGGTTTCGAAGTGGCGCGCCATCGTCGCGAGCACTTCGGGGCGCCACGCAAAATTTTCCAGGAACTGGCTCGGCAGTTCGACGGCGTCCCAGGACACGCCGTTGATGCCGGCGATGCTCGGATAACCGACGCGCGTGAGCATGTGGTGCAGGCCATGCCCGAACTCGTGGAACATGGTGACGACATCGTCGTGCGTGAGCAGCGCCGGCTTCCCGGGCGCGGCGGGGAGGAAATTGCAAACCAGGTACGCCACCGGCACGGTGTGCTCCGCGCCGAAATCCTTGCGGCCCACGCAATCGTCCATCCACGCACCGGCGCGCTTCTTGGCGCGTGCGCAGGCATCGAGATAGAAGCCGGCGCGTGCCTTGCCGCTGCCGTCGACGATTTCGAAGAAACGCGCATCGGCGTGATACAGGGGCACGCCCTGGCGCTCGATGATCTTCACACCAAACAACTGCTCCGCCACCGAGAACAGTCCTTCGAGCACGCGCGGCAACGGGAAATAGGGACGAAGTTCTTCCTGCGAAATGGAGAAGAGCTTGGCCTGCAGCTTCTCCGAGTAGTAGCCGACATCCCAGGCGTTGAGCTTTCGGCCCGCGAATTTTTCGAGATCGGCGAATTCGGACTTTGCGGCGGGGCGCGCGACTCGCGAAAGTTCCCGAAGGAATTCGAACACCGCCTGATTGGATGGCGCCATGCGCGTCGCCAATGCGTAGGCCGCGTAGTTCGGGAAATCGAGCAGCCGTGCCGCTTCGTGCCGCAGTGCAAGGATCTTCGCCATCACCCCGGTGTTGTCGAACTTGCCGGCACCGGGACCGCGATCGGAAGCGCGCGTCGACCACGCTTCGTAGAAGGTGCGGCGCAGCGCTTCGGAGTCCGCGTCGGTCATCACCGCGACGTAGGTCGGCTGTTCGAGTGCGAAGAGCCAGCCCGGAACACCTTTCTCCGCGGCACGGACGCGCGCCTGCTCGACGATGCCGGCATTGATGCCAGCGAGCTCGCGCTCATCGGTGACCTGGTGTGTCCAGGCGTTCATCGCATCGAGGACGTTCTCCTCGAACCTGGCACCGAGCGTCGCGAGTTCCTGCACCACGGTCTTGTAGCGAGCCTTGCGCTCAGCGGGCAGGCCGACACCCGCCAGCCGGAAATCCTCGAGCGCGCGCTCGAGAAGCCGCCGCTGCGCCGGGTCGAGGCGGTCCGCCTCGCCGGCCGCAATGGCGCTGTAGGCGCGGAACAGGGGCTCGCTCTGCGCGAGGTCGGTCCAGTAGTTAGAAAGCAGCGGCAGGCAGGCGTTGTAGCTCGCGCGCAGCTCGTCGGAATTGAGCACGCCGTTCAGGTGGCTGATTGGCGACCAGGTGCGCGAAAGGCGATGTGCGAGCTGCTCGAGCGGCAGCACGGTGTTTTCGAAAGTGGGGTGCGGCTGGGCTTCGAGTCCCTTGACCTCGCCGCGATTGCGATCGAGCAATTCGCGGATCGTGGATTCCACATCACCGGCACGGATGCGATCGAATGCGGGAAGCGCAGTCCCGCTCACAGAAGCTTCAGTACTCATTTCGTTCCAAGGACGGCTAACACGGGCTCGGTGTCGGGCCGGACACCTCGCCAGAGGGTAAAGGATTCGGCGGCCTGTTCGACCAGCATGCCCCAGCCTTTATGGGCTCGCGCGCAACCCTGTTCAATGGCCCAGCTCACAAAAGGCGTCGCCGATTTGCTGTAGCTCATGTCGTAACACACCGTGTGGCTCGCGATCACTGCGCCCTCGACATTGGGCACGGATCCGGTGAGCCCCGCGGCCGTCGCGTTGATGACGATATCGAAAGGTTCGTCACCCACGTCTTCGAATCCGCAGCCGCGAACCGCGCCCAAATCGACGAACAGCGACGCGAGATTGACCGCGCGTTCCGGCGAGCGGTTCGCGATCACGAGTTCGGTGGGGCCGAGCGACAGCAGCGGCTCGATCACGCCGCGAGTGGCACCGCCCGCGCCCAGGATCAGGATCCTCGAGTTGGTGATTTCCAGCCCCAGGTTCTTGCGCAGGTCGGTGACGAGGCCATGGCCGTCGGTGTTGTCGCCGAGCAGCACGTGATCCTCGCGCAACATCAGCGTATTCACCGCGCCGGCCCGGTCGGCGCGCACGGTGAGCTCGTTGGCGAGTTCAGCCGCCGATTCCTTGTGTGGTACGGTCACGTTGAGTCCGCGGCCGCCGCGCGTGAAGAACTCCAGCACCTGGGCGCGGAAGTGCTCCGGCGCAATGTCGTACAGGCGGTAGACCAGGGACTGTTCCGTCTGTTTCGCAAAGAGCCCGTGGATGAAAGGCGACCAGCTGTGATTGATCGGATGACCGACCACCCCGTACTGATCCGGTACGTTCATTGCCAGGTCCAGACCGAACAGGAAAATGGCTGAAATAAGCTATTCACTCGGCGGGTCTTATACATGAACCCACGCCCACGCGGAACGACGGGGGGAGGCCCCTTCGCGCGGCTGCTGGAGATGCTGCGGCCCGATCTGGTGCGCTTCGCCTTCTGGCTGGCGCGCGACCGGGCCGTGGCGGAGGACGTGGTGCAGGAGACACTCATCAGAGCCTGGAAGTCCCGCGAAGAGCTCAAGGACCAGGCAGCCGCGAGGCCGTGGTTGTTCACCATCGTGCGGCGAGAGCACGCGCGCCTCTACGAACGCAAGCGGCTGCCGACGGTGGACGTGGATGACGCCTCCGCCCTGGGCGATCCCGCGCTCGCGAGCGATGGAGACGCGGGTCTCGACGATCTCCGGCGCGCGATCATGCAGCTGCCGGAAGAGTATCGCGAACCGCTGGTGATGCAGGTGTTAGGCGGCCTGACCACTGCCGAGATCGCCGCCGAGCTCGGACTTACCCAGGCCGCCGTGCTCACGCGCCTGTTCCGTGCGCGCAATCGCCTGCGGGTGATCTACGGGCTGCCCCCGGGGGAGGACGCGGAATGAGTAACGAATGCACACATTTCCGCATCGCCATCGGTGGTGAGCCGCGGATGCTTTCTCCCGAAGTGAGTGCGCATCTTGCGACCTGCGCCGCCTGCCGCCAGTTCCATGCGGAGACCGTGTCGCTCGATGGCCGCGTGCGCGCCGCGCTCGAATTGCCGCTTGCGAAATTCCGCAAGGCGCCACCCCCCGCGCGCCGTTTCGCGCTGGCCGCGTCGGTGGTGCTCGCAATGATCCTCGCCGGCGGATTCTGGCTGCTGCGGCCGCAGTCCGCGCTCGCCGGCGAAGTCCTGGACCACGTCAGGCACGAGGCCGGTAGTTGGGCGGCACACGACGTGCTGTCCGCGGGCGAGATCGCCGCGGTCCTGCAGAAAGCCGGCGTGCAATTCGATTCGTCGATGCCCGTGGTGTATGCGTCGGCCTGTCCATTTCGCGGACACAGTGTGCCGCACCTGGTCGTGCAGACCGCGAGCGGCCCGATGACCGTGATGCTGCTCGCTCATGAATCGGTCACATCGCGCCGGGAATTTTCCTCCGACGGTTATCGCGGTGTGTTGTTGCCGGCAGGTCAGGGAAGTGTCGCCGTCCTCATGCAGCACACCGAGGTGCCGGACGCCGCCGCAATGCAGGTGCTGAGCGGAGTCAGGTGGTAGCGAGCACCTCGCAGCCCGATTGCGCACCGCCCAGCAACGCGCGCAACTCCGGCAGCCACTCACGCATCTGGTCTTCGACCAGGTAGGGTGGATTCACGACGACCAGCGCCGAGCCGTTGAGCGCGGCGCGAGAATCGCAGGGATGCATCCACAACAGCGACGCGAGCACCGGCCTCGCCGCGGCCGTCTGCAGCGTTGCAAGCCAGGTGTCGAAATCTCCTCGCAGCTTCACCGGCAACCACAGGATGAGCACCGCGCTTTCGAAGCGCTGCAACGCGTCCTTCACCGTGTTGATGACGTGCGTCAAGTCGGCGCGCTCCTCGTACGGCGGATCGATGAGTACGCAGCCGCGGCGTTCGGGCGGCGGCAGCAGCGCGCGCAAGCCCTGGAAACCATCGGTGCTTTCGACGCGCGCACGTTTGCTTTCTGGCAGAGCCTTGCGCAGGTGACCGGCTTCATCGCGTTGCGTCTCGAAAAACACCGCGCGATCCACCGGACGCAGCGTGCGCACCGCGAGCAGGGGAGATCCCGGGTAATGCAGGCTTCCGCCGTGGGCGCCGGCGGCGACGAGATCGCGATAGCGGGTCAGCGCCGCATGTCGCGGCGCGGCGGCGAGCAGTCTTGCGGCACCCGCCTGCCATTCCGCCGGATGTTGCGTGTCGCCCGGGTGCAGGTCGTAGTCGCCACGCCCCGCGTGCGTGTCTACGAACAGCAGGCCCTTGTCCTTGCGCGTGAGGGCGCCCAGGACTTCGAGCAGCAGGACGTGTTTGTGGACGTCGGCAAAGTTTCCAGCGTGATATTGATGGCGATACTTCATGAAACCCCGGTGTCGAACGCCCGGCGTTTATACACTGTGCCGAAAGGAGTATCCGTGTTGAAGGCTCTGTTCATGTGCGCATTGCTCGTGGCACTGCCGGCTTCGGCGGGCGAAGCCCCAGCATCAGACCCGGCCCCGCGCACGGCCCCGCCGCGCGCTACCGGGATCGCCCCGCCGAAACGCATTCCCGATGTCGTCGACGACGCGTCGAGACCCGCCGGTGAGCCCGTGACCACCGCCTCGATCCCGCGCGAAGTGCGTCGCGCCGTCGTGGACGATGCCGCGAAACGCTTCAAGGTGGCGGAGAGTTCCGTGGTGCTCACGGGTGCGGAACAGGTGACCTGGAGCGACGGCTCGCTCGGATGCCCGGAGCCCGGCCGCTTCTATACGCAGGCCTTGGTGCCGGGTTTTCGCCTGCTGGCCAAGACGCCTGAAGGTCAAATGACCTATCACACCGATTCGCACGGCAATGTGTCGATCTGCGGCCCGGCCGGAACAGCGCCTGCG
>Ga0315912_10003046_pt1 | contig 17078 bp, 15 predicted proteins | sample VfabasoilMG_FD_204469 | JGI IMG/M metagenome (GOLD analysis project Ga0315912, IMG submission 204469) | Garden soil microbial communities collected in Santa Monica, California, United States - V. faba soil | ecosystem: Environmental > Terrestrial > Soil > Garden | place: USA: California... | reverse complement strand
CTCGACTTCATCTTTTTATCCCTCTTGTGCCTTTTGTGCCTTTTGTGCCTCTTTGTGGCCCTTTAATGTCGCACGTTGGCGGCAGGTTCGGATTCTTCGCTTCGTAGCCGCGGATCTCCTCGTTGAAAACTGCCTGTGCTTGTTGTGCTTGATCGTCGCCGACAAAAGCCGCGTTGCCGGATTCAGAACTGACGCGAGCGCCGAGTCGCTTCGCAGCGGCCATCACCTTTGCGCGCAGCTCTCGTTTTAGATCGACGATATAGATCCGCGTGCCTGACTTTAAAGGCACCAGAGTGCGAAAGGCGATTCCTGCGCGATCGAGTCTGTCCGCGAGCGAGGCGAGGTTCCGCATTGGCCGGCGCGGTTGCAGCGTGTAGAGATCCGCGGCGCCGGCGGGTCGTGGATGAAAGTAGAGTATCGATTTCTGGCGTGCATCGCGTCCCAGGCGTGACAGGAGATAGCGAACTGTCGCCTCATCGCTCTCGACTCGCAGCATCACTGAATGTTCCGCACCGTCGCTCCACGAGCCTAATGCTTTGAACGCCCGAATCCGTGAACGTACGACGCAACCCAGGTTGATCGACTGTTTCACAAGTTTCGTTTCTTCCGGCGAACTCATGCCCGCGATCGCGTCTTCCAGTTTCAGGTTTTCTTTGGTGTTTGGACTGACAAACCCGTAGTTGTGCGACTTCTGTTGCTGGGCGACGACTGTCTGGGCCGCGCCCAGGAGGAGTATTAAAAGGAGACTGCGTAATCGATGGTTCATGGTATGGAGGGCCACGGCAGTTTGCCGCTGGCGTTGTATTTTTGGTTTACACCGGCTAGTCGTTCTTCGAGAAAACGTCTCGCGGCCACAGGGCTCTTAGCGCGTGCGCGAAAGCCCGCCCGCCTGGCCCACGCGTCCCACGTCTCGAGCACTTTCGCATGCTTTCCTGATTCAGTGTGAACCTGTTCGGTGTGGACCAGGAGACGCATTTCCAGTTCGCGCGCCGGTTTTGGTCCGAGATTATGGGTTTGAATGGTTCCTTCCTGTTCCACTGCCGCGAGCAGTTCTTGCGCGTGGGCGGAAAGTTCATTTAACTGCCAGTCTTCACGGGCAACACCAATCGAATAGATCCGGTCCCAGAGTTCACGATGCACGAACGTCACCTTTTCTGAGATCAGTTTCATGATAAGCACGTCAGGATGATCTTCAAGCATCTCGTTTACGTTGAAGATCGTATGTGCGAGTTTGTGAGACCACCACGATCCGCTTAGCCTCTCGCCGGTGATCAGTCTGCTCACGCTCGGCAGGTTTGGGTCAGACAGCAAGAGAAATCCATCCTCTTTCAATTGAGCGAAGACTTTGTCGAACTCTCTTTGCAAACTCGCTGTCATTCCGCGCAATGTTAACGTAGAATGAGCCCACCTTAAATCCTCATCTTCAAGGAGACATTACAAATGCAACGAAGGTCCCTCACCGAGCTCGCCAGTAATCCCGATCTGATTTCAGGTATCTACAACTATTGCGATCGTTGGTGCGAACGGTGTCCATTAACTTCACGCTGCCTGGTCTATGCAACTGAAAACGAAGACGACGATTCACTGCAAACGCACGACGTGACTAACGATGCGTTCTGGCGACGCCTGGGAACTATCTTCCAGGAAACGCGCGACATGATTGCCGAATGGGCCAGGGAAGCCGGCATCGATCTCAACAAAGCCGAAGAGGAAGACGATCCGGCACAACGAAAGAAACGGCGACAGCAAGTTGACAATCATCCGCTCGCACGCGCGGGCAAGACTTATGCGAATGATGCGAGTGACTGGTTTCGTGAGTTGGACCAGATCGTGGAAGTCAGCGACCAGCGCGCGACCGAAAGCGATCTGGAACACACGGAACGATTGGAAGATGCGCGCGAAGTGATTCAATGGTATCAGTATCAAATCGCAGTGAAGACAATGCGAGCGCTCTCGGCCCGCATCGATGAACGCGAGGCGGATCTCGAAGAGTTGCGAGATCGGCCAGAAATGGCCGAATTTCCTAAGGATTCTGACGGATCGGCAAAAGTGGCGCTGATCGGAATCGATCGCTCGATCGCCGGCTGGCGTTTGATGCAACTGTCGCTGCCGGAACGTGAAGTCTCGATCGTGCCGCTGATACTTCAGTTGGAACGTTTGCGGCAGCGAATCGAAAAGAATTTTCCGGAGGCGCGCGAGTTTGTGCGGCCGGGGTTCGACGAGATTCTAGGCGAACCGAATTAAACAAATGACAAATGGCAAACGAGAAACGACAAATGGAAAATGCGAACTGTCTGTTCTGTCGTATTGTGGCCGGCGAAGTGCCGGCGGTCATCGTTTATGAAGACGAGCACTCGGTTGGTTTTCTCGATCACCGGCCGTTGTTTCATGGGCACACGTTGTTAGTGCCGCGTGAGCACGTCGAAACACTCGGTGACTTGCCGGTCTCGCAGATCGATCCATATTTCAAGACGGTACAGTTGCTTTCACGCGTGGTGGAAACCGCACTCGATGCTGAAGGGACGTTCGTCGCAATGAACAATCGCGTGAGTCAGAGCGTCCCTCATTTGCACGTTCACGTAGTGCCGCGACGAAAAAAAGATGGATTGAAAGGATTCTTCTGGCCGCGAACAAAGTACAACAGCGAAGAAGAAATGCTGGCAGTGAAGAATTCGATCGCAGTTGAGTTAGGAAAGATCAAACGTCAAGCAAAATAATTTGATGGTCCAAAAAATAAAACACGCGAAAGTTTGATCTAAAAACAGTGTAGGAGTATAAACATCCTGTCACGAAGGTTGCGGCTTTCGAGACCGAGACAGGGATCGGCAATCGGTGCGGTGACGCCCGAGAGAGAGAAGAGACAGGCGGCTGTAGCTTCTATTGACGCCCTGATTGGAGCCGAAAGGCTCTGCTAGAGAAGGTTGCGAGACTTTCTCAAGCCATTCGGATAAAAACGAGTGGCACCCGGAGGCAAGGACCCGCCGAAGGGAGCGAAGCGGCTCAGCGAAAGTTGAGCTTCGTTGCCGGAGCGTAACCGGCGGTGGAGGAAAAGCCACCACAACAAAAACCTAACGGCACCGCGTTCTTCGGAACGCGAGGATTGTGAAAACTTTTCGAGTGCTGACCGGAGATTAGCTGACCGCCAGTTGATCATCGGGATATAAATTCGGCGGCTTGAGCGTGTACATGCTTGCGCTGCCACCTATTAGGAAGCTTCGGCTGACTATAGGACAACGGATTGCGCTGCTTTCAGCTTGCTGGGAGTAGCGCATTTCGTTTTTTTTGTGTGATCTGTGTTTCTCGGATCTCCGTACTATACTTTTTCAACGTCACCACTGAGAACACACGGATCGAATGAAGGTACGCCTCGTCTGGTTGATACTCTGCGGAATCTGGGGTTCGACCTGGCTGTTTATTAAGCTGGGTCTCGTTGATCTACCGCCACTAACCTTCGCCGGCATCAGGTTCGTAATTTCCTGCGCCATTCTTTTCCCGCTGGTTTGGTTGCGGCATTTGTCGTTACCAAAAACTCGCCGCGACTGGTTTTTGCTCGGCGGGACCGGCATCTTGTCGTTTAGTCTGAATTACGGCCTGGTGTTTTGGGCCGAGCAATACATCTCTTCCGGTCTCGCCGCACTCCTGCAAGCGACTCTGCCCGCGTTCGGTTTGCTGATCGCGCACATCTACCTGCCAACGGAACGCCTCACCTGGGTGAAGATGACGGGTGTCGTGTTGGGCGTTTGCGGCGTCGGCGTCGTTTTTTCGAACCAGTTAGCGATCTCAGGACGTCAGGCACTGGCCGGCTGCGTCGGCATGGTCCTGAGCGCATTCTTTGCGGCGTATTCAAACGTGCTGGTGAAGACGCACGGAAAGAATTTGAATCCGGCTGTGATCGCGGCGTTTCAAATGTTGTTCGGTCTCATTCCCCTGTTGCTCTACGGTGTAGCGTTCGAAGGGAACCCTTTCCGCTTTCGCTGGAGCACGATCAGTATCGTTTCGCTTCTCTACCTCGCCATAGTCGGTTCAGTCATCGCCTTTCTGCTGTACTACTGGCTAATGCAAAACATGGACGTCACGAAGACGATGCTGATTTCGCTGGTCACGCCGGTGGTAGCCGTGATCCTCGGAATGCTCGTCCTGGATGAAGAGCTGAGTTGGCGCACGCTCGTGGGCGGCGCCATGATCATCGCCGGCATCGGCTTCATCGTCGTCCGCAAAGCCAGGAGTGCTCCAGCTCCCGGCCCTTAGTGCTCGTACTTCCGTATCAAACCTCTCACGATGCCCTGGATCTGAATCCGTTCGGGCGTCTTGATGAAGATGGGTTTGAACTGCGGGTTCGCGGGCTCGAGCCGGATAAACTCCGGCTCGCGATAAAACTTCTTCACCGTCGCGTATGCGCCATCGATGAGGGCCACCACGACCTGCCCGTTATCGGCAGTTTTTTGTGAAGTGACGACGATGATGTCGCCGTCCTGAATGTTCTCTTCAATCATTGAATCACCGCGTACGCGCAGCGCGAAGGTACGTCCGCGTCCCTGCATGTCTCTCGGAACCGACACCGTGTCGTGGCTCAGAATGGCCTCAATGGGCTGGCCTGCTGCGACGGTCCCGAGCAATGGAATCTCTTGACTCTCATCAGGTGCTTCCTGTTGTTGTTGTTCTTCAACGATCTGGATACCCCGACTGACGTTAGGAATGCGTTTTATTAATCCCTCACGTTCGAGCGCCACCAGAATGGCGTGAACACTCGCCGAAGAGCTCATCTGAAACTGGCGGCCGATTTCGGCGATCGTGGGCGGTTCGTGATTCGATTCGATATAACGCCGGATGAATTCAAACACCCGACGTTGTTTAGCTGTTACGGGCATGGGCAAATTCCTCACTTTTCCTTGTAGCAACACCTTCCAACCTTTCGGCTTGCCAACGCCTCACTAAAATAATTTTCGTTGACAACCGAAAATTGAGCGAACATTCTCGAACATGTTGAGCGAACAGTCAAGTAGTTTTTTCGGGGCCGGAAACGCTGCTTGATTGGTCGGGTTGAAAATTGGAGAAATGGCAGGAATTGGTCGGATCGCACCGTGGCGTTAGCCCGGTGATCAGGTGCTCCACCTCACGTCATCCCGGAAAAGGTGAGTGGTTCGGGATTGTGGTCACTTGAGTTCCACTCACCGGGCTACCGCCACGGTGCGGTCGACCTCGGGGAATCCGTGTTTCCTCTGACGCCGCAATCACGTTCATGCGCAGGTTGGGGGAAGCACGGATTTAACGAATAACGCGGGCGAGTTTTTTCAGATCGTCGACGAAGCGACGGTATTCGAGATGACGCGTTTCGTCGTCGGGCGCCCGGAGAATAGAGGAGGGATGAACAGTAGCCATTACGTAAGGGGCCAGGGTTGATTCGATGAATTGGCCGCGTTGTTTAGTGACGCGAAATTGTGGGCCAAGAAGAGACTGGGCGGCCGTAGCTCCGAGCGCGACGATCACCTCGGGTTTGATCAACGCGAGCTCGGCTTCGAGCCAGGGACGACAAGCGGCGATCTCCACCGCATTCGGTTTCTTGTGAATGCGGCGTTTGCCACGCGGTTCCCATTTGAAATGTTTGACCACGTTGGTGACGTAGGTTTGTTTGCGATCGATGCCGGCATCGGCCAGCGCATTGTCAAAAAGCTTGCCCGCGGGACCAACGAACGGTTTGCCGGTCAGGTCTTCTTCGTTGCCGGGTTGTTCGCCGACAAACAGGACGGCTGAGCGTCGCGAGCCTTCGCCGAAAACGGTTTGCGTTCCCTTTTTCCAGAGATCGCAGGCTTTGCAATCAGCGGCGGCGGATTTGAGTGAAGAGAGCGTCGCGCGGGGCGGAATCAGGGCTGTAGCCGGGCTCTCCGAAGATTTGGCAGTAGGTTTGCGCGTGGCCATTTTGCCTTTCGGGATGTTGCTAAGCATCACGCGTGTCGGTTTGAAAAGTGTGGCACTGTTCTTACATATCAATCATGAGAGCAGCAATTTCAAAAGCAGAAATCGAGTTTAACGTAGCCAGCCGTTTTGGCGATGCGTTCAGGATCCAGGAGAAACCTGTTGTCGAAACGCTGTCCAGCGGCATTAAGGAAGTCGATGATTTGACCGGTGGCATTCCGCGCGGAGCAATCAGTGAACTCCATGGACCAGCGTCGTCCGGACGCACCAGCATCATGTATTCCACGCTGGCTTATGCAACCAGGCACGACGAGGTGTGCGCCGTAATCGACATCAACGACGTGTTTGCGCCGTCGGCCGCGGCCGCTGCGGGAATCGACTTCAATCGTTTGTTGTGGATCCGGTGTGGCGGAAGTCTCGAGAACGCTTTCAAAGCCGCCGACATGTTGTTGCATGCCGGTGGTTTTGGTCTGGTCATACTCGACATGGCGGACGTTGCGGGTAAGGATGCGCGCCGGATCATTCCATCGTGGTGGTATCGCTTTCGTCGCACGGTTGAGAACAGGCCGACGTCGATCGTCGTGATGTCGGAAGAGCCGTGTACGCGTTCCTGTGCGGCGTTGACTTTGGAGTTGAAGGGAGCGGCGGAATGGTCGCGAGCGAGTGTCGAGCCGAGCAATGTCGTGCCTATGCGAAAGCCGGCAAAGCGTCCGTCGGTCACGCAGGGAAATCTTTTGCGCTTCAACTCGATCAAGGTGAATCGCCAGCGGCCACTGTCTCCGTGGGTTAATGAGAGCCAGTTTCGCGCTTTCGGGTAAACCCGAATAAACGCATTGACGCTTTCGTGAATTTTCGTTAATTTTTGCATCCCATGTTTGCTTGTATTCATGCGCCACAGCTTCCGCCGGACCTATCGCTGGCGGAGTTTGCTTATGGCTTCTCACCCATTGTGGAAGAAGCTGCGGGCAGGACGGTGGTGATCGATGCTGAAGGTTGCGAGCTGTTGTTTGGTTCCGCTTATCAACTCGCCACCGACCTCTCACGGCTGGCAAAAGAACCGACGACAAACGGTGGTTTGGAAAGCGCCGTCAACATAGCCCTCGCTGCCAATCCGGATGCTGCAATCCACGCTGCGACGCGTCTCAAGGGCATCACTTTCATTTCCGCGGGCGAGGAACTGACGTGTCTCGGCGCGTTGCCGGTCGAAGCTCTCGAGTTTTCTCTCGTGAACGTGGAGAAAAAACTGGCCGACGAAATATTTGAAACGCTGCGTCTCTGGGGCATTCGCACTTTTCAGGATTTTGCTTCGCTGCCCGTCGCCGGCGTCTCCGAACGTTTGGGGCAGGAAGGAGTGCGGCTACAGCAGTTGGCTGCCGGCAAGACTGAACGCCACCTGAAGGTCAAACAACCGGCGCCAGTGTTCGCAAATTCGATCGATCTGGACCACGCACTTCACGAGCTCGAGCCACTCTCGTTTATCTTTGCGCGGTTGCTGAATCAACTCTGCGCCACTTTGAATGCCTACGCGTTGTCCACCAACGATCTCACCCTGCAAATGCAACTCACGGATCAAACTTCATACGATCGCACGTTGTCGTTGCCGTTCCCGATGCGCGATCACAAAGTGTTTCTGAAGTTGTTGTTGCTCGAGATGGAGAAGCATCCGCCACAAGCGGCTGTGAAAGCAGTCTCGCTTACGTGCGATCCCGTGAAACCGCGCGTGGTACAGCACGGATTGTTTGTGCCGTTGGCTCCGTCGCCAGACAAGTTGGAGTTGACTCTTGCACGACTGGCAAAACTGGTTGGGGAGCAGAATGTCGGCTCCCCGGTTTTGCTCGACACGCACCGGCCCGATGCTTTCAACCTGAAGCGATTTGTGCTCGACGGGAAACATTCAAAACGCGAATTTCAGAATTCGAATTCGGTTTTGGGTTTTCGCATGTTTCGACCGCCGTTGCGTGCCGTAGTGCAGGTCGATCACGGTTTGCCGGCGCAGATCAGCGCCTGGAACAAGCAGCGAAGCGTGTATGGCAAAGTCGTCAACGTTGCTGGTCCGTGGCGAACGACTGGTGATTGGTGGCGCAAGGATAGCTGGGCGCGAGACGAATGGGACGTCGCGGTGGAAACCGGAAAACCGGGATCCGAACAGCAGTCTGTGTATCGCATCTATCGCGAGCTGAGTAGCGGAGCGTGGTTTGTCGAAGGTAATTACGACTGAGGTGCTTGGTGCTTAGTTCTTTGTACTTAGTTAAAAACAAAGAACAAAGCACAAAGTACCAAGCACCCATGTATATCGAGTTACATACGCGCTCAGCTTTCAGTTTCCTCGAAGGCGCATCCGTACCTGAAGAGTTGATTGCCGCCGGTCTTGCTTTGGACATGCCGGCGCTGGCCCTACTCGATCGCGACGGCGTTTACGGCGCGCCACGCTTCCACCTCGCGGGAACAAACAACGGCGTCAAGGCCCACATCGGCGCGGAAATCACCGTCCGCAACCTGATCTCAAAAGCCGAAACCTGCTCAATCCCCGTCCTGGTAAAAACACGCGAGGGTTATCAAAACCTTTGCCGCCTGATCACACTGATGAAATTGCGCGTGCCGAAACACGCCAAGCGTGGCGAGTGTTCGGTAACCGGCGACGAGTTGGCCGCTCACGCTGCCGGGCTCGTCTGTCTAACCGGCAGCTTTGATGGGCCAATAGCCGCCGCGCTTAACAAGGACGAAAAAGAACCACAGAAAACCATCGAATGGCTAACCGGCGCGTTTGGCAAAGAGAATGTTTACGCGGAACTGCAACGCCATTTCGATCGCGAAGAGGAAGCGCGCAACCAGGCAGTGATCGAGCTTGCGCAGCGCAATCATCTGCCGTTACTGGCCACTAACGGAGTTTGCCATGCGACCACCGCGCGTCGTGAAGTCTCGGACGTCTTTACCTGCATTCGCAACCACGTGCGTTTGGAAACTGCCGGCCGCCTACTCGCCCGCAACTCCGAACGCTATCTCAAGTCCGCGGCGACGATGCAGAAGATCTTTGCCGATCTGCCGGAAGCTATTGCCCAAACCGTCGAGCTTTCCTCGCGGCTGGAGTTTACGCTGAAGGATCTCGGCTACGAGTTTCCCAAATACCCGGTGCCGGATGGCGAAACGATGACGTCGTTTCTGCGCAAACGCACCGAAGAGGGTGGGCGCTGGCGCTACACCGGGAATCATGGCGCTCCCACTTACGAACGCGCGCGCCCGCAACTCGAACGCGAATTGAAATTGATCGAGAAGCTCAAGCTCGAAGGTTACTTCCTGATCGTTTGGGACATCGTTCGTTTCTGCCGCGAGCAGGGAATACTGGTCCAGGGACGCGGCTCGGCGGCAAACAGCGCCGTCTGTTATTCGCTGGGTATTACGGCCGTTGATCCAATCGGAATGGATCTCCTGTTCGAGCGTTTTCTCTCTGAAGAACGCGGCGAATGGCCCGACATCGATCTCGATCTGCCCAGCGGCGAGAAGCGCGAGAAGGCCATTCAATATGTTTACGAGCGCTACGGAAAACTAGGCGCGGCGATGACGGCCAACGTCATCACTTACCGCGGCCGTTCCGCCGCACGCGAGGTCGGCAAGGCGCTCGATTTCGACGACGAAACGCTCTCACGTCTCGCCCGCCTGGTTCATACGTGGGAATGGAAAGATCCAAACGACTCCAGTGAACGACAGTTTCGTGATGCCGGACTGGATCTCTCCAATCCGCGTATCCGAAAGTTCTTTCAGCTCTATCAACAAGTCCAGGATCTGCCGCGTCACCTGGGCCAGCACTCAGGCGGCATGGTTATCTGCCAGGGCCAGCTCGACTCCATCGTGCCGCTCGAGCCCGCGGCCATGCCCGGCCGCGTCGTGGTCCAGTGGGACAAAGAGGACTGCGCAGATCTGGGGTTGATCAAAGTCGATCTGCTGGGACTGGGAATGATGGCGGTCCTGGAAGACTCGATCCAGTTGATTCGTGATTCATACAACGAGGAAGTCGACCTGGCCCACCTGCCGCCGGACGATAAAGGCGTTTATGCCGCGCTGCAAAACGCCGACACGATCGGGCTCTTCCAGGTCGAGAGCCGGGCCCAGATGTCGTGCTTGCCGCGACTGCGGCCGTCGAAGTTTTACGACATCGTGGTGCAGGTCGCGATTATCCGTCCCGGACCGATCGTGGGAAACATGGTCCATCCGTATCTCAAACGCCGGCAGGGACGAGAGCCGGTAATTTACGCGCACCCGGCGTTGAAACCGATCCTGGAACGCACGCTCGGAGTGCCGCTGTTTCAGGAGCAACTGTTGCGCATGGCGATGGTCTGCGCCGGCTTCACCGGTGGCGAAGCGGAAGAGTTGCGCCGTGCGTTTGGTTTCAAACGTTCAGAAGCGCGCATGAAGACGATTGAGGTAAAACTCAGGCGAGGACTGCAGGGGAAAGGCATCACCGGCAAGACGCAGGACGAGATCGTCCTGGCGATCAGTTCGTTTGCGCTCTACGGCTTTCCGGAATCGCACGCCGCTAGTTTCGCTTTGCTGGCCTATGCGAGTGCTTATCTGAAGTGCAATTACCTTGCGGCGTTCACGACGGCCATGCTCAACAACCAGCCGATGGGTTTCTATCAACCATTCACTTTGGTCAAAGACGCACAGCGTCACGGATTGAAGGTTTTGCCGATTGACACCACTTGTTCCGATTGGTTGTGTACGATCGAACAGACGCCGGAAACGCGGCACGCGTTGCGGCTTGGCCTCAGGTATGTAAAAGGCCTGAGTCAACAATCGGGGCAGGCGATTGTCCGCGAGAGAAACGTACGGGCTTTTACGGGCATTGATGATCTTTGTAACCGCGTTCCCGAGCTGCGCAAAGATGAGTTGCGGAAACTGGCGGCCATTGGTGCGTTGAATTTTATTCAGGGCGGCGCCGCCAATCGACGCGATGCGTTGTGGCAGGTGGAGCGAGTTACTCGGGCCGCTGGCGAATTGTATGAGGAGTTGGCAGAGAAGGATGGCGACTCGCCGTTGTTTCCGATGTCCGTTACTGAACGAATGGATGCGGATTTTCGCGGCACGGGATTGACGATCGGAAAACATCCTGTCGCGCATCATCGCGCCGAGTTGAATAAGCTTGACGCTTTGCGGGCGATTGATATTCGTAAGCTGCGGGATGGGAGTTTTGTGCGCGTGGCGGGTTGGGTGATTGTTCGGCAACGGCCGGGGACGGCGAAAGGGTTTATGTTTTTAACGCTCGAAGATGAAACTGGAGTCAGCAACATCATCGTTACGCCGCAACTGTTCGATCGTTATCGGCTGGAGTTGGTGGACCATCCGTTTCTGCTGATCGAGGGGAAGTTGCAAAACCAGGACAACGTTATTTCAGTAAAGGCCCATCATGTGCAGCCGTTGGCGTTCAAGGTCGCGGCGGGGCAGTCGCATGACTTTCATTGAGCCACAAAGAGCCACAAAAAAGCACAAAAAGGCACAAGAGGCACAAAAAAGACAGTAAAAGAGGAACCCTCTCTTTGTCTCTAATGCTCCTTCTTGTGCCTTTTTGTGCTTCTTGTGCCTTTTTGTGGCTACGCGGGGCGGGCGGCGTGGCGCGAGGGCGCTTCAATCAGGCCCTGGACCACTTGGGCCACCTGCGATAGAGGCTTTGGTTTTCTGAGGAAGGCATCGGCTCCACAACGCCTGGCTTCGTCTTCGATCTCAGCCGATCCATAAGCGGTAAGCACGATGATTCTGGTCTGTGGATTCTGTTCCCGGATGATGCGGATCATATCCAGCCCGTCAGCATTGCGTTTCATGCTGAGGCGCAGATCCTGGATCACCACTTTGTATTCGGTGGCTTCCAGCAACTTCTCCGCTTCCTCGAGCTCACGAGCCGTATCCACTTTGTACCCATGCAGCGAAAAATACTCGCTCATGGAAAAGCAAATCGACTCCTCGTCATCGACGACCAGAAGGCGCGGCATTGGTATTTCTTTCGAAGACCCGTCGTCCCGGCCAGACCACATTTGTCTTAGCTTACCCGAGACCTTTTTCAGGGTTCCGAAGCGATTCTGTTTCACGGCACTCACGAACTGAACGGACGTATCGGGGGTGCAAGGAACAATCGGCAGCCATTTTATGATTAAAGCTCGCTACACCCGTTGCAGTGGTCCACCTGTCGCAGCAGGTAAACTCACCAACTAGTTACAGTTAAAACCCTCCCTTGCTCGTTACTGCCTTGGACCATCATTTTGGACAGTCCTATCGATGGCCGCCCAACAACGCTGACGGCTCTTCGAATCTGAGCGAGGCATCCGTATAAATCCGAGTACAGCGAGGTTTTGATTTCGCAGCCTGCATCAACCGCGTTGCGGCAAAGACACAAGCTGACATAGGGGAATCTCGTTCGACCCAAACTGCCCGAAAGCTGCGCGCATTATGAAATGCCGCAGCTTGCCAGCAGCCCGTGTCGTTAGAGATGTCAGCTCCCGTCAATCTCATCGTTTCTCTCCGCACCGACAACGATGAAAGCGGCGACGGTGGCGAATCAGGAAGCCTGGACCACCGGCGCGCGTTATGGACCGAAAGCTAAATAGCAATAGCCGCCCGCACATTACCTCGGTGCGGAGCGGGAACGTTCACTCGACCTGAAATGCTGGGCGAGGCCGGCTTGGTAATTATATAAAGCAATACTTCGCAAACCTCGCGTGTGCCGGTGCCAATAGTATTCCCCTTTTCATCCTGCAGGGCGTAAATCTGCCCGTTGGAATCGAGAGGAAGGATCATCGGTTCAGCGTACATTTGTTACGAATCCCCCTTTGATCACTTTGCTATTCCACCGACGATTTGAATCGTTTACGCACCGCTCCAGCAATGCCGAGTAGTCCCGTTCCCAGGAGCAACATGCTTGCTGGCTCCGGTACGGCGCTGCCCGTTATCTGGCCCTGGACCGTCGTGATTCCGTTATTGGAAGCCGGCGGAACGAGGTTCAGCGGATTGTTGGTGATCGCATAAGTGATGCCACCAATCGTCACCGAGGTCACACTGAAGTTGACCACACCGGTGCCTGAATTACTGGCGCTAAAGGTGCCGCTGAAAGTGGCGGAAAAGCTGTCGCTTCCAGCAACGGGGACGGTCTGAGTGATCGTGAGCGTAAAGGTGCCGCTAGCATTGATGACGCCGGTGCCGCTCACAAACGTTTGGAAGTTGCCAAAGCTCGAACCTGTCGGGGTGTTCAAGGAGGTAGAGCCCAGACCCGTGAACGTGATCATGAGGGCATTACCCATGCCGCCCGCGAAAGTTACCGAGTTGGTTCCGCTTCCTGCGCAACCCACGCAGGTGAAAGTCCCTGACGTAGTAAAGGTGACCGGATCTGCATTAGCCGATGATGCTGCGAGAGACATCATGCCGACCAGCAGGGCAGTCATAAGAGACGTTTTTAATAAACGTGTCATGTTTCGTTTTCCCCTCTCAAATATCGCCATTCGATCTTTTCCGCATTGATCGAACTCGATGTTTGCCACTTACAGTGAGCAGACCCTGACTCTGCTCTGGACATGACACTCTGGTTTTAGGCCGGTGCTGTACCACCTGCGGGGCAAACGCAGGTGATATAACACGTTTACAAGATTTTTCGAGGTAACCCGAAGCCCGTAGATTGTTGCGGCTTTAGTTACTCTTCTTGAGCCGTTTGCGGACGCTCGCAGCAACGCCTAACAAACCCGATCCGAGAAGCAGCATGGTAGCCGGTTCCGGAACAGTGTTGTGAGCCACGTCACTACCGACGTTCGGAAAAGCCGGATCAGATACAGACTGGAACCTGACGTAGACGCCAGCCAGAAACTGCGCCTGGGTCAAACCGGTAAAGTTACCGGTGATCGTAAAGGTTGCCGTGAGTCCCTGATTGATTCCGGGAGGATTGCCACCAGTAAATTGGGGACCAGTAATCACTGCCCAATCAAGGGTGGCTGCCGGGAACTGCGGTACGTTGCCAGGGGTATTGTCGACAACTGGCGTAAGCGTAAAGTTCCCGCATTCCGCCAGCGAAGGTCCACAAGTACCTGGAGTATTCGCAGTAATCGTTCCGGGAAGCTCAAATCCGATACCTGTAATTGTCGACGTCACACCGGGAACGAGCACGTTGGTCACCGAGAAGGTGATCGAGCCGTTGGTCAGGGATGTGATGTTGATAGTCGCCTGCAGGTTCGGATCCGAATTACCGGAAACTGTTACTTGATCAGCTTTAGCAGTGAGGGTGGACCCTATAAGCACGATGGCAAAGATTGCCAGCGCCGGGACCATCTTGCTTAAGTTCCTAAAGAAGGACATTTCGAATGCTCCTTGACTACCCACAAGGGGGCAGTCTTCGAAAAAGATTCGTGGGAGGCCTGAAAATCAGGAGAGCGATGCGGGGCAACTGCACGGCTCTAATGAGTCAGCCAAAAATTCCTCGGAACGGGGCCCGAGAATAAAGATATAGTTGGCACTTCCTCAACTGCCAAGCAAAGTCTGGGCCATGGTCCGCCCAAACCCGGACTTGGCAAATTGGCCCACTATTCACAATTTGTGGAGGCGGAGAAATTACTACTTGTCCACGGATTTGTCCAGTGTTCAGACTAGGGTCTAGACTTTGGACGTCGTGATCTGGTGTTTTTTGAGCTTCTGATACAGCGAGCTGCGCGGGATACCGAGTCGTTTGGCGGCCTTTTCGACGCGGCCATGCTCCTCGTTCAGTACCCTTTCGATGTGCTGTTTCTCGATTTCGACGAGCGTGAGGCGAGTATCGAGAAACGGTGTACCCACTTGAGCATGACCATCGAAGTGCAGGTCTTTTAGAGTGATGCTTTTCTGGTCACTCAATAGGACTGCGCGTTCGATAACGTTACGGAGTTCGCGAATGTTGCCGGGCCATGAGTAAGCCTGAAGCGCCTGAATGCTGCTCTCGTCGAGACGCAGTTCCCCACGGCCCAGGTCGGCGGAGACTTTGTCGAGCAGGTATTGGGCCATCGTGGGAATGTCTTCGATTCTCTCGCGCAACGCGGGAAACGAAAGCGGAATCGTGCTGATACGAAAATAGAGATCGTCACGGAAGCGTTTTTCTCGGACCAGTTGTCCGATGTCCTGGTGCGTGGCGGCGATGAGTCTGACGTCAACCTGCCGATCCCTGACGTCGCCTACGCGGCGAAAACGTTTCTCCTCGAGGACCTTCAGCAGCTTGGGTTGAATCTGCAAGTCGACGTCGCCGACTTCGTCGAGGAAGATCGTGCCGCGATGGGCCACTTCGAACAGTCCCTGCTTGGAAGCAGTGGCACTGGTAAACGCGCCCTTCTCGTGACCAAACAGTTCCGTTTCGAGTAACTCGCGGGAAAGGCCAGCGCAATTGAGATCGACAAACGCTTCTTCAGCGCGCGGGCTGTTGTCGTGGAGCCAGCGGGCCAGCACGCCTTTGCCCGTTCCGGTCTCGCCGAGAATCAGGACCGGGCTCTCGGTAGACAAGATCTTCTTTGCCTGATCGGCGAGTGCGCGGATCGCGGGGCTGGTGCCGATAAATGGATCGATGGCCTGACGAACCTGACGCGATTTACTGGCGAGCTGTTTGTGATAGTTGCGCTGTTTCTGAAGCAGGCGCTGAAGAATCACGAGCAGCGTCTGAAGTTCGAGTGGTTTTGTCAGGAACTGTTCCGCGCCTTCCTTGATCGCTCTGACGGCGAGATCGATCGAGCCGTGCGCGGTCAGGACCAGCAGTGGAATGCCGGCGTCAATTTCTTTCAGTCGTGGCAGGAGATCGAGCGCGGTGCCGTCCGGAAGCATGTAGTCGGCAATGACTATGTCGGGGCGAGAAGTGCGAAACAGGTGCTGCGCGTCCTGACAACTCTCGGCTTCTTCGACTTCGTATCCGTGCTGTTCGAGAAAATCACGAATACCAAATCTGACGCCTGACTCGTCATCGACCACCAAAACCTTGTTCCTGGACATTTAGCGATCTCCCTCGGGTGGAATGGGGAAACGGGCTATCATACAAGCTCCGCCTTCAGGATTGTTGCCGGCAATCAATTTTCCGCCGTGTTCCTGCATGATGCGCTGCGCGATGGCGAGGCCGAGTCCGGTGCCGCCGCGGCGCTTTGAATAGAAAGGTTCGAAAATCTTAGGCATGTCCTCCGCCAGTATTCCTGGGCCGGAGTCTCTAATCGCACACTGGACCCACTCGTTTCCGGTGTCTTGCACCTTTTGCAGATCGACATTCACGATTGTTCCTGACGGCGAATGTTGAATGGCGTTCTCGATCAGGTTGACGAAGACTTTTGAAAGTCGCCGGCGATCGATCTTGATCTTTGGCAATGAGTCTTCGATGTTACTGTTCAATTTTACATCGGCGACTTCGGCGGCGGGCATGCAGGCGCGCACCGATCGAGTAATCATCTCGTCCATCGAAACCAGGTACAGATCGCCGCGAAAAGGCTTGCCATATTCGAGCAGCTCTTCCATCAACACCGTCAAACGCCCGATCTCGTCACGCAGAACATTTGTATAGCGCTGGTATTCGGTGCGGTCGCTGAACCTGGTCTCGAACGCGTCGAGAATCGAAGAGATGCCAAACAACGGGTTTCGGACTTCGTGCGCGACGCCGGCGACAAGCGATCCGAGCAGCGACATCATCTCGCTTTGCCGCAGCGACGCTTCGAGCTCGGCGCGTTTCGTGATGTCCTGTGCGATCAGGATGGCGCGCTCGCCGACGGAGCCGAATTCGTTAATGTGATAGAGCGTGATGGCCCACGTCTTTCCGCTTATCTCGTCTTTAACTTCTTCCGCGACCGGCGTGTGATAGTGGCGAATGGTCTGAATAAGCGCGGCAGCCTTTTTCCACGGCTGATTATCGCCCAGTTCGCTCACAGTTTTGCTGACGATCTGCTCCGCTTCAATGCCGACGATCTGCTCCGCGGCGAGGTTGGACCGCTTGATCGTACCGGCGAGATCGACAATCAACACCGGAAAGTCGATCGCGTTGAACGTCTGGCGCCACTCCATCGCCGACTGCTGCAACGACGTGTGCAGTCGCTGTTGCTTTTCGTCGAGTAGTTTTCGTTCGGTGACGTCGGTAACGATCCCGCGCCGGCTGTTCTTACCGTCGAAAACGACCGGGTGAGAACTCAATTCGACGTAGATGATTT